>Ga0228535_1001959_pt1 | contig 24342 bp, 25 predicted proteins | sample SJ1metagenome_FD_168457 | JGI IMG/M metagenome (GOLD analysis project Ga0228535, IMG submission 168457) | Enriched culture of PCE-dechlorinating microbial communities from Ithaca, New York, USA - SJ1 | ecosystem: Engineered > Modeled > Simulated communities (microbial... > Unclassified | place... | reverse complement strand
CAAAAACAATATAATCTTGATAAGACCGGACAGATTGGTTATGAAGAGTATAAGGTACTGGGAATCTGGTAATTAAATTAAGTGGCATAGCCCGAGTTTTTGCGATGCCATAAAATAAGGTGGCTCATAACCTAAGTTATGAGCCACTGCCACATCATATCATATAGCCTGCTGAGTTAAGTTTTCCTCGTTTTGAATAAGAACGAGTCGTTTGGCCAGGACCTTTATTAGCTTCACTTGCGGGTCTTCTGTTCCCTGAAGTTCCGCAGCTTCATTTCTTAATATATTGACATAGTCTATAACTTCCCTGGTAATACGCTCACCCGGGCAGATAATCGGTATTCCGGGCGGGTATGCCATGATCATTTCCGCGCTTATTTCACCTTCCGCTTCGTTTAACGGTATTGTCTTACTTTCGCCGTAAAAAGCTTCCCTGGGGGATATTACAGCATCAGGTATCGACGGAAGCGGGATGAAGTATTTAACCACGTTTTTCAGGCTCTGATTTTGAGCTAGCTCTCTTAACGACTGTACCAAATAGGACAGCTTATTCTTATCGTCGCCAATACTGACCAGGATAATGATATTAAAGAGATCTGAAAGCTCTACCTGGATATGGTATTTTGCGCGCAGTATTTTTTCAACTTCATAACCGGACAGACCTAAAGCTCTGACGTTGATTACAATTTTTGTAGGGTCCAGGGAATAGCAGCCCTGCTGTCCGATTATTTCAGTTCCCATTAAATGCAGCCCTTCAATGCCCTTGATTTCTTCACGTGCCCACACGGCCAACTGATAGGCCTTTTCTGTCATCTGGCGGCCTTTTAGTGCCAACTGACGACGCGCAATATCCAGAGAGGCCAGCAGGATGTAGGATGGGCTTGTGGTTTGAGTCAGGTTTAGAGCAGCTTTAATCTTTTGAGGATTGATCAGGGTTCCCTGCTGAAGCAGCATAGAGCTCTGCGTCAATGATCCGCCTAACTTGTGGGTGCTGCTTGCAGCCAGGTCGGCGCCGGCTTCCATGGCTGAGACCGGTAGTTTCGGACTGAATTTCAAATGGGCCCCATGGGCCTCGTCAATAATTACTGGGATTTGATAAGAATGGGAAATTGCCACAATGGCCCTGAGGTCTGAACCGATCCCGTAATAGGTGGGATTAATCATAAACACGGCTTTGGCGTCAGGGTGCATTTCCAGAGCCCGGGCTACTGTTTCCGGTCTTACTCCCATGGCGACGCCCATGTATTCATTTATCTCAGGTTCAATGTAGACAGGTTCAGCGCCACTTAAAATAATTCCGCCGATAGCTGATTTATGTGCATTGCGGGGTATTATAATCTTGTCTCCGGGATCACAGACAGAAATAATCATAGCCTGTATACCACTGGTTGTGCCATTAACCAGGAAAAAGGCATTATCAGCGCCGTAAAGCTGGGCGGCAAGGTCTTCCGCCTCTTTGATAACACTAACCGGGTTGCAGATATTATCGAGGTCCTCCATACAGGTAAGGTCAATGTTCAAACAGGTTTGACCCAATAAGTCTGCCAGGTCGGGGTTCCCTTGGCCCTGTTTGTGTCCGGGCACATGAAAGGGTATGGTACCATCATTGGTATATTGCAACAATGCGGTCAAAAGCGGTGTTTGGTTCTGGTTGACTTTTTTGGCGGTTCTCATCGCTGCCACCCCTCTCTATACTTAAACAATGAGAATATTAAAACATATTTTTATAAAATAATCAATAACTATCTCTTCTATATTTACCCGGTTATTAAATTTTATTGTGGTAAATACTAAAGCTAAACTACTATAGGGTAACGAGGTGACTTTGGAGGGAATGGTAAAAAAACCCTTTTCTTTTAGTCTGAAGCTTTATAAAGATATCGGCATTGACCTGGGTACTGCCAATACCCTTGTTTTTATGAAAGGAAGAGGTATTATCCTTACCGAGCCGTCGGTTGTGGCTATCGATGCCAAGACAGGCGACTTGCTGGCGGTTGGAGATGAAGCCAGGGAAATGATCGGACGCACCCCTACCAACATTGTGGCAATACGACCGTTAAAGGACGGCGTTATTGCCGATTTTAACATTACCCGCATGATGCTGAAGTATTTTATTTCCAAAGCCCTAAAGGGATTGGGAATGGTAAAACCCCGTGTATTGATAGGCATCCCCCTGGGAATAACCCAGGTAGAAAAAAGGGCTGTGCTGGAAGCTTCTCACCAGGCCGGGGCTAAAGAAGCTTACCTGATTGAGGAACCTGTTGCTGCGGCAGTAGGCGCCGGTCTGCCCGTGGCAGAGCCCCGCGGCAGCCTGATAGTAGATATCGGAGGCGGCACGACGGAAGTTGCACTCCTGTCCCTAGGAGGCGTGGTGGCAGGAAAATCATTACGGGTCGGCGGCGATGAAATGAACCAGGCTATCGTTCGTTATATGAGACGTGTTTATAACCTGGATATTGGCGACAGGACAGCGGAAAAGGCCAAAATGGAAATAGCATATGCCATTGATCCGGTCCAAGAAACATACCTGATAAAAGGAAGGAATTTGGCCACGGGCCTTCCCTGCGGTATTGAAGTGAGCGCAGCAGAAATATCCGAATCAATTGCAGAACCCCTGCAGGCTATCCTGGAAGCGGTCAGGGCCACACTGGAAAAGACCCCTCCTGAACTGGCCTCCGATATAATTGACTATGGCATGACATTGACAGGAGGCGGGGCGCTCTTAAAAAATATTGACAATTTCATAGCAAAACATACTAATATGCCCGTTTATATTGCAGAGGACCCCATGTCTTGTGTCGCCAGGGGCACCGGAAGAGCTTTGGAAGAGATAAAACTTTTAAGAAAACTGGCTGTAAGCTTACTTTAGAATAAAAAGGACGGCCTTTCGCATCAGCCGTCCTTTTTACCTTTTTGTATCCCGTTAACATCGATATAATAATTATCCTTAAAGATCAATTCAGAGACGGGCACGACTGTGTATCCCTCATTTTTAAGATATTCAAGGATTGGTTCGAGGGCCTGAGGCGTATTGGCGCCATCATTATGAAACAGTACAATGGCCCCGGGATGGATGCGCTGCGTTACTCGCCGGAACATTGCATCGGCCGATAAATCCTTCCAGTCTAATGAATCAACACTCCATTGGATAGGAATAAAATTTTCTTCCTTTATAATCTTGATGACTCTGTTGTTGTAAGCGCCAAACGGTGGTCTGAACAAAACAGGGTACTGGCCGGTGATATCCTTAATCAAGCTGGCATTTTCCTGCAGTTCCTGCCGTATTTTCTCATCAGGCAGTTCGGTCAGTCTGGGATGGGTTGCGGTATGCAGGGCTGCCTCATGGCCGCATGCGACAATTTCTTTGCCAAGATGCGGATACTCGTTCAGCCAGATATTAGTTAAAAAAAAGGTTGTTCTTATATTGTGTTTTGCCAGTATCTGCAGTATTTGCGGGGTACGGGTACTACCCCAGGTAGCGTCAAACGAGATGGCAACCTTTTTCTCTTTAATATCAACAGCATAAATAGGGTGCAGTTTTGCTTCCGCTACCAGTACGCTGACCACATCCTCCACCGTTAATCTTACAGATGAACGGAATATGCCGACCGCGGCAGATAATATCACTATGATCAACAGGCACCTGGCCAGATGTCGTTTGGAATAGTATACTACATTAATATTAATCACCTCCCTCCTTCTTCTAACACATAATATTTTCGAAGAGAACAATATATAACTTTTGGCCAATCAAATAAAATAAAAAGGCTGGCCCGATTTTATCCGATGACTACGGCTTTATCAGGCCAAACCTCTTTGCTGTTTTTATTTATAAAAATTTTATTTTTAAATATAGTTATATCAGAAGGAGTAATTAGGGGCTTCTTTGGTTATCTGAATGTCGTGGGGATGGCTTTCTCTTAGGCTGGCAGGTGTTTGCTTAACAAAACGCGCCTTGGTTTTCAGCTCATGGATCGTGCTGCAGCCCGTATAGCCCATACCGGCTCTAAGTCCGCCAATCAACTGGTAAATTGTTTCGGAAGCAGGGCCTTTATAGGGGACCCTCCCTTCCACACCTTCCGGAACGAGTTTGGGAATATTCTCCTGGAAGTAGCGGTCACAGGAACCTTCTCTCATTGCGGAGACAGAACCCATACCACGGTATACTTTATAACTGCGGCCCTGGTAGATCTCCACTTCGCCAGGGCTTTCTTCGGTCCCCGCCAGCAGGCTCCCAATCATGACCACATCAGCTCCTGCCGCCAGAGCCTTGGTGATATCCCCGGAATATTTTACCCCGCCGTCAGCAATAATGGGCACATTATATTTAGATGCCTCCTGGGCGCAATTATATACTGCGGAGAGCTGAGGAACACCGATACCGGCGACTACACGAGTGGTACAGATTGACCCCGGACCCATGCCTACTTTAACCGCATTAGCGCCCGCCTTGATCAGGTCACGGGTAGCTTCGGCAGTGGCCACGTTGCCCGCAATAATTTCAAGGTGCGGGTGGAGGCTGCGTATGTCTTCCACAGTTTTGATTACACCGATAGAATGACCGTGCGCGGTATCGACTACAATCACGTCTACCTTGGCCTCTACAAGGGCCCTGACTCGTTCCATGGTATCAGCCCCCACACCTACGGCGGCGGCAACCAGCAGCCTGCTGTTGGCATCTTTGGCTGAATGGGGATACTTGATGGTTTTCTCAATATCTTTAATAGTTATAAGGCCCTTTAAATTAAAATTCTTGTCAACCAGCGGCAGTTTTTCGATTTTATACTTGCGCAGGATTTCTTTGGCCTCTTCCATTGTGGTATCAACCGGAGCTGTTATAAGACGGTCCTTTGTCATGACTTCATCAATCTTTTTACTGTAGTCTGTTTCAAAGCGCAGATCCCGGTTGGTCAAAATGCCGATTAATTTTTGGCCTTGTGTAATGGGAATGCCTGAAATATGGTACCTTTCCATAATCTCGAGGGCTTCATAAATTGTATGGTTTTTGCTGAGATAGACCGGATCGGTGATTATGCCGTGCTCGGAACGTTTAACCTTGTCCACTTCCATGGCCTGTTCCTCAATAGACATATTTTTGTGAATTACTCCTATTCCGCCTTCCCGTGCTACGGCGCGGGCCATTCGCGAATCTGTTACCGTATCCATCCCGGCGCTCATAATCGGTATATTCAATCTTATATTTTGCGTGAGACTTGTGGAAACATCGACATCACGCGGCAGTACCTCGGATTTAGCGGGAAGCAGGAGTACGTCGTCGAAAGTTAAACCTTCAAAGATGAGCTTGTCTTGCAGCACAACTCTCCCTCCTTTTAAGATAATTATTTCTGTCAGTTTATATTATTGGCATTATATCATATATCCGTATTTTTAGGGTATTTATTTCTCTTTGTTTTCATTATCATTGTCAACAAAATAATATTCTGCTTGTATATGCTCTTCCCGAACAGAGCGGTTTACAAACCAATTTAATATAAAAAATATTATACTGAAGTCATCGATATATCCTACAAAAGGAAGCGGTATGTCCGGGATAAGGTCCAAAGGCCACACAAAGTAACCCAGTCCGAGCAATAAGGCAATAATCTTGATGTCTGCCGGGACCCCGGGGTTTTTTAACATAATCCAGCTGGTTCTCAGCAACCGGGGGATATTCCAGATGGTCTTCCATTTCTTCTTTTTAGAGCTCACTTTGTTCCAGCCTCCTGATTACTGTTTTAAAGCAAGTCCTTAATAATACAAAAGGGTAGATTCATTACATTTTGCCTGGTTAGTCAGGCTGAAGATGCCTGACGTCATTGATCACTTCAGCGGTTACTCCTTTTTTATCTACTGTTAAAACATTTAGCGCTGCGTTTTTTTGTTTATAGTTCCACATGCAGGTCAGAGGTTGGTTCATAAGCCCGCAGAGCAGGGCGGCGATAGTTCCCCCGTGTGCAACGACAGCTGTAGTGCCGGAAGGTTTTACTGCAATAATTTCTCTTATACAGGTCAGCGCACGGTCATGCATTGCCATAAAAGTTTCCCCCTGTGGGATCTCCAGGTTATGCGGCGCTTCCAGCCAGGTTTTCAAAAGGTCGGGATAGCGTGATTCTATTTCTTTAAAATTAAGGCCTTCCCAGACTCCAAAATTTACTTCCCTTAATCTGGAGTCAGTTATTAATTCAAGCCTGTGCGGTTTTGCTATTATTGAAGCAGTTTGCACAGCGCGGCTCAAATCACTGCTGTATATTGCGTCAAGTTTTTCACCGGCCAGTCTTTTTTGGAGGGCTTGAGCCTGCTTTACCCCTTCCTCACTAAGTTCAATATCAGTATGCCCCTGATAACGAAATTCATGATTCCATATGGTAAGTCCATGCCGGATTAAGATTAATCTATTTGACATTTTTTCCTCCAGGTAAAAAATTATGTTCAGGTAATTTAATATCAGGACTGTTGTTGTTGATTGAAAACAAGAGGAGAGGACGGCTTTAACCTGATGGGTATACCCAATGATACAAGGTATACCTCTTTTGCTTTTTCAGCCAGTTCCTGATTGACCCTTCCTACAATATCACGGTATGCCCGGCTTAATGGATCAGCCGGCACAATGCCCCATCCCACCTCGTTCGTGACTGCCAGTAGTGTAATATTAGTCTCCACTGCTGTTTCAATCAGATTGTTTACTTTGCACAGGATATTGTTTTGCACATCTGTAATGATATAATTTTCATCATTGACTGATTCAACCTGTGCAAAAAGAAGATTCGAAACATACAGTGTAACGCAGTCCAATAGCCAGGTTTTATAGTCATTATGATTCTTTATAATGACTTCGCACAAATCGAATGGTTCCTCAAAAGTCCGCCATGAAGAAGGGCGTCTTTTTTGATGCTGCCTGATCCTATCCTGCATTTCCCGGTCCCTGGCCTGCGCGGTAGCGAGGTAAGCCACACGGCTGTCCAGGTCACGGGCAAACTGTTCCGCAAAAGCGCTCTTCCCACTGCGGGCAGCCCCTGAAATTAAGATGATTTTGCCTGTCCTCATTATTCCTCCATAACTATATCTTTTTGTGATGCCAATTCAATAAATCTGAGGTTGTTACTAATCAGCCATTTGGCATAACGCCTGTTGTTTAACTGCAGCCTCTTGTTTTCCTTTTCCAGACGGCTTAAGTTTGTGTTCTTTTCTTTTTCTACCTTTTCAATAAGGTTCATTAAAACCCTTCTGCTGATGCGAAGCTGTTCAACCTGTTTTTCTAGTTCTCTGACACGGTTTCTCAAATACCTTATCTCCATTTCATATCCCATGAAACTCACTCCCGGCGAGCCATACTTCAATACTATTGATAGTATATTCAGGGCAACGGTTTCCTAGTCAGGTTTTTGCGAAGGAGCCAACTCTTAAAAAATTCTATGGATTGCGCCGGGACCGGCATTTCGCCGAAATAACGCCATTCGTCCTGTTCATGACCGTGAAAATCAGAACCACCTGTAACAATAAGGTTTCTTTCGCAAGCTAACCTCAAAAACTCTTTTTCCATCTCTTGCGTATGCTGCGGATGAAAAACCTCTATCCCTAAAAGCCCCGCTTCAATAAAGGATGGCAGCAGCTCAACGGGGCAATCTATACCCGGATGGGCCAGGACAGGTATCCCTTTAGCCTTCTTAATTAAAGCAATAGCTTCGTACGGAGCCAGTTTGTAACGAGGCACATAGCCAGGGCGGTCAGGGTTCAAAAATTTTTCAAAGGCCTCCTCAACTGTATTCACCAAACCTTGTTCAATAAGCGCCAGGGCAACATGGGGACGACCCAGACTTCCGCCGGGTGAACCTTTTTTCCTTACATCTTCAAATGCTATGTCGATCCCATGTTTGTTAAGTTTCTCAACTATCTTGCAGGCCCTGTTTTGCCTGGCGTCCGTAAGGAGATTAAGTACATTTTGAAGTTTGTCGCTGTCAGGGTCAATGTAATAACCCAAGATATGTATTTCGTGGTCCTCATGTACTGTGCTTAATTCAATGCCAGGGATTAACATTACCGGGTATTGTAAGGTTTTACCTGCCGCCTCCTCCCATCCCGAAGTAGTATCATGGTCGGTTATAGCCAGGATTCTGACACCTTTCTCCCAGGCCAGTTCAACAATTTTCCCCGGGTTATATGCTCCGTCCGAGGCGGTGGTGTGCACATGCAATTCAATTTTCCAGCCGTTATCATAATGAGGGTAGTACTTCGTGCAGGACACGTATAAAATTACCTCCCAAAACTTTTCGGATATCCTCCTCTTTCCACCCTCGCTCTACCAGTCTTGTTGTCAGGAGAGGAAGCCTAGCCACGTTTTCCAATCCCTGCGGGGTTTTGTTTATACCGTCGAAATCAGAACCTAATCCCACATAGTCGCTGCCTGCAATGACAGCAACATGTTCCATGTGGTCAATAATATTATCGATAGTTATGGAGCCTTGGCCAAGAAAACCCGGAAAGAAATTTATTCCTACAATACCGTTATTTTGCCGGAGCGCACGCAGCTGTTCGTCAGACAGGTTGCGCGGATGATCATGCAGGGCCCTGCAGCAGGAATGTGTGGCGGCTATCGGTTTCACACTTGTTGTGATTACATCCCAAAAACTCGCTTCCGCAAGGTGGGATACATCAACCAGCATCCCCAGGCGGTTCATTTCTCTGACCACATCCTTACCCAGGCGGGTCAGGCCTCCCCGGCTGTCTTTTTCCCATACGCCGTCAGCCAACAGATTGCGCTGATTCCAGGTTAGGGTAATACTTCGAAAACCAAGCTCAAATAGTACCCTCAGGATACTCAATTTCCCTTCCAGCACTTCCCCTCCCTCTATTGCCAGCAAAAACGCCAGGGAATGGGGGTCTATGTCTTCAATATCTTTCTTGTTTAAGACTGTCTTAACTGTCTTAAAGGTAGTATGTCCTTCTTCCTGCAAACCCCAATAGTAAGCCAGAAGCTCCAATACACGGGTCAGGGAACCGGTTGGTTTGTATTCCGGCTCAATGTAAAGGGCCAGAAATTGGAGGTTGACCTTGCCCCTTTGCAGCCGCGGCCAGTCGAGATGTCCCTTTTTATTGATCTCCCAGAACGACATTTTTTTATTATACAGCTTCAGCAGGGTATCACAGTGGCCATCCACAATCACAGCCTGAGCGTGAAGGTCTAAAGGTGATAGATGCAAAGAAGTCCCCCCTTTTACCTGACTAACACGGCTTAAATTTCCCGCAATTTTTAAATGGAAGTCCGTAGAACCTGCTTATTTTACTAATATAACAAAAAAAGCCTGCTTGTTAAACAGGCTTCAGAAAATTATTATCTGGGCTCAACTATCAACTTAATGGCTGTCCTCTCTTCCCCGTCAATAACTATATCCGTAAAAGCGGGAATACAAATTAAATCAATCCCACTTGGGGCAACAAAGCCCCGTGCAATGGCCACCGCTTTTACCGACTGGTTCAAGGCGCCCGCCCCAATAGCCTGGATTTCCGCACATCCTCTTTCCCTTATAACGCCTGCTAATGCGCCCGCCACCGCATTTGGGCTGGATTTTGCTGATACTTTCAAAACTTCCACTGTTGTTACCTCCCCACTCTTCGATTAAAGTTTGAATTTTAAAATATTTATTCTACAAACTTTATAAAATTCCTTTTAAATCCAGAAAAATAATGTAATAATTTCTAAATTAACCGTAATAATCCTTGATCCTCTCTATCCTTAATGTTTTTCCTGTTGTCTCATCAATATCCAAAAGCAGTGCGTCTAACTGGTGCACACCTTCTGCCACTTCAAACCTCACCGGCATCTGGGTCATAAATTTTTGTATTACCAGTTCTGTGTTTACGCCCAGGACAGAATCCCTGGGTCCGGTCATACCCACATCTGTAATATAACCCGTTCCCAGGGGTAGTATTCTTTCATCGGAGGTCTGAATGTGTGTATGTGTTCCTACAACTGCAGATACTTTTCCGTCCATAAACCAGCCAAAGGCCACTTTTTCCGATGTAGCCTCGGCGTGAAAGTCAACAATTATGACGGGGGTAACTTTTTTCAGCTCATCCACCATTTTTTCAGCAGTTCTAAAAGGACAGTCCAATGGAGACAAAAACACTCTTCCCGCTATATTAATAATGCCTATTTCTAATTTTTTACCCACCCGGACTACTGTGCTTCCTCTTCCAGGCGCCCCGGGGGGGTAATTGGCCGGTCTGATCAGCCTCGGTTCATGTTCGATATACTCTATTATTTCTTTTTTATCCCAGGTATGGTTTCCCATTGTAATAATGTCAATACCGGCGTCATACAGCTCATTTGCGATAGCCCCGGTAATACCGTTGCCTCCGGCGGCGTTTTCACCGTTAGCAATTACCAGGTCAAGCTTATATTTTTTTCGGTAAGTCTTGATATTTTCCCTGGCCGCTTTTCTACCCGGACGACCGACAATATCACCCACCATCATCACACGTATCATAAATCCTCCATCAAATCCATATGAAACAAAAATTTATTAAGCCTTCAATATTATTTCCTATTTCACATATTATCAACGTTTAAAAACAAGAACCCTTCCTTCTTCTCTTACTGCAATGAATTTATTCCTGGGATTCTTTTTTCGAAATTTGTCCAGCATGTACCTGATGAGATCATCCTGTTCAACCAGATCGTCTTCTTCAATGTATGCTTCTTCGCGTACCACGGTCTGGTCAAAATATTCGTAGAGGTATTTTACTACAAGCGCTATTTCTTTTGGGGTTAAGGTTGCAGTATCCCTGGTTATATCCAGAATAGTTATACCGGGACCGCATGAATGGTTGATTTTCAAATACCGGGGCTCTGTCCTGTCTTCGTAAAACATATATGTACAGATACAGTCCTGAAGTTCTTCGCTAAACTGCTGAAAAGCTCTTTTATCCAGCTCCAGCTTAAGGATAAAACTTAATTTCAGCAGATTTCCCCGGGGTGAATAATTTATTGTACATACTTCAGGATAGCGCACTAAGAGTGAAGTCAGGAGGTGGATGCTTTCCTCATCATCATGTACAGTTTTCTCGGCAAGGTTCATATTTACACATCCTTAATTTTGTACAAATTTCATATTTCGTCATCCGAAGCTAAAATCCTTTTTTCTAAGGCCTCTTTACAGGGTTTAATAAATTACAAATATGGTAAAAAGCGACTGAAAGTCGCCCTGTCTTGCACGACTAACCAGCCGCTTTGCTTTTCTTTCTTTTTATCCTTTTTGCTTACCGTTATTTTGCGTAATCGATTGCCCTTGTTTCCCTGACCACCACAACTTTAATCTGACCGGGATACTCCAGGTTTTCCTCAATCTTTTTCACAATATCGCGCGCCATTCCTACGGCAGTAGCATCATCGATTTTTTCAGGTTTTACAATAATCCTGATCTCTCTACCAGCCTGGATAGCAAAAGATTTTTCCACTCCTTCGAATTCATTGGCTATCTCCTCAAGTTTTTCAAGACGCTTTATATAATTTTCCAGCGTCTCTCTCCTTGCTCCGGGCCGTGCGGCAGATATTGCGTCGGCTGCAGCAACCAGGACAGCTTCGATTGTCTGGAATGGCTGGTCTCCGTGGTGGGCGGCAATAGCGTGGATCACTTCGGGCGACTCCCTGTATTTCTTGGCCAGGTCAGCGCCAATCGTAACATGAGGGCCCTCCACTTCGTGGTCTACCGCTTTACCCAGGTCATGCAGGAGCCCTGCCCTTTTGGCGAGAGTTACATCGGCGCCTATTTCGGCTGCCATTATTTTCGCGAGATGGGCTACCTCGATAGAATGCTTCAACACATTCTGACCGTAACTCGTTCTGTATTTCAGACGGCCGAGCAGTTTAATCAGTTCAGGATGCAGGCCGTTGACACCTGTTTCAAAGGTGGCCTGTTCGCCTTCCTCCCTTATTTTTTGCTCTACCTCTTTTTGGGATTTTTCAACCATTTCCTCAATACGGGCCGGGTGAATACGACCGTCCACAATTAATTTCTCCAGGGCATTCCTGGCGACTTCCCTTCTGATTGGGTCAAAACCGGAAAGGATTACCGCCTCCGGGGTATCGTCAATAATAAGGTCTATTCCCGTCAGTGTTTCCAATGTCCTGATGTTTCTTCCCTCACGCCCGATGATTCGTCCTTTCATTTCATCATTGGGCAGCGCAACGACTGATACCGTTGATTCTGCTACATGGTCGGCTGCACAGCGCTGTATAGCCTGTGAGATTATTTCGCGCGCCTTCTTTTCGCCCTCTTCCTTGGCCTGGTTTTCATATTCTTTGATCAGCATGGCGGTTTCATGTTTGATTTCGTCTTCTACACGGGCCAGCAGCAGTTCGCGGGCTTGGTCAAAAGAAAGATTGGAAATCCTCTCCAGTTCAGTCAGCTGTCTTTGCATTAAATCAGCCAGCTTCTTTTTCTGGTTATTAATCTCGGTTTCCATTTTCTGCAGGGACTCTTCTTTGCGTTCTATGGATTCCGATTTTCTATCCAAGGACTCTTCTTTTTGAAGCAGACGCCTCTCAACCCGCTGCAGCTCGCTGCGGCGCTCCCTGACGTCGCGTTCAGCCTCCATGCGAAAACGGTGCGCTTCTTCCTTAGCCTCGAGTATTGCCTCTTTTTTCTTGGCTTCCGCATTTCTCTTAGCCTCTTCCAACATCTTTACAGACGCTTCTTCAGCTGATGCAATTTTAGCCTCTGCCGTTTTTTTCCTGAACAGGTAGCCTGCAAGACTGCCTATTGCACCCGCAAGTATAGCTACTAAAATATAATAAATAATGACTAGTCACCTCCAATCCTTTTATTATAAAACAAAAAATAACCGAGTTAATCCCGGTTATTTTATTTTCCTCCCACATTTATATATTAAACGGGTTTTAATCACATACTGTCCTCCTGGACCCTGTTGTAATATATATTATTAATCCTAAGAAGGATTTAAAGCCCTATATATTTATTATAAAAATATATATATGCTAAAATCCGCGAGGGAAGAAATAAAAACCGAAATTATCCATCTAACATTCTAATATTTCTTGTAAAACCTGTCAAGATTAGTCTCCATATATATTTGTGACTGAGCTGCAGCAGTTGATAATTTTTCTTACGATGTCATAGGAAAATCCTCTTGCCGACAAATACCGCGCCAACGACCGGCCTGCTGCGGCGGGTTTCTTGGCCATGTATTTGGCGGCAAGCTGATGTGCCAGGTTTAATTCTTTTTCTGCGGTAAAAGTTTCAAGGATACTGTCAATAGTACGGGAAGGAATCCCTTTTTGTTTTAGTTTTTCGGTAAGCAGGATACGCCCGCACGGTTTCCTGCTTGTATAATAAGAATAGATATCACGGGCCAAGTCTTCATCGTTTAAATAACCCATTCCTGCAAGTTTTTCCAGCGCATTGGCCGTTTGGCGGCAGCCAAATCCTGCTTTTGTCAAAACGTTCTTCAGTTCTTCCTGACTGTATGCCCGTATGGACAGCTTTTTAAGCGCCAGTTCAAAAGCGTCTTTTACCATTTAGCCCACCGTATCATTTTCGTTAGCGCCGGTAACCTTCAGCGCGTTAAAACTGGTGTGAGCCCTGATTTTGTCTTCTATTTCTTTGGCCAGTTCGGGATGTTCCTTCAGGTACTGTTTGGTGTTTTCACGACCCTGCCCCAGGCGGGTATCATTATAGGAATACCACGTACCGCTTTTACTGATTATGTCCATATCACTGGCCAGGTCGATCAGACTGCCCTCGCGTGAAATGCCTTCGCCGTACATAATGTCAAAATCCGCTTGTTTAAAGGGCGGGGCTATTTTATTTTTAACGACTTTAACACGGGTACGGCTTCCCACCATTTCCGAGCCCTGTTTTAGCGTTTCAACCTTCCTGACTTCCATACGGATAGAGGCATAAAATTTAAGAGCGCGTCCGCCTGGCGTGATTTCGGGGTTACCGAACATTATCCCTACTTTTTCCCGGATCTGGTTGATAAAAACAGCAATGGTATTGGATTTGCTGATAGCGCCCGTTAGTTTGCGCAGGGCCTGTGACATCAGGCGAGCCTGCAGCCCCACGTGCGAATCCCCCATATCTCCCTCGATCTCAGCCCTGGGCACTAACGCGGCTACCGAATCTATCACGATAACGTCCACTGCTCCGCTGCGAACCAGCGCTTCGGCTATTTCCAATGCTTGTTCGCCCGTATCCGGTTGGGAAACAAGGAGATTATCGATATCAACCCCCAGATTCTTCGCATACAGCGGGTCAAGGGCATGCTCTGCGTCTATAAAGGCAGCTACACCCCCGTTTTTCTGTGCTTCTGCAACTATATGGAGCGCTACGGTTGTTTTTCCCGATGATTCCGGCCCGTAAATCTCTACAACCCTGCCCCGCGGCACACCTCCCACTCCCAGCGCCATATCGAGCGTTAAAACACCTGTGGAGATTGCGCTGACCTGCAGTTTGGCGGGGGAGTCCCCGAGCCTCATAATTGAACCCTTGCCGAATTGCTTTTCTATCGAAGAAAGGGCAATTTCAAGCGCTTTTTTCTTATCAGACATGAAAAGCCTCCTCACAACAAAACATTTGTTCGATACACTGATTGTACAATTTTTGGTATGGTTTGTCAATTATGATTCTTATGTACGGCTGATTAGTTTAAAGCGGGAATAAGGGTTGTAAACCGGCCCCTGCGGCCTCAGTTCACTTGTATAAAGCGTGAAGACCGAGAAAAGAAACTGCTGTCGGTCATCTACGGGATAATCCTTAACCTTAATAAGGTCGAGCCCTTCCCTGATACCTGCAGGTATGCGGGCCAGGGTTATATGCGGGGAAAAAGGCCTGCCCTCCGGTTTAAGTCCCATTCTCTTGATAATCTCAGCAGTTTGGTAATGGAGTTGCTTTATCGGCTCTACATCGCCTTGCAGGGACAGCCATAAAACAGCCGGAGCTTTCCAGCGCCCAAAGACGCCCAACTGAGCGGCGCGTACCCGGCAGGGCTGGTGCTGCATGGCCAGGGGTCTGCATTCCTTAACTATGCCGTCCATTGTGTTCCTGTTTATTTCACCGAGAAAATGCAGGGTCAAATGTAGATTTTCGCTTTCGACCCATCTTAAATCCCGGTATTTGGTCCGGAGACTGCTTTGTAGTGTTTTTATCAGGTTAATCAGCGGGTTCGGAAGTTCAAATGCCAAAAAACAGCGCATCTGTACCATCCTTCTTTCTGTTGGGTTATCTGGCGCGGGCCGGCTGGACAGAAATCCTTTTACCGTTGATGAAGTTGCGGTCCATGATGTTAATAACCCGGTAGGCATAATCTTCGGGGACTTCCACAAATGAGAATTTGTCGTAGATGTTGATATCACCGATGGACTTGGGCGGTATTCCGGCTTCTTCGCTGATTGTTTTTACCAGGTCAGACGGCCTGATATTCTGCTGCCTGCCAATGGTGAAAAAGAGCCTTGCCATCCCTGACTTCGCCCCGGTATTGCCCAGTTCACTCGTAAAATCAGTATCGGTCAGTTCAATCCCCTTTTGTACAAAGGCATATTTGATAGCAGCTGATGTTATGTCAACCGGATCAAAATTTTTCATTAATTCCATTGCCACAGCCTGATATGTATCTATCTGGCCTTCTTGAATAAGCTGACTTATAGACTGGTAAATCATATCTTTTTGCTGTTCCAGCACATCCTGGTAGGTAGGCAGCGCCGCTTTTTCAATGTATGACTTGATCAGTTTTTCAATTACACGAAGCTGGCGGTATTCGGCCGGCATGATAAGGGTAAGAGCCTTGCCTTCCCTGCCCGCCCGGCCCGTCCTGCCTATACGGTGCACATAGCTTTCAGGGTCTTGCGGTATATCATAGTTGATAACATGGCTGACCCTGTCGATATCCAGGCCCCTGGCTGCCACGTCGGTGGCCACCAAAAGGTCGGTCTCGCCCAGACGGAAGCTTTTCATCGTCTTGTCCCTCTGGGCCTGGGTCATATCGCCGTGCAGGCCTTCGGCAAAATAGCCGCGTGTCTGCAGGCTTGCCACCAATTCGTCCACTCCCCGTTTGGTGCGGCAGAAAACAATGGCAGAATCGTAGTTTTCGTAATCGAGGATACGGCAGAGAGCATCCACCTTGGAGCCCTGCCTGATCTCATAGTAATACTGCTGAATAAGCGGAACGGTAAGAGTCTCTTTATTGATCGATACAAAATTAGGTTTTTGCAGGTACTTTTCGGCCAGGCGCTGGATAGGCAAAGGTATCGTCGCTGAAAACAACAGTGTCTGTCGCTTTTCGGGTGTTTTATCCAGGATACATTCAATATCTTCAATAAAGCCCATATCCAGCATCTCGTCAGCTTCGTCCAAAACGACAATTTTTACATTCTCCAGGTGAAGTGTTTTTCTATTCAAATGGTCCAGAAGTCGTCCCGGCGTCCCGATAACCACATGTACTCCCATCCTCAGGGCGCGGATTTGCCGGTCGATGGGCTGTCCTCCATAAATGGGCAGTACTTTGACCCGTTTATTTGAACCGATCTTAGCAATTTCTTCTGCTACCTGAACAGCCAGTTCCCTGGTAGGAGTAAGGATTAGCGCTTGAACTTTTGGCCAGGAGGTGTTAATTTTTTCTGCAATTGGAATACCGAAAGCTGCAGTTTTCCCGGTCCCTGTCTGGGCCTGTCCGATTACGTCCTGGTCCTGCATTATCAACGGTATGGCCTGGGTCTGGATGGGAGTGGGCTCTTCAAACCCCATATCTGAGATAGCTGTTAATACTTTTTTGGAAAGGGACAGGTGTCCGAATAAATCCGTCATGATGAACTCCTTTCATACTCTCTATTCTATTGTATTAGAACCGTTAATCGTTAAAAAGTTTTCTTTCCAGGGTAAAACCTTTTTCCAGGTTGTACAGTTTAATCGTATCCGTGGCTGTCAGATACAGTTCATTTTGCTCATTTCTTTTAAAATGAAGCAGAACTACGGAATACGGTATTTCCTTGACGGCCTGCAGGCCTCTTATCCCCGCTGCCCCGGAAGTGCCTGCGCATACCAATACTGTACCACTTTCTTCCTTGATTGAAAACTGGTGACTATGTCCGTATAAAATCAGGGGGACTTTGCCCACCAGGGGGTCGGCGATTGTAAAGTCGTGAACTGCCGCCACGTGCGGTGTTTTTGCGGATTCTTCCCACAGCCGCAGCATTCGTTCTCTTGATTTTTCCATTACCTCCGGTGAGGCTGTGCCTATCTGGCGCGAACCTGATGAGGGATCGGCCAGGGCCAGTATTCTCAATCCCTGGACGTCGACTGTTCCCCCTGTCAGTACCTGGACCTGCGGATAGCGCGACAGCTCTTTTATGACGTCTGGTGAATCATGGTTCCCCGGCACAAACAGGTAAGGCACTTCCAGATCTGTCAACCCTTTTAAGAGCTGGCCCTCCACCGGCGTGCCGTAGTCGGTGATATCACCGGTGTCGATAACCAGGTCGACAGGAAAAGTCTTTACAATTTGCAGCAGGAATTTATGGGCTGCGGGATTGTTGTGGATATCGCTGACATGAAGGACCAGCAGGTCTCCTTTTTCCTCGCTCAGCGGCTCTATTTCGTCAATACTCTCAAAGATGTTATTAAGGTTTACGGCTATAACCTGCATCTGTTCGCCCAGGACATTGAATTTTTGGAAAGCGTTTTCCGCCAGGCCGATTACCCAGGGAGCGGCCTTAAGCGCCCCGTGGTATTCCGGGGACTGAAGTTTATCCACCCGGTAAGTGCCATAGGTAAACCCGAGCAGCAGTATGCTGATACACAGCCCGGCTGCAGCTCCCTGCACAGCCGGTCTTTTCTTGTTGCCGCAAACAAGGGCAGCGCCGGTCAGACCTCCCAATACGCCGAGCAGGACCAGGCGCAGCAGGTAGACCGCTGCAGCTTTTTGCAGGCTTTTTTTGATCTGAGCCGCAAGCGCGGTGGAAGATGGCGCTTCTTTGAGCAGCTGCTGCAGGACGTCAATATCTATATTCTCCAGGCCGATCATTATTTTAACCGGCGTCAGGTGCGTATGGGCTGAAAGGCTGCCCACCGGCGGGATGTTGATTTGAGTTTCGCCCTTGTTAAATAATTTCAGAGCGACCTCGAATTCCATCCCTTCCACCATAAAGGACATCCTGCCCAGAAGACTTATGAAGAGTAGAGCTGTAAGCAGAGCCGCGACAATCATCCTTGCCTTCTGTCTATCCATGTTGTCCCCTTTAAGATAATTTATCGTGGTTCCCGCAGATACCTTTCCAAAAGGTGCTGGGCGGCCTTAACGCTTCTTTCACGAATATTTTCCCGGTTGCCCCGGAAGTTATGCGATATAGTCGTGGTCCCCTCTCCGCTGTCTATGGCAATATACACCAGGCCAACCGGTTTTTCCGGGTCGCCGCCGCCGGGACCCGCTATCCCGGTGATACCTATTCCGATAGTGCTGCCGGTTAGTATCCTGACTCCACGGGCCATGGAGGAAGCTACCTCTTCACTTACCGCCCCGTGCGCCTGGATCAATCCGGACGGCACCCCCAGCAAATTTGTCTTTATCTCATTGCTGTAAGCTATTACAGAACCCAGGTAGTAAGCGGACGAGCCGGGTATACTCGTTAAACTCGCGCTGAGCATCCCGCCGGTGCAGGATTCGGCCGTACTGAGCGTCATGTTATTCTGTAAAAGAGCTTCGGCTATTGTTTCCGTCAATGTCTTAGGGCCTTCGGCAAATATGAAGTCGCCTGTTCTGCTTTTTATTTCGGCAAGCACAGGTTTAATCAATGTCCTGAAGCTGCCCTCATCCTTTGCCCTTGCAGTCAGGCGCAGGTGTATTTCGCCTTTGCCGGCCAGGAGCGCCAGTGTTGGCGTGGTCTGGGTCTCAAAGAGGTCTTTTAAGGTATGTTCAAGTTTTGATTCCGAGATGCCTATAAACTTTAAAACATGTGAAAACAGCGGCACAGTACCGGGTTCAATAACGTTTTCTTTAATCCAGGGTATGGCATGGTTGTCAAACATCACCTGCATTTCCCGGGGCGGACCGGGCAGCACGATATAAGCACAATCCGCATGTTTATACGCCATCCCGGGCGCTGTGCCGATCGCGTTGGCTAGAATACGGGAAGCAGGGAGAAAGGCAGCCTGTTTTGTGTTTGATTCAACCCATTCCAGTCCCCGTCCGGTAAAAAACTGTTTTATTCGAGCCACTTCATCATCTGATATCTCCAGGGGCAGTCTTAAGAATTCCGCCAGCGCTTCTTTGGTCAGGTCGTCTCCCGTTGGACCTAAGCCGCCGGTAGTGATAACAAAGTCCGACCTTGCGCTGGCTAGTTTAAATGCCTCCTGCAGCCTTTTCATGTTATCTCCGACAGTCGTATGGTAATAAACGTCTATTCCCAAACCGGCAAGTCTTTCTGAAAGTAATTTTGTGTTTGTATTTAAAATCTGACCCAGCAGTATTTCAGTGCCTACGGAGATTATTTCTGCATTCACTTTATTTTCCCCCACATCTTATTTGAATCATTTTACAGAAAAACTTCTAATAAATCAACACTTCTCCCGGGCTTGCCTCTTAAGACACATAAAAGGGCGCCGACACACGGTCAACACCCTTGTTCAGGCCGGTCTGGCCGGTTCGTTGAGTCTTATCTTCATGATCCCGCGAAGTTCGGCCCCGCTGATTTTCTCCTGTGCTTTGAGCAGATTGACCAGTTGGTAAAAAAGTTCCCTGCTTTCCGCCAGGATTGAAGCGGTACGGCTCTCCAGTTCACGGACAATTTCCTGGCAGACAGCATATAACTCATTTTTGGGTACAATTTCTGTTGAAACCACACCCAACCTGGAAAGACCCGTGGATACTATTTTTTCTGTTAAGCCAATGGCCTGCTGAAAATCATTGGCTGCGCCCGTGCTCCTTTCTCCCAGGAAGATATCCTCGCTGACTGCGCCGGCCAGCAGGATCATAATCTGTTTTTCCAGGGCTGACTTGGTGTAAAGCTGCTGTTCTTCAGTCTGGTTATGCCGCACATAACCAAGTGCGTTGCCGCGCGAGGTGACAGTAACCTGATCAACAGACCCCGGATTTAGCGTTTCACTTACTACCGCATGCCCTGCTTCGTGAACCGCCACCCGGTGAAGGGTCTCTTTATTGGCACGGTTTCCCAGTTTTTCACCAAGAATAACTTTGTCTATAGCCTCGCATAAATGAGAATGTGTAATAAACAGGCTTTTATCCCGGAGGGCCAGGATGGCCGCTTCATTGGTAAGACTCTCCAGATGCGCTCCGGAGAAACCATAGGTCCCGCTGGCGATTTCTTCAATACTAACGTCCTCTGACAAAGGCTTGTTCCGGCAGTGCAGCTGCAGTATGGCCATCCGATCCTGTTTATCGGGCAGATCAACTTTAACCTGACGGTCAAAACGGCCCGGTCTCAAAAGCGCGGTATCCAGCAGGTCGGACCTGTTTGTCGCCGCAATCAGCAGTATCTGGATTTCCTGGTCGTTGGTCAGCCCATCCATTTCAACGAGCAGTTGGTTAAGAGTCTGGTCATATTCGAGGTGGCTGCTGTGCGAGCCCCTCTTGCCGCCAAGTACATCTATCTCATCTATAAATATTATAGCCCTGTTCTTTTTTTGTTTTTTGGCCATATCTCTGGCTGACTGGAAAAGCCCTCTCACTCTCTGAGCCCCAACTCCGGCATACATTTCGATAAATTCGCTGCCCGAAGTAGCCAAAAAAACCGCGTCTGAATAACCGGCAGCAGCTTTGGCAAGCAAGGTCTTCCCTGTTCCGGGAGGACCTGTGAGCAAAATGCCTTTTAAAGGCCGGATCCCCATCTTATTCACATGGTCCGATCTGATCAGAAACTCGAGCGCTTCTTTCAGTTCCTGCTTGGCTGTCTCCTGCCCTCCGATATCATCAAACCGGAACTGGCGGTCCTGGACAACCCGCTGGTGAGAATCAAGCTTTAACAATCCTTTTTTCTTGGTTATGAAAAATAGCGCATAACCAAGACCTCCCAGGATAACCAGCGATGTTATATCATATCCGAGGTAAACCATATAGGAAAGGACACCGGCTATGATTCCAAGAATTAATTCTTTTTTCATTACAGGTACTCCCCTCCCATGGTATTGATGATGAGCAGCGGCGTATCTTCGCGGTTGATCGCCATATGCGCTGAAGCATCTTTGGTACAGGCTGTAATAAAGACGAAATTATTGTCAATTTCCAGCTCGTATTTAACCGGAGTATTTACGCATATATTGTCAAGCTGGGCCGGAAGTTCCGTGAACTTACCGGTGCTGATGGCCTCAAAAACCGGCAGCCTTGACATCGTCAAAAAAGTGCGCAGGTCTTCATCGGGTGTATTGCTTATTTCAATAGTAAGGCTGTTCATACTCTTTGTGGACTGGTATTCCAGTTGGTCCAACAAGAGATAGAAATTAGCCCGTAATTTTTCACGGATATTAAACTGTACCGTTATTTTGGAACGGGAATTAAACTGTTCCACTTTAAAAGAACCGATAGACGACATCTTCGTGACGGAGGCTTCCAGGGGATTGGTATATACAAGCTTATTATAAAGGTAGGTGGCTCCAACCAATATTCCCAGGGTCAAAAAACCAATTATTACAATTGTTAGAACACGCATAATTTTCTGCGACAAGACTACCACCCCTCCTTCCCGAATATTATAACACAAGGGATGGAGCGCTTCCTTAGAGAAAGGCTGGAAATGGCAAGGGATTAACCTATCAAGTAAATAAGTTAACCCCTTTTAATCAGATAAATAAGTCTGTGCTGTTTATAAAATCATCGTATCATCATGTATAAATAAATCATTGTACGCGCAGCCAGCCCGGCTGCAACGTCATCGACCATGACCCCCCAGCCTCCCGGAAGTTCCTGCAGCTTGTTTATCGGAAAAGGCTTTACCATATCAAAAAACCTAAAGAGAATAAATGCCGTAAAAAAGTGCCCTATTGAATCGAGCTGCCAAACGGCAATAAAAAGGCCGCAGAACTCGTCAAAAACTATATGAGGAGAATCTGTCGAATCAAGTATTTTTTCGCCCTGACCGCAAATATAAACACCCACAAGGCAAAGAAAGATAATATGCCCGGCTTTCAATTCAACAAACCAGGCAAATACAGCAGCCAACAAGCTCCCGGTTGTTCCGGGGAAGCGAGGCGCATAACCACTCCCAAATCCGGTTGCCAACATCTTCGTAAGCGTGTTCATTCCAATTTCAACCTCGAACTCCGTCTTGCTTTCAGGTAATAATCTATCCCCGACCAAACAGTAAAGAATACTGCAATATAGATCGCATATTTGCCAAACGAGATGTTTAACAGGACAAGAAGGAAATCATTGAGGAGAATGGCTGAGATTGCCACAATTTGAGTAACGGTTTTAATTTTCCCCAGTTTACTGGCTTCAACAACGACGCCTTCAGACGCGGCTATGGACCGTAAACCGGTAACAAAAAATTCCCGGCCGATGATGACCACGGCCACCCAGGCCGAGATCTCTTTCATTTCCACTAAAGAGACCAGGGCTGCGGCAATAAGGAGTTTATCGGCCAGAGGGTCCATCAGCTTGCCCAAATTGGTTATTTCCTTGCGCTTGCGGGCAAAATAACCGTCCAGGCCGTCCGTGCTGGCAGCAATTATAAAAATGGCTGCGGCAATATATTTGCCAAATGGAATACGTGCCAATAAGACCAGCATAAAGACCGGAATCAGAAAAATACGTGACAGCGTCAGTTTGTTAGCAAGATTCATGGTTTTATCTCTCCCATTAAGGCAAATTCTTGGCTGTGGGTTATTTTAACATCGACTAAATCACCGGGACTTTTGCTTTGATGCGGCTTAAAATAAACAACTCCGTCGATTTCCGGAGCATCCCCGGCTGTCCTTCCTTCCCATAACCCTTCGTAATCGGGGCTGGGCCCGTCCACCATAACGGTCACTATTTTACCGACAAATCCGGCCTGTTTGGATGTCAATATTTCTCTTTGTATGTCTTCAGCCTGTTGGAGACGCTTTAATTTTTCTTTACGGCTGATTTGACCGGGCATTTGGGCGGCTTGTGTGTCGGGTTCGCGTGAGTACGCAAAAAAACCGGCCCGGTCAAAACCTGTCTTTTTAAGAAAAACAAGCAGTTCCTCAAAGTCATTTGCGCTTTCACCCGGAAACCCCACAATAAAGGTAGAACGCAGTACTACGTCAGGAAGATAGGAGCGAATCTTATCAAGCAGCCTCAGGGTTTCTTCCCTGCCCGTGGTTCGGCCCATTCTTGTTAAGATATTATCGGAAATATGCTGCAGCGGTATATCCAGGTACCTGCAAATTTTCTTTTCCTCTTTCATTGTCTGCAAAAGAACGTCCGTAATATGTGCCGGATAAGAGTAAAGTATTCTTATCCAGGTCAGTTTGGGAAGCCTGGCCAGTTCCTTCAATAGACCGGGAAGCATCAGGGCGCCATAGATGTCAAGCCCATATAGGGTGGTGTCCTGGGCAATGAGGATGAGTTCTTTGACTCCCGCAGCCGTCAGGGCCTCGGCTTCTTTAACGATATCTTCCATCCGGCGGCTGCGGTAAGCTCCCCGTATTGACGGGATTACACAGTATGAGCACCTGTTATTGCAGCCCTCGGCTATTTTTAGATAGGCATAATGTTTAACCTGTTCCGGTGCAGAAGGCAGTCCTTCTTCATACAGGTAGTTATTGGGGTCACCGACACAGGTAATAACTTGTCCGGGCTTTATCGATTTGAGAAGTCTGCACAATGACGGTATATCGCCTGTTCCCAAGTACATGTCTACCTCCGGAAGTTCCCGGATTAGTTCATGAGTGTATTTTTGGGCCAGGCAGCCCGCTGCAATCAAATATTCACAATTGCCATGTTCTTTCCACCGGGCCATTTCCAAAATAGTTTCAATTGATTCCTCTTTCGCGTCCTCGATGAAAGCACATGTATTAATCAAGATAATATTAGCTCTGGAAGCATCATCAGTCAAGATATATCCGGCTTCGACCAGGCTGCTCATCATTTGCCGGCTGTCCACCACATTCTTCGGACAGCCCAGGGTAATGACCTTAACGTACTGGGGCATCTGTTTCCTCCAAGCTGTTGGCATTGCTGTTTGAATCCTGTTTGTTTAAGTATATATTAGTGATTTGCTGATGTCAAAGCAGAGCATTTCAACGATAGCGTCAAGTTACTTTGGGTTTTTAAAAAATAAAATTATCCCCTGTTTGTGATACCTGTTTAAGTGCCCCTCACTGACTTTAGGAACTGTGAAGCCAAAGTTTTTTTACC
>Ga0228535_1001956_pt1 | contig 24423 bp, 22 predicted proteins | sample SJ1metagenome_FD_168457 | JGI IMG/M metagenome (GOLD analysis project Ga0228535, IMG submission 168457) | Enriched culture of PCE-dechlorinating microbial communities from Ithaca, New York, USA - SJ1 | ecosystem: Engineered > Modeled > Simulated communities (microbial... > Unclassified | place... | reverse complement strand
CAGCCTTCCTGTGGATAAGAACGGGTACGAGAAGGCGGTTTTTCGACGTCGGGGGCAATGTTCGGATAAAAGGGTCAGAAAAAACCCCTTGCGGGAGCTCCGTCAAAAACAACCTGTGGAACGAGGAGTGATTTTGGACTTGACTTTTGGGTTTTTTGGGGAGTATCCTATGAAATACTACAGGTTGTATTTTGCTTGTATGCAGGAAGAGCCGCAGCAAAACCTCAAAAGGAGCCTCATCGTGCATAATAAGAAGAAAAAAGATCAGGCTTATGAACAGATCAGAAAGCTGATTCTTCAGAGACGTTCCACCGAACGTTTTGCCCTTTCGGAAAACTCGCTGGCTGCAGAGCTCAAAATGAGCCGTACGCCGATCAGGGAGGCTCTTCAGCGGCTTCAGACGGAGGGGTTTTTAGAGATTCACCCGAACAGGGGAGTAGTCATACCAGAGGTATCTGTCGTGGAGGTCAATGAAACATTTGCCCTGCGAATGGCAGTGGAAGAGTTCGTCATCAGGGAAGTAACACCTTTCATGACGCCCGGCCAGATCGAAGAGATGGATGCCTATCTCCTCAGGCAGAAGGAAGCCATGGAACGGGGTGACGTCCTTGAGTATCTCAGGCATGACAAGGATTTTCATGACCTGTTTTTCCGCCTTTATTCCAATGCGCTTATTTTCAACACGATACAGCGGGTTATCGACAGATTTTATTCCATGGGAACCAACGTGCTTCGTAAACCCGGAAGCGTACAGCGGTCCTTCGAGGAGCACTGCATGATTGCCGATGCCGTGAGGAAAGGCGATGGAAACGGCGCAGCTGCGGCAATGCATGCCCATCTTGTCACAGGGAAAAACAACGTTCTTTCAATACCCGGAACGATCGGGAGCGTCGTTTGACGCAGCCGAAAACAGATAAATGTATATGGCGAATTTCTGCCGGGGCAGAATTCGAAATTTGGCCCGGTTTCAGAAAGGAGGGTATCCTTTGCCGTTCCTCCTGTTCCCGGAACGGTAAACGGCGGAATTAGCAGCCGGAATACGGGAAAAAGACCAGAATTTTGACGAGGTGATCTGTATGTGTGCGAAGCCGGTAAGGAAAGAGCCCGCTCTTCCCATGACAAAGTACGATAAAGAAACCCTGCGTTTTTTTTACGAGACCATGGTAAAGATACGCAATTTTGAACTTACCGTGGAAAAGTTTTTCTTCGAGGGTGAAATCCCCGGATTTGTTCATCTCTATATAGGTGAAGAAGCAACGGCGACGGGCGTTATGGCCAACCTCAGGAAGACGGATTATATTCAGAGCACTCACCGGGGTCATGGACACACCATAGCCAAAGGTGCAGACCTGAAGCACATGATGGCCGAAATTTTCGGAAAGAGTACAGGATGCTGCAAGGGCAAGGGCGGTTCCATGCATATAGCTGATTTCAGCGTGGGTATGCTCGGGGCAAACGGAATCGTCGGCGGCGGCTTCAATCTCGCCACCGGGGCTGCACTTGCCCAGAAGATGATGAAAACCGACGGTGTCTCTGTTGTTTTCTTCGGCGACGGTGCGTCGAACAGGGGAACGTTTCATGAAGCCGCGAACATGGCTGCGGTATGGAAGCTTCCGATAATCTTTCTTTGCGAGAACAATCAGTGGGCTTCAACAACTCCTTATTTGACAACCACCTCGGTAGCCGATATTTCAGACCGTGCCCAGGGGTATGACATGCCCGGCGTAATTGTTGACGGGAACGATGTGTTTGCTGTTTACGAGGCAGCGAAGGAACTTGTGGAAAGAGCACGCCGCGGAGAAGGTCCCGCCATTCTTGAGTGCAAGACCTACCGGATAAAAGGGCATTTCGTCGGTGACCCGGAAATGTACCGCACAAAGGAAGAGGTCCATAAGGTCCTTGAAGAGACAGACCCGATTCCAAGGTTCGAAAAAAAGGTCCTGGAAGCGAAGGTAATGACTGAAAAGGAGCTGGAAGCGATAAGGACCAAAGTGCAGAATGACCTGAGCGAGGCCCTGGAGTTTGCGCGCACATCTCCAGAACCTGAAGTTTCTGCCCTGTACGAAGGGCTCTATGTGTGAGGCGGTGGACAGAATGAAGACGATCAGCTTTTCCCAGGCGACACTGGAAGCCATGCAGGAGGAAATGTCCCGTGACGAGCGCGTGTTCGTCATGGGGGAGGATATTGCCCGCCAGGGAGGAATTTTCGGGCAGTTCAAGGGGCTCCCTGCACAGTTCGGTACCGAGAGGATAATAGATACACCCATCACTGAAACAGCTATCGTCGGGGCATGCGTCGGTGCGGCGCTTGCCGGTATGCGGCCTGTTGCAGATATGCACTTCGCCGATTTTGCAGGGGTCTGTTTTGACGAAATTTACAACCAGATGGCGAAAATCTATTACATGTTCGGAGGCCAGAAATCGGTGTCCATGGTCCTGAGGGCTCCGGATGGACTGACGAACCAGGCTGCCGCCCAGCACTCACAGTCCCTTGAAGCATTCTTTCAGCACATTCCGGGCCTGAAGGTTGTCATTCCCTCAAATCCGGCGGATGCGAAAGGGCTCCTTAAGGCGGCAATACGTGATGATAATCCGGTCATCTACTTTGAACACAAAGCCCTGTTCCCTATGAAGGGAGAAGTCCCTGAAGAGGAGTACATTACCCCGATCGGAAAAGCAAAGGTTGTACGGGAAGGGGAAGACATCACCCTTGTTTCCTACTCCATGACCATGAATCATTCCATAAAGGCGGCAGACATTCTGGCAAAAGAAGGAATCAGCGTTGAACTCATCGACCTTCGTTCAATCTCTCCCATCGACAGCGAAACGATCATCAACTCGGTGGTGAAAACATCCAGGCTTGCCATAGCGCATGAGGCAGTGAAACAGGGCGGAGTCGGGGGCGAGATCGCGGCAATCGTTGCCGAAGAGGCTATTGACTGCCTTGATGCCCCCATCGTAAGAATCGGCGCCCCCTTTACACCAGTGCCTTTCGCAAGGCCGCTGGAGCAGGCATACCGGGTCACGCCGGAAAAAATCGCCGCTGCCATACGGGGAATGATGTAGGAGCGGATATGGGAGCGGATATTGTTTCTTCCGGCGAGGCACGCATAAGGAAAACAGTCCTGGCACGGATTGCTCCGGGAGAGGATGTATTTTGTGCTCTCCGGGAGGTATGCAGGAAGCACGGCATACGGTCCGGCCATATTGCCACAATGATCGGAAGTCTCCGCTCGGCGGATGTGGTCTGCGTGACCGCACACCCTGAAGATCCTTCCAGGGCTGTCTACCTGGATCCCCTTCACCTGGAGGGATATCTCGAGCTTGTGGGAGTTCAGGGCATCATCGGCGAGGATGACAAAGGAGAGCTGAATATCCACCTTCATGTGATTCTTGCGGGAGGAGATGCAGTGCCTGCAGCTGGCCACCTGGCGGACACCGGAAACAATCGTATCCTGGCTACCGCTGAAGCTGTCATCTCCAGCTTTTCATGTGCGGAATTCCGACGGTCCCTTGACGAGGAAACCGGTTTTGTCCTCTTCAAGGTCAGGGAGGAACCCCGGGAAAAATAACGCTGAACAGCAAACTGCATTTTTGGTGCAGTTGTATCGGCCGTGCCGGAAGGGCGGCCCGCAGGGGAGGTGATCACACCGGTAAACTGGGAACGCATAGTGTAAAGGAACCCGCACTGCCGGAAAAAAGTGATCCAATTCAAATATCAGGAGGTAGAGGGAATGAAAAAGATTATTGCTGTACTTGCAGCTGTCGCTGTTTTGTGTTCTGTTTCCGCACCGGTTTTTGCGGCATACAAGGATGAGTACAAGCTTGATATCGTACCGAGCCTTACGACCGCATGGGGAATGGGCGCTTCCTATTTCACTGACCTTGTGAGGGAAAGAAGCGGCGGAAAGATCAACATCAAGGTTTATCCGAGCTCACAGCTCACAACCGGAAAACAGACGAACGCGTTCCTGCTTCTCAGGAATGGTGCAATCGACTTCGCCGTTCAGTCATCCATCAACTATTCTCCCCAGGTCATCGAACTGAACCTTTTCGCCCTTCCCTTCTTCGTTGCCAACCAGCCTGACCGCTACAAGGCCCTTGATGCCGTCACCGGTGGAAAATCAGGAAAAATGGTGGTTGAAGCGGTCGAAGCCAAGGGTGTGAAGTTCCTTGCCTTCGGAGAAAACGGATTCCGTGAGCTTACGAATTCAAGGAAAGCCATTCGGACTCCCGGTGACCTCGAAAACATGAAGATCCGTGTTGTGGGAAGCCCCCTGTTCCTCGACATCTTCAGGGCGCTTGGCGCCAATCCCGTGAACATGAACTGGAGCGATACCATGTCGGCCATTCAGCAGGGCGTGGTCGACGGACAGGAGAACCCCATCAGCACCTTCTACCCTGTGCAGATGCACGACTACCACAAATTTATGACCGACTGGCACTATGTCGTTGATCCCACCCTCTACGTAGTCAATCCTGCCGTATGGAAATCCTTCTCGGCAGATGACCAGAAGCTGATCCAGCAGGCTGCCGTTGATGCAGGGAAATACATGATCGCCCTTGCCCGTATCGGCCTTGATGACGGTACCGCGCACAAATACCTCGAAAGCCTCGGAATGGTGCCCGAAATAACCGACTGGTACAAGCAGCTGAAGGAAGTCGGTATGGAAGTGGCTATCCTTACTCCGGAAGAAACCAAGGCGTTTGCCGACAAAACCGCCCCCGTGCTTGAGCAGTGGAGGGAGAAAATCGGTGCTGAGCTTGTAAAAGCAGCTGAAGAGGATATGGCGGCTGTAGCGAAGTAGCTGCCTGTAGTGCAGAGACAGGAAACAAAACAAAATCCCGGCGATGGGGAGGTCTCCCCTCCCCATCCGGGTTTTGAGCGAGAGGGGAGTTTTGTCCTCATGGTGAAAAAAATTTTGGCCCACTTCGAAGAGTTTATAGGTTCGATCATTCTCCTGGTGATGGCGACGATTACTTTTGCCAACGTGATTACCAGGTATTTCGTCTATCGTGCTATCTCCTTCACCGAGGAGATCACGATCAATTTTTTCGTATGGATCGTTCTGCTCGGTATCTCCATTGCCTACAGGCAGGGATCCAATCTCAGCATGACGTTCTTTTACGACCTGATGCCTCTCCGCTGGAAAAAATTCTCTTTTTACCTGTCAACAACGCTCTCGGTTGTGTTTTTCGGATTGCTGGCTTACCTCGGGTATATCGAAGTCATGGATGAACTGGCGCTTGACGTAACGACGGAGTCTCTTGGTATTTCTGTAGTATGGTATACAATATCGCTCCCCGTGTTTTCTGTCCTCATAATTATCCGGATCCTTCAGGGAGCGGCTGCGACGCTGCGAAAGAACGAGTTTTAGGGGGAAATAGGTTATGACTTCTCTTTTCAAGGATCCGGCATTCTGGACGGTCGTGCTTTTTCTTGCGCCTCTGGTGTTTCGCGTCCCCATAGCAGTGGCCCTTGGAATGTCCACGATATTTGTGGTCTGGCACTGGGATATGGGATACCAGATGCTTTCATACAGTTTTTTTGCCGGCATTGCAAAATTTCCTCTTCTGGCGATTCCTTTCTTCATCCTGGCAGGGGTGATCATGGAGAAGGTCGGAATAGCCGAGCGGATTATTCGGTTGATAAAACAGCTTGTAGGTGATATGACAGGCGGTCTTGCCATCGCGACAGTTATCGTTGCCGCTTTCTGGGGTGCGGTGAGCGGATCGGGCCCCGCAACTGTAGCGGCCCTCGGGCTCATCCTCATTCCGGGCATGTCCGATGCAGGGTATGACAAGGCTTTTGCTGCTGCGACCGTCTCTGTGGCGTCAGGCCTTGCCATCATCATCCCGCCGAGCATTTCATTTATCGTGTACGGGGACATCATGCAGCAGTCGGTAGGTGCCCTTTTTGCCGCAGGAGTCTTTCCGGGGATACTGGTTGCAAGTTTCCTTTGCATTGCGGTCTACATAATAAGCAGAAAACACGGCTACAGGGGAGAACCAAGGGGAAGCCGCAAAGAGGTTTTGGCAGCCCTGAAAGATGCATTCTGGGGAATTTTTACTCCCGTGATCATTCTCGGCGGCATCTATGCGGGAATATTCACGCCGACAGAAGCCGCCGCAGTCGCCATCTTCTACGGTCTTTTCGTCGGTACGTTCATTTACAGAACCATGTCTCTGAAGATGCTTTACGAGATTCTCAAGGAAACCGTTGTCGGAACGGCCGTAGTCATGTTCGTGGTGGCCTGTGCAGGACTCTACTCATGGCTTGGGGCGACAGTAGGGCTTATCGACAAGGTCGCCGGAGGACTGACGAGCATCTCATCGAGTCCTGGGGTCATTCTGCTCACGATCAACATCATCCTGCTTTTTGCGGGAATGCTCCTTGACGCCAATTCCATTTTTTACGTATTTCTCCCGATCCTGGCGCCGGTTATCGCCCATTTCGGCTGGAATCCCATATGGTTCGGGATTATGGCGACGACCAACATGGCAATCGGCCAGGTGACCCCTCCGGTGGCGGTGAATCTCTTCGTTGGGGCAAGGATAAGCGGAATCAGCATGGAGCGTATTGCCCGGCCGGCCATACCGCTCATCATTGCCGCTGTTGCCGCACTGGTGTTTATAACCGCATTCCCGGAAATAGCGCTTTTCCTTCCCAGGCTCATGGGAATGTTGTAATTCAGTTGCTGTAGCTTTACAAAGCGTAATGATATGGGCGCTTCGCCCGTTCCTCAGAAGGAGGGTTCATAATGGCAACACCGGTGACCATGCCCAAGCTCGGGCTGACAATGAATTCAGGAACTATTTCCCGCTGGAACAGGCAGGAGGGAGAATCAGTAGGGAAAGGTGAAATATTAATGGTCGTGGCTACTGACAAGCTCACCTTCGATGTAGAGTCGCCCGCGGAGGGGACTGTGCTTAAAATTATCGTCCCTGAAGGCAGGGATGTTCCGGTGGGGGAGATTCTCGCCTACATAGGACAGCCGGGAGATTCAATCCATGATTCTGCTGCGGCCGGGACAGATTCACGGACGAAAGAAACTGTGCAGGGTGCTGAAGACAGGGGACCAGTTGTTGCTTCAGAGAGAATTTCCGTTCCTTCCGGACTGAGGGCGACCCCTCTCGCAAGGAAGACGGCGCGGGAGTCGGGGATTGACATCTCTCAAGTTCCCGGAAGCGGTCCCGGCGGCAGGATAGTCAGGAAGGACGTCGACGCTTTCGCCGCTGCCCCGTCCCGTGGAAAAACAAAGGCGAGCCCTACGGCTGAAAAAATGGCAGCTGATCTTGGTGTGGATATCACCGGGCTCGAAACGCAGGGCAGGGTCATGAAGGCTGATGTTGCAGCAGCAGCCTCTCAGGCGGTACCTTTCCCGGGAGCTGAAGATGTACGGATCCCTCTTACCCGGATGCGGAAAATAATCGCGGAAAGGATGTCCCTGAGCAGAGCGACCATACCGTCCGTGACCTATAACATGGAGGCCGATTTCTCGGCTCTTATTGAATTCAGGGAGAAAATCAAGGCTGAAGGAGCGAAAAAAGGAGTCAAAATCTCCTACAACCATATCCTCATGAAGATCTGCGCAGCAGCTGTGAAGGAAGTACCCCTGGCCAATGCGTCCTTCGACGGTGATGCCATTGTTCTTCACGGGAACGTAAATTTGGGCATAGCAGTTTCCGTGGACGGTGGTCTTCTTGTTCCCAACGTGAAAGCGGTCCAGGCGAAAACCCTTCTTGAGGTGGCATTGGAGACGGAGCGCCTCGTTGAACAGGCCAGGTCCGGTAAACTGGGGCTCGAGGACATGCAGGGAGGAACGTTCACCCTGACGAACCTCGGCATGTTCGGAATGCACAGCTTCTCGCCCATCGTAAATCCTCCCGAGGCATGTATCCTTGGTGTGAATACCATAGTCGAGAAGCCTGCGGCAGTGAACGGGTCTGTTGTTATCCGGCCAATGTCAGTACTTTCCCTTGTTGCAGACCATCGCATCCTCGATGGTGCGGAAGCGGCACGTTTCCTCGCCCGCATCAGGGAAATGGTCGAGAATCCCTGGCTGCTCCTCTTGTAGAGAGGCCTGGGAAAGAGAAATGTATTTCCGGCGGGCTGTCTTTTGTCCCGCCGGTTTTTTGTTGAAAGGACAGGAGGTTTGAGATGATGGCAGTTGTGACGATGCCCAAACTGGGCCTGACAATGAACGAAGGGACTGTATCCGAATGGCGGAAAAAAGCGGGTGATCATGTGGCTAAGGGTGAAATCCTTCTGATCGTTGCCACGGACAAGCTTACTTTCGAAGTGGAGGCCGGTGAATCGGGAATCCTTTCAGAGATCATTGTGAAGCAGGGAGAATCGGCAGCTGTGTCGGCTCCGTTGGCCCGTATAGGGGACGGACAGGAAACTGCTCCGGAAGCGCAGGTGATACACGATGCCAGTGCCGTGGAGAAGGAACCCGTTCAGCGTGACCGGCCCGCAGGCGTTTTCGCTGCCGGGAGAAAAAGGGTCGCCGTTATCGGCGGCGGGCCCGGCGGATACGTTGCCGCAATACGGGCTGCCCAGCTTGGGGCTGAAGTCACGCTCATAGAAAAGAATGCCCTTGGCGGCGTCTGTCTCAACGTAGGGTGTATTCCGACGAAGGTGCTGCTTCATACGGCCGAAGCGTATACGCTGGCAAAAGAAGGAGCCGCTATCGGACTGAAAACCGGGAATGTCTCCGTGGACTGGGACGGGCTTATGGCGAGGAAAAGGGCCGTTGTGGACACCCTTGTTGCCGGTGTGGGAACCCTTATGACGAGCAACGGCGTCACCGTAATCCGCGGGACGGCATCATTCGTCTCTCCCGGAGAACTTTCAGTGGCGCTGAACGAGGGGGGAACCACCACAGTCCGGGCTGATTCCGTGATCATCTCAACGGGTTCGGAGCCCGTCGTTCCGCCGATACCGGGATTTGAACTTGAGGGGGTCATCACGAGCACCGAAGCGCTCTCCCTGGAGAAACTCCCCGAATCGGTCGTTCTTGTGGGCGGAGGAGTGATCGGCATGGAGTTTGCCTCTCTTTTCTCCAGCTTCGGCGTGAAGGTTACGGTGGTGGAAATGCTTCCCGGGATACTTCCCATGCTTGACGGGGAAATCGTGGGTATCCTCAGGGGAGTACTGGAGAGGAAGGGTGTTGTGTTCCATACGTCCTCAAAAGTTACGGGAGTGGAAAAGAAGGGGAGGGGGCTTTCGGTTTCCGTTGAGACGCCCCGGGGAGCAATGACGCTTGAGGCGGAGAAAGTCCTCGTCTCTGTGGGCCGAAGGCCAGTGACGAAAGGACTCGGGCTTGAGAAAATCGGGCTCTCAATGGACCGGTCAAGAATCAAAACGGATAAAAAAATGGAGACGTCGGTAAAGGGAGTCTATGCAGTCGGTGACTGTGCCTCTCCCATCATGCTCGCCCATGTTGCCTCCAGGGAGGGCGAGGTTGCAGCGGAGAACATCATGGGCCACCGCGTGGAAATGGATTACAAAACGGTTCCCAACGCTGTGTATACGGCTCCTGAGATCGCGTCCGTCGGGCTCACGGAAAAAGAAGCGTCCGAAAAGGGGTTCCGGGTGAAAATCGGGAGGTTCCCCCTGATGGCCAACGGCAAGAGCCTGATCATGAACGAGACGGACGGTCTGGTGAAGTACGTGGTGGACGAAAAATACGACGAAATCCTGGGGGTGCACATTATCGGCCCTCGGGCGACTGACCTGATCGTGGAAGGAGCCCTTGCCCTGAGACTCGAAGCCACTGTGGACGAACTGGTCACCACGGTGCATGCGCACCCCACGGTAGGCGAAGCGCTTCTTGAAGGAGCCCTGGCTGTCCGGGGGCAATCGATCTCAATGCCGAAAAAAGCGTAGTTTCAGTGAAAAGGAGCGGCCTGTTCACATCACGGAACAGACCGCTCCTTTTTCATGGAAACGAATGGAAAAGAAGGCTTCTTTCACGAGCGGAAAAATGCGAAGAATTCACCTTGTAAGGAATTCACAGAACTCCTCCCTGTCGACACCCCGGAAATACTCTTCAAGAGGAAAACCTGCGAGCCTTTTTCTGATGTCATCTTTCCTGTACGGACATCCTGTGAACACTTTCTCAAGAGCCTCCCTGCTCTCAAGCCCGAAAAAGTCGCCGAAAAACCGTACCTGCCCGATCAGTCCGTTTTTCACGTTCAGAAGGGCTTCCACTTTGCCCCAGGGAAAACGCCGCACTTTCCTCTCGGTGAATTCGGGTGCGAAAGGGGGATACCCGGAAACTGCTCGAAGAGCTGGCGGAAGTAAAATCGGCCATACGCCGTGACCTGCCCGCCGCTTCCCCCGGCGAGGAAAAATTTCTTGGAGTTCTCAGGGGATACGTGTCCCTCATGACCGGTGCGGTTGCCAAACTTCTTGAGATATGCGGCAGGCTCGGCGAATGGAGCAGTGGGGGCACATACGGCAGGGAGGAGTATAGAAGCGATATGGTCTCTCTCCGCGAGGTTCAGAAAAAACATCTGGAAGCCGGGCTGAAACTGAACGCGATGATGAAGGAAATGTAGAAGGAAAAATAAGGATAGCGGCCGGCAGGTCATGCTGATTGCATTGGATAAGTGTGAACTTTTTAACACTTCCTCAATCATTGTCATCCGGGCAGGGAAATCAAGATTTCCGTTCCAGTTCAGCTGCAGACAGAATCCAGAGAACATAGGGCAGGATCGAATCCTTTCCGGCAGAAAATTCCCGGCCACAAAATATTTGGTTGTTGCCTCATCGTGAGTTGAAACCTACCATGTTCTTATCTTCAACAAGAGCAAATTTGCACAAATGATTCTTTCTTGACAGATCATTTAAAGTTTGTTTATACTTCTTCTTAATCCATTCAGTATATTTCCTGTATACGAATGTAGAGAAAATCTCCTCAAATAAGGGCCTTGACAGAGATAAATACAAACTTCCTCAACAGGGAAGGAGATTCCTATGACTTCTGTGGCAAAGAGTCCGAGCAAGGCGAAGCTTGCGTATTTGAAGATAAAAAAAATGCTTCTTAATAGTGAGATCACTACCGAGACGTTCGTTTCAGAGGAAATGCTCTCGAAATATTTGGGGCTCAGCAGAACTCCGGTGAGGGAAGCAGTAAAGCTTCTTCTTCATGAGGGGTATTTCAGGCAGGGACCAAGCGGCGGATTATTGGTCCACAAGGCTTCTTTGCGTGAATGCCGGGAACTCTATGACCTGCGGATCGCCATGGAAGAGTATGTCATGACCGGAATCTCCATGCCTCTCAGCGAGAAAAACGAAAAACTCTTTCAATCCCTTCTGGAAAAACAGAAAACCGCAGTAAATACCTCAGACACAGCACAATTCCTACTTCTTGACATCAAGTTTCACACTCTTCTTTTTGAGATTTATGGCAACGCAATCCTTTCAGATATGTATCAGGAACTCAGAAATAAATTCATCGCAGTCGGACTCGTCGTATTCAATGAAGTTTATACGATCGGTACTGCTTATGCTGAGCACTGCGATATAGTCGAAGCACTCAAATCGGGAAGTAATGACAATGCCGCCCTTTCAATACGAAAACATATTATGCATGCCCAGCAACAGCTTTTTAGTGTTGGTTCACTGAGAGTGAAAAGTCATTCATGACCATGGAGGCGCATATGTCATCTTGAATGATCTTCAAAAATACAATTCGTTTTTTTCGCTCGCTGTTCTTAATAGCTGGTGGTAATATTTTTAAATCCAGTATTTGCAAGTCTTCGAAGAGATGCTTTTGGGCAAAGTTGAAATCAGATTCTTGTTTTGAGAACAAAATAAAAACAATAGCCGGGTCTTTTGTAGTGATATTTCACGTTTTTTCAGCTAAGTTCGAACACTTTAATTGGGCAAAGGAGATAATTTTTAAAAACTCAGTAGAGAATGAAAATATACCGTTTGTGTTCTGGGAAGTTAGTTTGTTTCAGAAAAATTTTTACTCCTTTTACTAAAGACAAAAAGCCTTTTCATTCCAGATTCCCGAGAGCTGAAAGGAGGGTTGAGACTGACAAGAAAAACTTAATTGCGTGTTTTCCTGGAACTCCGGCCAAGCCTACCTGTTGAGTTAAGAATATGAGAGGAGGCTAACAATTTTTTCTGAAAGGGGATATCAAGTTGAAGAAAATATTACTAATTGCACTTGTTCTCATGACGGTACTTTCTTCTGTGGGGATCGCATCTGCTGCACCTATAACATGGGTTACCCAAAGTGTTTTCTCACTTCAGCTCCCTCTTGGCCAGGCGTACCTGTCATGGGCCAAGAAAGTCGAAGAGATGAGCGGCGGCAGGCTTCTTATCGAGACTCACAGCGATGGTGAAATTGTTCCTCCGGCGAGCACATACGAGTCTGTCAGGGATGGTGTGCTCGATGCGGCGATGAATACCCCCGCCTGGCAGAAAGGGCTCTTTCCCGCCGGAGACCTTTTTTACACACTTCCCGGGGGTGTAACCGGAACTCTTGACCTTGTAACATGGGCATATACGGATGGATTGAAACTTCAGCAGGAGATGTATGGTGATACAGTCGTTGTCTTTCCTCTTGGGCTTACTCCTGCGGAGGTCTTCTGGTCTTCAAAAGAGGTCAGAACTCTTGATGACCTGAAGGGACTGAAAATGCGCGCCTCCGGTCTTGGAATGGAACTGTTGACAAAGCTGGGTGTGTCGGTCGTGCAGCTTCCCGGCGGCGAGGTTGTTCCCGCTCTCCGGAGAGGTGTCATTGACTCGGCTGAGTTTTGTTTCCCGTCAATGGACGAAGGCCTTGGAATTCACGAGGTGGCCAAGTACATGATCACTCCCCCCATTCATATGGGATCAAACATGTTCCAGCTTTTCATCAATCCCAAGAAGTGGAACGAGCTCCCCGATGACCTGAAGGCGATTGTGAAAAACGCAGCTCATGCAGCAACTCTTGAAGTTTATGCATCACAGATGAGAGAGCAGGCGCCTACGATGGAGAGACTTAAGGCTGCCGGAGTGACTTTCATAAAGTTGTCTCCGGAAGATCAGAAAAAAGTCCGGGAGATGTCGATAGAGATTCTCGAGGAGAAATCCAAGACGAACGAATGGTTCGCGAAAGTTTGGAATTCACAGAAGTCTCTGATAAAGGATCTTGGAAACTTTATTTCCTTGACCAACTGGGATAATTAGTACTCATCACCCCGCCCCACTGCCCAGGGGCGGGGTGCATTTTACACTGGAGTGACGAGCAGGATGTGTTTTAAGGAGGGAAATATGGGTATTTCTAACTTTATCGATAAAATCAACAAGTTGACAGGATATCTTTCAGCGCTGATTTGTATTCCATTGACTTTTATCATTGTCTTCGAGATTAGCATGCGTTACTTTTTTAACAAACCGACGGAGTGGGTGTACGATGTATCGTGGATGCTTTTTGCGGCTATGTTTCTATTGGGCGGGGCATATACACTCCAGGAGGAAAGACATGTCCGGGTTGATATCATTGTCCGTGTTTTACCACTAAAACTCCAGAAAACAATAGAGATTCTTTTCTATTTTATTCTTTTCCTGCCGATGACCCTCGTGCTTGCGTGGAAGGGATTTGATTTTACTCTTGTTGCCTGGCGGGCGGGTGAAATGCTTTCGACTACTCTGTTCGTTTTCCCTGCGTGGGCAACGAAAATTTTTATCCCGATAGGTTTTTCCCTGCTCTTTTTGCAGGGAATAGCTCAGGTTATTAAAATTATCCGTCCTTCCGGAGAGGATGTGAAGTGATGGCGATCCCTGTTGAATATTTGTCTGTCGGGATGATGTGTATTCTGCTTGTTCTTATTTTTCTCGGAATAAGATTGGGTTTCGCTATGATGGCGGTAGGCTTTCTCTTCGGATTGTACTACAGGGGGCCGGCGATCCTTTCCCTTTTCATGAATTCAATGTTTGGTGTAATGCAGAACTCGGTGCTTATAGCAATCCCGCTTTTTGTTTTCATGGGGATCCTCCTTGAAAAGAGCGGTGTCGCGGAAAGGCTTTTTGATACCGTTTACAGGGCCATGGGATCCATAAGAGGAAGTCTCGCACTCACCGTAATCCTTATCAGCACTCTTTTCGCGGCATGCACGGGAGTTATTGCCGCTTCTGTGACGACAATGGCCCTGGTCGGTCTTCCGGCAATGATAGCACGAAAGTATGATTACGGACTCGCCTGCGGGGTAGTCTGCGCAGGCGGATCACTCGGAATCCTCATACCGCCGAGCGTCATGCTTGTCGTAATGGGTCCCATGTGCAACCTCTCGGTAACGAAGCTCTTCGCAGGTGCCTTCATGCCTGGTTTTCTTCTATCTATACTGTATATACTCTATGTCATTGTAATATCCTGGCTTCGTCCCGAAGTCGCCCCGGCGATCTCAAAGGAGGAACTTGCGACGACCAAGGGGGAAAACATGTTCTTGAAAATTCTCCTGTACGCATTGCCCATGATATTTCTGCTGGTCGCTGTGCTCGGATCCATCATGGCAGGTATTACCGCTCCCACTGAAGCGTCCGCTCTTGGCGTTGTCGGTGCTGCCCTCATCGCATTCGCATACAGGAACCTGACGTGGAAAACTGTTTTTGAAGCGACGATTGAAACCGTCAAGGTCACGAGCATGGTGCTTTTTGTGAATATGGGGGCTACAATGTTCACTTCGGTATTTATGTTCATGCGTGGCGGAAAAATTGTAGAAAATCTTCTCTTTGCGACAGGATTGGGTCCGGTAGGTATTGTTTTCCTGATGATGTTTATCCTGTTTATCCTCGGCATGGTGCTCGACTGGATAGGTATTCTTTATATCGTCGTTCCGATCTTTCTCCCTGTTGTTATAAAACTCGGTTTTGATCCGCTATATTTTGTCCTGATGGTCGCTGTCAATCTTCAGATGTCATTCCTGACGCCTCCCTTCGCTTCCGCTATCTTCTTTTTGCGTGGAGTTGCACCCTCGGTTGTCACGACGAGGGATATCTACCGAGGCGTGATTCCGTTTGTTGCTTTGCAGGCAGTTGCTTTGGGACTTTGTTTTCTGTTCCCGCAGATAGTACTCTGGCTTCCGAGCCTTGGAGTGTAATTCCCGGTTTTTTTAATTCCCCGGAGGAAATGGAGGCAGGTAACAAGCTGTTTTCTGGAGCAAAAAGAAAGATCTCTTTAGGAGGAAAAAATGTTCGATTTTTCTGGGAAAGTTGTGATTGTAACGGGAGGAGCAAGCGGGATCGGCCTGTGTACAGCTCGCCATATGGTTTCGCTTGGGGCTTCCGTGGCGGTTTTCGATCGCCAGGAGGCATTGGAGGATAGCAGGGAACCTGACAAGCCGGTATTTTTTCGCACCGATGTCACGCAGGAGGACGAAGTGGAGCGCAATGTCTCTCTCGTCGAGGAAAAGTGGGGGCGCATAGATGCGCTTGTCTGTTCCGCCGGTGTGACCTATCCGTATAAAACAGTCGTGGAAAGCGATCTTTCCGGATGGGAAAGAACAGTGAATATCAATTCCAGGGGAGTTTTTTTCTGTAACCGCGCTGTCTTTCCCATTATGGAAAAGCAAAGGTCCGGAAGCATTGTCAATATCGCTTCCGTTGCGGCCAAAACCGGGGGTGGACTGCTCGGAAACGCGATTTACGGAGCCTCCAAGGCAGCTGTGATGTCATTCAGCAAGGGGATGGCACGGGAAGGAGGTCCGCTCGGCATAACGGTCAACGTCATTTGCCCGGGGGTTGTGGATACCCCGATGTCTCAGGGACTTACCCGGGAATCCCGGAAGAGTTTGATTGCAGCTACGCCTCTCGGCAAGTTTGCGGATCCGGTGGACATCATGAATACAATTGTATTCCTCTGTTCGGATTCAGCTCGGCACATCACCTCCGTCTGCCTGAATGTGGACGGCGGCTTCATGCACGGGAATTAATGGAGAGGGGATGAATTTTTTTATGGAAGGAATACGGTACGCATCGCTTGAAGTCAGACCTCGAAGAATTTTTGCCCGTCTCCTGCCGGGAACGGACCTCATTCCCGGTATTAAGAAGATTTGTGACAAGCATGGCATCAAGGCGGGGGCGATCTCGACCATGCTGGGAAGCCTCAGGCAGGTTCGCTTCGTCTGGCCGATTCCCGATACAGTGAACAAGTCCCGCTTGAAATACGGAGCTCCGAAGACACTGGACGGGCCCATCGAACTTGTCTCGGGGACCGGAGTCATCGGAACCATGAAGGACGGCGGGGAGCTTGCGGTCCATCTTCATGCCTCCTTCAGCGACTCGACGTCGAAGATGTGGGGCGGCCATATCGTCGACGAAGGAAATCCGGTCGCGGTGACCATTGAAATCGTCATCGATGCATACGATGATCTCTCCCTTGCAAGGAACGTCGACGACGAGACCGACATGCCTCTCTTCAACATTGTCGGGCAGCCGGTCATCCATGTTGACGGGAAAGCGTGAAGGACTCATGACGACACCGAAGATTACGAAACTCCATGATTTTTCCGGAAAAGTGGCGATCATTACCGGAGCGGCGAAGGGAATCGGTTATGCTGCCGCGGAAACTTTCGCCCGATACGGAGCAAAGGTCGCTCTTTTCGACATGGATGAGCATGATGGTCGTGAGGCGTGCGAAAAGATCTCCGCTGTAGCCGGGGACATTCTCTTCCTCAAGACGAACGTCGCCGATCTCGCGCAAGTGAGTGAAAATGTGAAGTTTGTCGCGTCAAAATGGGGAAAAGTGGACATCCTTGTCTGCAGTGCCGGAGTTATTCATACGAAAACCTTTCTGGAGACGACCGAAAGTGACTTCATGAAAGTGTTCGACGTGAATGTAAAGGGCATTCTTTTCTGCAACCAGGCTGTTCTGCCAGGCATGGCGGAACGAAAATACGGAAAGATCGTCAACATAGGTTCTGTTGCGGGAAAGACGGGAGGAGGGTTCCTCGGGAGTACGCTCTATGGATCTTCAAAAGGTGCAGTTATCGCAATGACGAAGGGTATCGCCCGTGAATTCGGTCCCTTCGGCATAAACGCAAACTGTATTTGTCCCGGTCCCGTTGAAACGACAATGATAAGGGAGATGACACCTGAAAACCGGGAGAGAATCCTGGGGGGCTCCCTGATTAAAAATTTTGCGACCCCGCAGAATATAGCCGATGCCGCTGTTTTTCTCTCGTCTGATTTCGCGGGACATATCACCTCCGAAATCCTTTGCGTGGACGGCGGCATAATAAGGGGAAACTGAGGGAGGAAAAGATGATGAAGGCTACAATGAAAGCGTATGTGAAACAGAACGCGGGGCCCGGCGCCTCTCTCCTGGATATTCCGGTGCCTGTTCCCGGAGAGGGAGAGGTTCTGATCAAGGTGAAAGCCGCTGCGATCTGCGGCACCGATATCCATATACACGACTGGAACGCATGGGCCCAGGGAGCGGTCAAAAACCTCCCGCTCGTGATGGGGCACGAGTTCTCCGGTGAGGTCGTCGAACTCGGTCCCGGAGTGAAAAAACTGAAGAAAGGCGATTATGTCTCAGGAGAGACCCACATCCCGTGCGGCAATTGCTACCAGTGCCTCAACGGGCTGCAGCACATCTGTGCGAACCTTCTCCTTCCGGGAGTTCACAGAAACGGATGCTTCGCGGAGTATATCGCCTATCCCGAGATGTGTTCGGTGAAAATTCCCGAGAGTATTGCTCCTGAATACGGCGCGGTCATGGAACCGCTTGGAGTGGGTGTGAACGCCATTCTTGAAGGCAACGTCGGAGGAGCGAACATTGCCGTCGTCGGCTGCGGCCCGATAGGCATCGGAATGATCTCAGTCGCTGACGCTCTCGGGGCAGCGAAGATCTTTGCCCTTGATATCTCTGAATACCGCCTTAATCTGGCAGGAACGTGCGGTGCGAAGCATCTCATCAATCCGACGAAGTCAGACCCGGTGCAGGCGATACGCGAAGCGACCGGCTCAGTTGGTGTGGACGCTTTTTTTGACGCTTCCGGAAACCCCGAAGCCATCGTCCAGGCTTTTAAATTCCTGAGGAAAGGCGGGCATGCGCACCTCGTAGGCCTGCCATCGAAGCCGGTTTCGCTGGATCTTGTCGCCGATGTGATCTTCAAAGAGGCAACGGTGCACGGATATCACGGAAGGAAAATGTTCCAGACTTGGACGGCCATGATGAACCTTATGGATTCGGGGAAAGTGAACCTGAAACCAATTGTCTCACATACCATGCCTCTCAGCAGCGCGGATGAGGCATTCTCACTTATCCGGGGTGGAAACGTCAGCAAGGTAGTGCTTTTGCCCTGAATCAATCTGGTGAGAAAAAATTGAAACGACTTCCTTATCGTAAAAAAGAGGATACTCCGAAACAAGTTCTTTTCGGTGTTTGGAAGTGTAACAAAAGAATAGTCGCCCAAGGAGGTCTCAAAAGTGATCAAGGACAAGAAAGAAAGATGGCTGCATATTTTTCGAATAATGGTACGTATCCGGAAATTCGAAGAACTTACAGAGGTTTTTTTTAGCCAGGGACGTTTCCGGGGGACGGTTCATCCATACATTGGTCAGGAAGCGATCGGTTCAACTGTAATAAGTAACCTCGAAGAGGGGGATTACGTCGGGAGTACACACCGCGGCCACGGACACACCATCGCCATTGGCTGCGAGACTAAAAAAATGTTAGCCGAAATGCTCGGAAAAGAAAATGGCCTTTGCCGTGGTCGGGGAGGTTCGATGCACATGCAGGACTTCTCGCGCGGCTATCTTGGTCAGAACGGAATTGTTGGAGGCGGAGTTGCGCTGACGACAGGAGCAGCTCTTGCAGCCCAAATAAAAGGCACGAAACAGGTCGCTGTGGCTTTCTATGGAGAAGGGGCTTCGAATCAGGGAGTAGTTCACGAGACAATGAATATGGCTTCTATATGGAAATTACCTATGATCTTTGTCTGTGAGAACAACCAGTTTGGAGTTACGACCCGGGTAGACAAGAGCACGTCCGTACATGATATTTCTGTCCGGGCAAAAGCCTACGAAATGGCGGGAACGACTGTTGACGGAAGAAGCGTCATTGAAGTAGAAGAAGCGATTCAGGAAGCTCTTCGCCGAGCCCGTTCAGGAGAGGGGCCGACACTGATAGAGGCGAAGTGTTTCCGATGGCTGGGGCACTATTTTGGGGATAACGAACCGACACGTACCCGCGAGGAAGTTGAGGCGGAGAAAAAGAAAGACCCGATTCAGATGCACAAATCGGTTCTTCTCTCTGAGAAATTTGCCACGGAGTCCCAACTTGCATCGATTGAAGGAGAAGTGGAAGAGGAAATTAAGCAGGCGATTGCCTTCGCTGAGGCAGGGCCTGCTCCTGACCCCCGCTCTGTTACCGACGCGGTGTTCTGCGAACCTGTGAGTCTCTAAGAAGGAAGGCGATTCAATCATGACAGTAAAAACCTATTATAATGCTATCGCCACGGTGCTTGCCGAGGAAATGCGCAGAGACCCGGCCGTGTTCGTAATGGGCGAAGATATCGCGGAGGGAGGAGGAACATTCAGCTGCACCAAGGGCTTGCTTGAAGAATTTGGCCGGAACCGGGTGCGGAATACTCCAATTTCAGAATGCGGTTTTGTCGGCATGTCTCTTGGTGCTGCTATATGCGGTCTTCGTCCCGTTGTGGAACTGATGTTTCTTGATTTTGCATGCAACGCCATGGACCAGATTATCAACCAGATATCGAAAGCAAGGTATATGAGCGGAGGCACTGTCAAGGTACCCCTGGTGCTCCGGGGACCTCAGGGAGGATGGCGGGGCAAAGCCGCGCAGCACTCTCAGAGTCTTGAGACGCTTTATATGCACGTCCCGGGACTCAAGGTCGTCTGCCCTTCCTCACCGTATAACGTGGCCGGACTGCTTCGCGCATCTATTCGAAGTGACGATCCTGTCATTTTTTGCGAGCATAAGAATCTCATCCCTGTGAAGGGAGAAGTACCCGATGATCCGGAGTTTCTCATTCCTCTCGGCAAAGCTGATGTGGTGCGGCAGGGAAGGGATGTTACCGTCATAGCGAGCCTGATGTGTGTCCATTTTGCACTTGAAGTTGCCGAAAAAATGGCGAAGGAAGGAATCAGCGTCGAGGTTATTGACGTCAGAACGCTTGTTCCCCTGGACAAAGCGACTGTCCTCGAGTCTGTCCGAAAAACGGGCCGCGCTGTAGTTGCTCATGAAGCGGTGAAATTTTGCGGTTGGGGGAGTGAGATCAGTTCCATAATCATGGAAGAGGCCTTTGAATATCTCGATGCTCCGGTAGCCAGAGTAGGCGCGAAATACTGTCCCATTCCTTACGCCAAGGAACTTGAAGATGAAGCGCTTCCCAGCGTAGCCGATATAGAGCAGGCCGTTCGCCGGGTTCTTTCATGAAGCCCGGGCCCGGAGAATGGGGGGATACGAATGGCTGAAATAGTAAAAATGCCGAAACAAGGCCTGCAGATGACTGAAGGGACAATTCTCAAATGGTTTGTCGCTGAAGGTGCACAGATCAGGGAGGGAGAGCCCTTTTTCGAAGTAGAGACCGACAAACTGACACTCGTAGTCGACTCTCATCATACGGGGACTGTCCTGAAGCTTTTGGCCGGGGTTGGTGACGCTGTTCCTGTCATGAATCCCATTGCAATCATAGGGAACGTGGGCGAGGATATATCCGGGCTTCTGCCGCAATCCCCGATCCTTCCGGAAAAGATAACGGAAACTGTTCCAGTGGTTAAATCGGTGCAGGTCTCTTCAAGGGACACCCGATTTGCCGGAGACTCCGGCGAAAGAATTTTGAACGGCAAATTTGTTACTCCAAGGGCCAGAAAAATTGCCAGAGAAACGAACATTGCGATTGCAGATATCGCTAAGAGTTTCACCGGAAGTAAAATTTCCTCACGGGATGTTCTGGCTTTTGCTGAAACAGAGAAAGCCAGAGTAAAGGCATCCCCTGTAGCGCAGAGAATGGCGGATGAAAAGGGAATCGATCTTGCCTCCGTGAAAAAAGACAGCGGCCGAATCATGAAGGCAGATGTTTCCGCTGCACTGATGCGGGGAACTTCGTACCGACGGGGCGAGAAACTGGTTCCTTTCACCGGAATGCGAAAAGTGATTGCTTCCCGTATGCTCGAAAGCCAGAAGGAAATGGCGCAGACGCATAACCGGATCAGGGTCGATGTTTCCGAGCTTGTGGCGCTTCGGGAGAAGCTTGCAGAAGGCGGGATCAAGGTCTCGTACAACGATATTCTTGTACGCCTTGTTTCAAGGGTGCTACCCGAATTCCCCTATGTGAACGCATCATGGACTGAAGAGGGAATACTTCTTCACGAATATGTGAACATGGGGATTGCTGTCGGACTTGATGAAGGTCTGGTAGTACCTGTGTTGCGGGACGCAGATATGCTCACGCTCGCGCAGATCGCCGAACAAGGGGGTGCCCTTGTACAGGCTGCCAGGGAGGGGAGGCTGAATCCTGACGATTTCTCCGAAGGTACATTCACTCTTTCAAATCTGGGAATGTTTGACACGGAGGAGTTCGTGGCCATTGTCAATCCGCCGCAGGCTGCAATCCTTGCCGTCGGATCAATCATTCGGCAGCCTGTAGCTGATGATGCCGGAGAGGTTGTTGTTAAGCCCATGATGACTCTGACATTGAGTTATGACCACAGGATAGTGGATGGTGCCGTTGCTGCTAAGTTCCTTCAGCGTCTGAAGCAGTTCATCCGAAATCCCCTTCTTGCGTACTGATGCCTTTGCGGGGAAGGGTGGAAGAGACATAACAGAGTTTGTCCAGGTGAGTCTCGGGCAAACTGATTTGAAACTTATTTCACCATATATGATAACTTCAATAATCCCATGATAATCCGCGAAAGCGCAGGCTCGCTCCCTCACGGGGCGGGCCTGTTTTAATAAATCAACTTTCGCATCGTAGTACCTTGATAGCTGAAAAATCTGTGCAATTGCTGAAAAGAAGCCGCGGCAAGGGGGCTATTTTGTAAAATCGTGCTTCCAGTAAGCAAAACTAGAAATTGCAGTTTTTCCGCGAGTTCCACAGTATCACAAACTTCCTCCTCGAACGTACCGATTTCGTCATCAGTCGAGTATTTCATCAACTTTATAAAGGTGATTGTAGTCTCTCCACTCGCTCTGCCACTGCTGAAAGGGACATTTTTCTCTCCATGTTCGCTGGGGTAGAGAACGGAAAGGACTTGCCGGAGTCAACGTTGTCTGTAAAGCTTGTGTAGCGAGATAGAGAGGAAGGGAGCGAAGATAACGTACCATAGGAAGGAGATTATTCGATGAAGAGCGTTGTTAATGCCCCAATCGGAGTAGTCGAAGGAATAAATGTTGGCGTACTCCAAGAGAGAAACGTAAAGCCGAAAAGAGTTGATTTTTATTCTTTGTCTTGTGGAGAAAAGAACAATGTGAAGGAGTTTAGGAAAAAAGCAATGGAAGAGACGGAAGAAAATCTCTTTTTTCCTGCCGGAGCATCTGTCTCCCATAAATTTGTTCCTGTTGCAGCAGAAACCGGAAACGTGGCCGTAGAGAAATCATCGGGCTTCCACGTGGTTCCGGAAAAGGACAATGCAATACAAACAGCCGCCTCTTCGGGAAGGATACGCATTGCGATCATCGGTGGAGGGCCCGGCGGGTACGTTGCCGCGATTCGTGCAGCCCAGCTGGGGGCGGAAGTCACGCTCATTGAAAAAAACGCCCTCGGGGGAGTATGCCTTAATGTCGGCTGCATACCGACAAAAGTGCTCCTCCATACTGCTGAAGCCTATACCCTTGCAAAAGAAGGAGCCGCCATCGGACTGAAAGCCGGGAATGTCTCCGTGGACTGGGACGGGCTTATGGCGAGGAAAAGGGCCGTGGTGGACACCCTTGTGGCCGGTGTGGGAACCCTCATGACGAGCAACGGCGTCACCGTAATCCGCGGGACGGCGTCATTCGTCTCTCCCGGAGAACTTTCAGTGGCGCTGAACGAGGGGGGAACCACCACAGTCCGGGCTGATTCCGTGATCATCTCCACGGGTTCGGAGCCCGTCGTTCCGCCGATACCGGGATTTGAACTTGAGGGGGTCATCACGAGCACCGAAGCGCTCTCCCTGGAGAAACTCCCCGAATCGGTCGTTCTTGTGGGCGGAGGAGTGATCGGCATGGAGTTTGCCTCTCTTTTCTCCAGCTTCGGCGTGAAGGTTACGGTGGTGGAAATGCTTCCCGGGATACTTCCCATGCTTGACGGGGAAATCGTGGGTATCCTCAGGGGAGTACTGGAGAGGAAGGGTGTTGTGTTCCATACGTCCTCAAAAGTTACGGGAGTGGAAAAGAAGGGGAGGGGGCTTTCGGTTTCCGTTGAGACGCCCCGGGGAGCAATGACGCTTGAGGCGGAGAAAGTCCTCGTCTCTGTGGGCCGAAGGCCAGTGACGAAAGGACTCGGGCTTGAGAAAATCGGGCTCTCAATGGACCGGTCAAGAATCAAAACGGATAAAAAAATGGAGACGTCGGTAAAGGGAGTCTATGCAGTCGGTGACTGTGCCTCTCCCATCATGCTCGCCCATGTTGCCTCCAGGGAGGGCGAGGTTGCAGCGGAGAACATCATGGGCCACCGCGTGGAAATGGATTACAAAACGGTTCCCAACGCTGTGTATACGGCTCCTGAGATCGCGTCCGTCGGGCTCACGGAAAAAGAAGCGTCCGAAAAGGGGTTCCGGGTGAAAATCGGGAGGTTCCCCCTGATGGCCAACGGCAAGAGCCTGATCATGAACGAGACGGACGGTCTGGTGAAGTACGTGGTGGACGAAAAATACGACGAAATCCTGGGGGTGCACATTATCGGCCCTCGGGCGACTGACCTGATCGTGGAAGGAGCCCTTGCCCTGAGACTCGAAGCCACTGTGGACGAACTGGTCACCACGGTGCATGCGCACCCCACGGTAGGCGAAGCGCTTCTTGAAGGAGCCCTGGCTGTCCGGGGGCAATCGATCTCAATGCCGAAAAAAGCGTAGTTTCAGTGAAAAGGAGCGGCCTGTTCACATCACGGAACAGACCGCTCCTTTTTCATGGAAACGAATGGAAAAGAAGGCTTCTTTCACGAGCGGAAAAATGCGAAGAATTCACCTTGTAAGGAATTCACAGAACTCCTCCCTGTCGACACCCCGGAAATACTCTTCAAGAGGAAAACCTGCGAGCCTTTTTCTGATGTCATCTTTCCTGTACGGACATCCTGTGAACACTTTCTCAAGAGCCTCCCTGCTCTCAAGCCCGAAAAAGTCGCCAAAAAACCGTACCTGCCCGATCAGTCCGTTTTTCACGTTCAGAAGGGCTTCCACTTTGCCCCAGGGAAAACGCCGCACTTTTCTCTCCGTGAATTCCGGGGATTCCCCCCAGTTCCATTCCCAGGTGC
>Ga0228535_1001955_pt1 | contig 24444 bp, 18 predicted proteins | sample SJ1metagenome_FD_168457 | JGI IMG/M metagenome (GOLD analysis project Ga0228535, IMG submission 168457) | Enriched culture of PCE-dechlorinating microbial communities from Ithaca, New York, USA - SJ1 | ecosystem: Engineered > Modeled > Simulated communities (microbial... > Unclassified | place... | reverse complement strand
AAGCCCTGCTGATCTACTCCCTGCTCACGGGCAATGAGGAGCTCGTCACGAGCGGGGCCCTGCGAGCCTGGGCCGACAGGTGCGTCGCGATGTGCGATCCGCGGGGCTTCCTCGTGCCCTCCGGTCAATACGACGAAGCGTCCTATCCTTACTTCACCCTGCGCAAGGCGGCGTGCCTTCTCGACGATCCGGGATTGCTGTATGCGGCCGAAATGCGCCGTCGGGCGGCCCTCGGCTCCGGCGTGCATAAGCTCGGCATGGAATTTGACCAGGGGCAGGCATTCGCCGCGGGCAAGTTCAAACCCGAGCCTCCGCGGAATCTCGTCGGCGTCCATGTCGTCCCCTTGGATGATGGCGAGCGCCGTGCTTTCGATGCCAAGGTGCCTCCCGGAAAGGCTTTCTCGAAAATTTCGTTCCGAAGCGGATTCGATCCGGACGATCAATTTCTTCTTCTGGATGGGATCTGGGGAGGCCCCCCGGGGAAACCGATCCAGGATGCGAACGCGATCCTCCAGATGACGGACCGCGGGCGGACGCCGATCGTAAACATCGATCCCGAAACCCAGAACCGCCGCTCGAGCTACGTCAATCACAACGTCCTGTCCGTCACGATGAACGGCGAAGCGGCCGAGCCTCCGCGGCTGGCTTCCCTCGAGGCCGCGGTTGATCTTCCCTCTTTCGGGCTGACCCGCACCCGCCTCGATCCTTACATGAACGGCGCCTGGGACCGTCATATTTTCTGGCGGAAGGGTTCTTATTTCTTCGTCCGGGATGTCTTCCGCGCAGCCCGGGCGGGCGTTTTCAGCCTGGAATCCCAGTGGCGCGTTCTCGGCGATTGCCGGACGGAAGACGGCGCCGTAATGAGCGCCCTCGGCGGAGCCGGTTTCTCCGAATCCACGGAAAGCGGCCTTGCGATCAAAATCGCCCGGCCCGCCGCGGGAAAAGCCGGGCAGCCGGCCTGGCCTTTCCGTCGGACCCAAATTGATTTCGGCGGGGAGAGCATATCGCTCCAGTATGCGGGCTACGCCCGGCCGGTTATCAATCGGCTGCGTCCGACCGCGGTCGTCCGTCTGGAAGAGGGGGAGACCGAGGAAATCGCCGCTCTCATTTACACGACGACCGGCGTCGATTCCCCGGATCATTCGGCGGTCAAGCTGGGCGATCGCGCCTATGCCATCGGCGGGGACGAGCCGGCCTGGCTGGCCTTTCCCGGGCCCGGCGGCGGATTTGAACGCGGACCGTTCCGCGTGCGCGCGAATTTCGTCTGGCTGACTCCAGCCGTCGCCGCTGCCCAGGGCCTGACCAGACTGGATATCGGGGGAAAGGCTTTTATCACGGCGGAAAAACCGGTTGATCTCGAATGGGATTTCGCCCGCGGAATCTGCCGGCTGAAGCTGGGAGAGGCCGCGCCCGTTGACATCGCTCCGCGAGGGCGCCTGAATCTCGAGCGGGGGGAACATCAATTGACGGGCTTGACGCCGGTCGGCGCTGAAACGCTGTCGGCGTTGACCGGTTGCCTGCGGAGAGATTCGAATCTTCGGCCGGCGGCTTTGCCGCCTGCCGACGCGCTCCAGCCTGTCTTGTCCGCCGCGAGACTCCCCGCGGTCCGTGATTTGGCGTCCGGGGCGGAGATCCTTTGCCTCGAGATCCGGGGGAAGGGAGAAAAGGCCGTCGTTTTGGCCGGCACGAAAGACGGCCGGCTGCTCCGCCTGGATGCGGGCGGCCGCGTTCTCTGGGAGTTCCGGACACAAGGCCCGGTGCATGCCGCGGCGCTCGCCGATATTTCTCCCGGCCGGAGGATGGCGCTCGCGGGCTCGGACGACGAGCATGTCTATGCCCTCGATTTGACGGAGGGGAAACTCCTCTGGTCGCACAGGGCCGAGGTTTTTCCCGATACGCGCGGCTATCCGTGGTGGACCCTGGACGGGAAGGCCAGGGTGAGGAGTCTAGCGGCCGATGATTTCGACGGCGACGGACGGCCGGAGATCGCGATCGGAACCGGGGGGATGCAGGTCGATATGCTCGACGCCGACGGCTCTCTCCGATGGCGCCGCCCGGTTCACTACGGGCTTCCCGTCCGGCTTTTTGCCCTGCGCGCCCCCGGCCGCCACCCGCCGCGATTGCTGGCCGGCATGGATTATCTCGCGTCACAGTCGAATCTATTCGCATTCGGGCCGGACGGCGCCCTCGAAAGCGCCGACGCTTTCCCTTCCGGCCGACGGGGGTGGGATTATACGGGGATCTCGGCGCTGGCGGCGATGAGGATATCCGACGGAGAGAGCGTTCTCGCGGTCTGCCGCAGCGGAGCTTTCAACGATGTGACTTTTTACGACATCGCCGGCGGCGCGATCCGGGGCAAAGCGGTCGTCGGCGATTCGATCTCCGGAATCGTCCCGCGGCAGGTTGGAGGAGAACCGGCGGCCCTCGTCGCCACGGAAGCCGGCTGGATCGTGGCGTATCGCCCTAACGGCCGGGCGATCTGGTCCGTGCCTCTTCCGGATTCCGTGACGCGGATCTGGGCTTCGGCCGGCGGGGACGCCGTCGCCTGCTGCCGGAACGACGATTATTTCATTATCGGCGAGGCCGGAAATATCCGGGCGCGAGGCCGCGCCTCCTGGCCGGCGGCCATGCTGGCGACCTCGCGATGACCGGCCCCCCGGAAAAGGCGGATCGCCCTCGGCGCGCAAGGAGAATGGTTGCGGGCGGGGTTGGGATTTCATGGAGGGCCGGCGGTCCGTCCAATGATGATCTCGCGATCATCATCAGGGGGGGCCTAGTTCTTCCAGGCCCAGGCGACCATCTGGTCTTCAGGATCGGCCAGGGGCTCGCCCTCGAATCCTCCGAAGATCGACCACCGGGAAAATCCGGCCGCGCGGAATAAAAGCTCGAGCTCGTACTTATAAACCCACCGCTGCGTTATCGCGAACCGGCTGGAGGCGACGGTGCGTCCGGCCTTGTTGATTTCGCGGATCTCGACTCTCGATTTCTGGGTTTGGTTGACGGGGTCTTTTAACCGCGTATCCCACATTTGAATCATCCTGCCGGTCGCCGGATCCCCGGCTTCCATTTCGAAATAGGGGATGCCGTCGGGTTCGATCCAGTAGCGGGGCGCGGGATAAGACATGTGGAGAACGACCGCGCCCCCGGACTGGAGATGGCCGTGAAAACAACGGAGGGCGCGGATTTGGTCTTCCGTAGTCTCGCAGTGGGCGAATCCGTTGAAGGCGCAGATGATGAGCGCGAAACGGCGCGGCAGGGAGAAATCCGTCATGTCGGCCACAACCGCGCGTTTCTCCCAGCCCTTGGGGCGCGCCTTGGCGCGGAACCGCTTGACCATCGAGGAACTGACGTCAAGCCCTTCCGCGTCCACCCCGGCCGCCAGCAGCCGCAGGAGGACGCGGCCTGTCCCGCAAGCGGCTTCGAGCACGGGGCCCCCGGCCTCGCGGGCGATTTTAATCCAGTAGGGAATGTCGAAGTCCATGGTCTCGTGAAGCAGGTCATAGAGTTCCGGAGCATCGTACGGCGAAAGCTTTGTTTTTTTGCGCGGACGGGCCGGCTTCGTTTTCAAGGGCATTGGCCTCATTGATACCGTGGCTTGTGCTTTTTGACTTCCTTGAGCTGGACGGCGAAACGCCTTCCGGCGGTTTTTTCGAGCTGTCTTCTCGTTCGGACATCCTGTTTGATGTCGAGGAATTGGAGTTCTTTCCTCAGTTTATGATAGCTCCCCAGCCGTCCGGCATCGAGGACGCCGGCCCGAACGGCGTCCCGCACGGCGCAGCCCGGCTCTTTTTCGTGGCGGCAGTCGGCATACCTGCAGCCGGCGCCGAGCCTTTCAATGTCATCGAAAGCGCGGCTTAATCCCTCATCGTCTTCCCAGAGCTGCAGTTCCCGCATTCCCGGGGTGTCGATCAGCAATGCCCCGTTGGGAAGCCTGACGAGTTCGCGGGCGGTCGTCGTGTGTCGGCCGCGGCCCCTAACGGCGTCGCTCACGGGACCCGTGACGAAGCGTTCCTCCCCGAGCAGGCGATTGATCAGAGTGGACTTCCCGACTCCCGAAGAACCGAGGAGGGCGATCGTTTTCCGGGGGATAAGGTGAGGCCGGAGCGCGTCGATGTCGCCCGAGACGGCGCTGACCGCCGCCACCGGCACGCCGGGGGCGGCGAGCTCGACTTCGGCGACGATCTCGCGGATGCCGGTTCTCAGCTCGGCTTTGTTGAGGACGATGACGGGAAAGGCTCCGCTGTTCCAGGCGGTCGTGAGATAACGTTCGATGCGACGCAGGTTGAAATCGCCGTCGAGGCCGCTTACGAGAAAAACGGTATCGACATTGGCCGCGGCCATCTGGGCCTCGACGATTTCCCCGGCGACTTTGCGCGCGAATGCGCTGCGGCGCGGCAGGACGGCATGGATCACCGCGAGTTTGCCGCCGGAACATTCCGCGGCCGTCCAATCTCCGACGACGGGGAAGTCACCCGGACGGGTCGTCTGGTGCCGGAACTTCCCTGACACCTCTCCGCGGAGTTCGCCTCGTTCGCTCGCCAGGACGGACAGGTCGCGGAGCTGTTTCACCACGCGCGCCGGCATGAATCCCCTCCCGGCGAAAGGCGCAAACCGGGCGGCGAAACCGTCATCCCATCCGAAGTCGGCGATATTCATTGGGCTTTTTCAGTCTAGCCTTCCGCCGGGCCGAAGTCCATCCTTTTTCGAAAAGGCTTTTCTCCGGAAAGGAAGGCTCGCCGTTCCATCCGCCTTGACCGCCGGCCGGGCGTGTGTTATTAAAATCACGTGGAAAAACATGCCGGATACGGGCGGCCGTCCGTCTCCGGCGCGGGGAAGACAATGACTCATCATCGACTCGAAAAAATCGCCTACAAGCCCCACGCGGAAGCGGTGCTGGACGGCTTGAGGCAACTCTATGAAAGGCGCGCGGAGGACAGGGTTTTCGCCTCCATGGACGTTCCCAGCGCGGCGCTGGCGGCGTTCCGGCGCAACCATCGCGAGGGGTTCTGCCCTTACCCCGATCCCGCGGAGAGGATCCTTTTCTGGGATTCCTATCTCCGGGAACGCGCCGCCGTCGAGGACGACTCCATACCCAGCGCCTATTTGAGCGAGCTCGACCAGGGGCTTTATGGCGGTCTGTTCGGGGGGGAGGTGCGTTTCCTCTGCGACCTGGAGACGGGGTGGATTTCCTCGATGGTGCCGCCGTTGATCAACGATTGGGCGGAATTCGACAAGCTCCGTTTCGATGAATCGCACGAGTGGTTCGAGCGCTATTTGCGCCAGGTGGGAATCTTCGTCGAAGGGGCGGCGGAGAAGTTCGGGATCAGCCATTTCATCCTGATCGACAGCCTCAACTTCGTCTTCGAGCTTTTCGGGGCGACGCGCACTTATCTCGAGCTTCTCGACCGGCCCGAGATGGTCCGACGGGCCGTCGATTTCGCTTTCGATCTGAACGTCAAAATCCAGGAGACGTTCTTTGACAAGGTGCCTCTCCTGGCCGGCGGGACCTTCAGCAACATGGTTCAGTGGGTTCCCGGCCGGGTCGTTTCGGAGAGCGTCGACCCTTTCCATATGACCTCGGTGGACTATTTCGAGCGTTGGGGCCGGGAGCCGGTGGAGCGCATTTTTTCCCGCTTTGACGGCGGGGTGATCCATCTTCATGGGAACGGCCGCCATCTCCTGACGGCGGTGAGCACCGTGCGGGGACTGAAGGCGGTTCATGCGGCGGATGACCGGGATTTTCCTCCGGCGTTCGAAGTGCTGGCCGACCTTAAAGCCTCTGCCGGAGACGTGCCGCTCGTCGTCAATGCCGATTTCGCGGCTTTTCAATCCGCCCTTCAAGAGCGTCGTTTGACGGGAGGCGTTTTCTATAAGGTGAAAGCCGTCCCGGATCTCGACGCCGCCAACCGGCTGATGGAAAAAGTCCGGGCCTACCGGGTTTGAGAAGAAACGGGGCCGGTCGCCCTTGATTCAAGAGGGATCGCTTTTTTGTATTTCCCGGGATTCCGTGTTCCCTTGATGACCGGGCCGGCGACGGCGGAAATCATTCCGGGTTCCCCCGGGCCGGAACGCTCCCGGAACCGGCCCTGAAGAGGGTCGGCTTTGCGCCCGGGTCCGCAGTCCCTCCGGCCGGACTTACCGGATGCCGCGAAGGAAACCGTCCAGGCTTTTCCAGTTTCCCTGAACATCAGCCGGGATATCCGGGCTTGCCGATCGAATGACGGCCAGCGCCGCCTCGGCGGCTTCGGCGCTTTTTCCCTTGGGGAGTCCGGACATCCCGTCAATGATTTTCCATAAATCAGCGATCCGCGTCCCTCCATAGAGAGGGACGAGCCTCTTGGACGAGAATTCCTCGATTGTCATCGCCGGATGGAACAAGAATTCCTTGAAGGCCAGGTAGTTGAGGAGCATGTTGGGCGCTCCGGCTCCGAGCTCGCCGTACATGGCCAGCCCCTCGAGTCCGGATCGCGCGCTATGAACCGCGGCCCCCTGCATCCGCCTCAGGAAAAAATCGTTTTCGGTCGCCGTGCTTTTGTTCGCCCAGTGGAGATAGCCGATATTATGCTTGGCCATGGGCTTGAGATCGGCCGGCCAGCCGGCGAGTCCGGTCATGGGATCCGGGATGTCCTTGTCACCCATCATCCCCGTGATCGTCCATTGACAGATGGCGTCGTCCGGGATGAGCCCGATGAACTTCGGGGGCTTGGCCATCATGTCCTTGTTGAAGCCCGTGTACGTGGCGTAGGAAAGCCAGGCGTCGGGCGCCGCGGCCCGCATCACCGGCAGGACTTCCCTGAGGCAGAGGGCCATATCCTTGTAATAGTCGGGTTCGCCGGGATCGATGGCTTCTCTCGCCTTGCGGCAGTCCGGGCAGGTGCAGACAAAGAAATCACCCATCTCCAGGTTGACTCCGCCTATCTCGAAGTTCTCGAAAAGCCAGCGGGCGCCGTCCGCCAGCCATTTTTTATTTTCCGGCTTCGAGGGGCATGGGCAGCCTGGAACGGTCTTCCCGTCGTAAACGACGTTGGAGGCGAGTTCGGGATGCCGGCCGACCCATGTGGGGGCGTTGAACTCGTGATCTCCCTCGAAATAATACCCACGGTAGCCGCTTGTCCCGACGCCGGGAAGAATGCGGACTCCGCGCTCGTTGGCATAGCGGCAGATTTCACGGGAGGCCTCGATGCCGCCGTGCGCGTCGCGCAGGAAGCCCCAGATGATCAATCCGTTCAGCCCGTTTTCCGACATGAAATCGATGCAGGACTTGAAGTCCTTGATGAAAGATTCCGGGCTTTTCTTATAGTCTCCCTCGCCCATGGTCGTTCCGCCGGGCTCGGTTCCTCCCCATTCCATGCGCCAGTCCCAGGTCCACAGCCAGCGGTATTTGAACGCGGGCGCCTCCCGGACATCTGTCCGGAGGGCGCAAAGCCGCTCCGGCTCTTTTCTCAAATGGAAATTTTTCAGCTCCCCGATGGAATAAAAAACGCCGCGCTTGGCCGTGCCGGCGGCGAGAATGAGGTGCCCCCCGGGCACGGGCAGGGTCCTCAGGATGTAGCCTTCTTCGGTCAGGGACTCCGGATCGAGGCTTATCCCGTGCTTGCGGAGGGCGTCGGCCAGCGAGGCGTTCGTCGGCGGAGTGCCGACGAGGATTTTGCACCTTTCCCCCCGTCCGGCTTCCTTTCCGGGAGGAACGATTTCCAAAACGGCGCCGCTTTCCTTTTTGATGAAGTCTTGGAGGGACGCGGCCGCGATCAGGTCTTCCGGGCCGGCCACGATGCACGCCTGGGGCGCGCCGTTTTCAACCAGCGGGATAAGGTCGCCGGCCGGCTTCGCGGCGCGGCATCCCTGCCAGGATCCAAATGACAAGGTGATCAACCCCCAGGAGAACAGCCGTTTCCAGTGGCGTTGTTTCATGGACTCCTCCTAAATCAGATCATCGGTTCGCGGCCCCGGGAACCCGGCCGGGGCCCATGACGAGGACGCCAGTTTATTATCCATGGAAAGCAGCTGTCAATGCTTTTGGCGATCGGGCCGGGGGCCGGGCGCGGCCTTCGCCGCCCGCAGCGGCGGGGTTTCATGGGCCGCGCCGCCAGGCGTTCGAGTCGAGGATCCGGAGCGCCCGGAATAAAAAAGGGCCGGCCCCCCTTGGGGGACCGGCCCTTAATTCAGCCTGATCTTACGGACTGACGGCCGGGCGGGCATCCTGCTTTTTCTTCCGGATGTAGATATCGCCCCTGAAGGTGCTGAACGAGATTTCCGGGCCGCCGCCGTTGACGGCGCCGTAGGTGTATTTTTCGATGCTGACATGGAACTTTCCGTCGAGCCTGCCATGGCGCTCCGTCGAGGGCTCCGCGCCCTCTTCGATCTTCTGCGGGCCCGGCTTGATGGCGATGTCGAAATCGCTGTAGATTTCGCCTTGATCGCTCTTCATCTTGACATTGGCCTTCAGGTCCGAGGGAAGAGTGACATCGATGTCGCCCATCATTGTGGTGAAGGCCATCGGCTTGCCCGCGGCGACTTTATTCAGCGTCACGGTCAGATCGCCCTTCATCGTATTGGCGACCACGGTACCCGAGACTCCCGTCAAATTCACGTCGCCGCTGAGGTTTCCGATCTCGATCTCTCCGCTGATGTCGCTGACGGCGATGTCGCCGTTCAGGCCCGAGCTGAGTTTGAGAGCGGTGGAAAAAGGGGCCTGAATCGTCACGTCAACCGTGTTCTTCCAGGCTTGGGTTTCGATGGTCACGACGTTAGCGTTTTCACGGACTTCAAGTCCGCTCTTGGCGCTGGAAATGAGTTTCAACCCCGCGGTCTTGTCCTTCTTGTCTTTTCCCTTTTCACGGTCCGTGCCCGGCTTTCCTCCCAGGGACTTTTCGAGATCCTTTTCAGCCCTCTCGATATCCCGATAGGCCCGCTCGAGATCTCTGTCGGCATGGCTTTTTTCGAATTCATCCCACTCGCCGTCCTTGGAGAGGACCTTCTCCCTCACCCTGGCCTCGACGATTATCTCTTTGCCTTCGTAGCCCTTGACCGTAATGTCGCCCCTCATGACTTCGATTTCGATCGTGGCCGGCTTGGCCGGATTGGTCAGCGGGACGACGACTCGATCCGGTTTTTGTTCCTGCGACAATCCCGGACCGGACAACGCGCTCACGAAGACTGCCGCGCACAAGATGCCTATGAAGCGTTTCATTTTTTCCTCCCTATCATTCTTTCTTTTCCAATCGCCCGGCCTTTTAAATGAGCCTTTCAAGCCCTTGTTCAGCCCTCTTCTTGACCTCGGGATTGAGCTTTTCGTCCTGGACGAGCCGCTTCAGCGCCTCCGCAGCCCTCTGCTCGCTGAGACCGACGAGGAAGTCGACGAGGGCGATCTGCACCAGAGGGGACGTCTGGACGGACAGGGAATCCGTGACCTTCCGGCGGACGAGCGGATTCTTCCTATAGAGGTAGAGGGCGTCGACGGCCGCCAGGCGGACGTTGACGTTCGGGTCGGAGTCCAGGGCATCCAGGAGAGCCTGGAGTGTCTCTTCCCCCGGATTGGCGAGCCCGGCCGTCCAGCTCACGCCTTTCAAGCGGTCGCTGGCCGAGCGCTGGCTCATGAGCGAAACGGCGACTATTTGGCGCATGTCCTGCACTTCCCGGTGAAGGTCGGAGATCCGTTGTTCGCTTCCGCCGGAGCTCAGAAAATATCCGATGCCGATGCCGGCGATGAGAAGGGCGAATGAAAAGGTCATGGCGAAGGCCGGCCGCTTGAAGGTCGTAAAATCCCTGGCGGCTTTCCAAAGCCGGGAAGACCGCGTTCCGAGAGGGCGTTCGACGGGCCGGCTTTCCTCCCTTATCCCGTCTTTATAGCTTTCGAGCATGGAATAGAACCGGGCGCGCAGAGCCTCCGTGGGCTGCTCGATGCGGAGGACTCCGAGCCTCGTCCAGACGGCGCTCAGCGTTTCAATTTCTTTTCGGCAGGCCGGACAGACGGAAATGTGCGATTGGACGTCTTCCCGCGCGGCCTCGTCCAGGTCGCCCATCAGATAATCGGCAAACTGATCCCTGGTTTTCGGGCAGTTCATGTCGTCCTCCCTTCCTGGAGTTCCAGGTAAATCCGGCCCAGGTCGATGAGCGCCCGGTGAATCTGGGCTTTCACCGTCCCCACTTGGCACCCGCGGAGTTCAGCGATCTCCCGGAGCTTCAGGTTTTCAAAACGGCAGAGCACGAGAACCTCTTTCTTGCGCCAGGGCAATTGATCCAGAGCCTTCCGTATCAGGGCGGCGTTTTGTTCCGACTCCAGGATCTCGTCGGGCAGCGGTTCCTGCGCCGGCGTTTCCTCGAATTGCGCGTCGAGAGGCAGTTCGGCCTTCTGTTTCCGGAGATGATCGATATGGACGTTCCGCGCTATCTGGAACATCCAGACAACGAACCGGCTCTGTCCGAGATAGCCGGCCCGGTATTTCAGGATCCGGATGAAGACCTCCTGGACAAGGTCCTCGCTGACGTTCGGCTTCGCCGTCAGCCTCAGGAAAAAATTGTAGAGAACCACCTGATACCTCTCAAAAAGTATGGCCAGTTTCTCGACCCGGCCGTCCCTGACGTCTTCCATAAGTTCGTTATCCGAGGGGGCCATTCGGCATGTCCATCCTTTTTCCGGTTCTTTCTCGCTCATTGATAAGACTGACCTTCAAGGAAAAGGTTACAGGAAATTCAATGATTTTCAAAGAAAAGGGGATACCCCTTGGGCGGCCATCTTCGTCCCGGCCGCTTTGGCCCGCCTCCCTAAACCGGGACACAATACCCATTTACCCTATTTAATCATCGATTGCCCGGCAAGCGGAGCCGGGGGAAAATGACGCCCGCCGGGAATAAGGCAAAGAGGTGTCGTGTCCCCGATTTTTCTGCGGGTGGAAATCCGGCCGGCGGACGGCTATAATCTCAAGCAAGGGGGAAAGAACAACATGAAGAAAAGCTTCCGGGTTGTAACTCTGATCGCGGCGGCCGCGACCGCCGGTTGGGCATACGGAGGGAACGGAATGTCGGTCAAGATCGAGAGAAAAACGTGCTTGGCCGCCGACGGGGTGACCCTTGTCTATTCGGCGGCCGGAAAGGACGAGCCGGCGCTCGTTTTTATCCACGGCGGCCTGGCTGACCGGACGTTCTGGGACGCGCAGCTCAAGGCCTTCGCGGACCGGCACCGGACGATCGCCCTGGACCTTCCGGGCCACGGCGAATCCGGGCTCAACAGGAAAAAATGGGGGATTCCCGAGTTCGGCGCGGACGTAAAGGCCGTTATCGATGCGGAAAAACTGAAGGACGTCGTCATCCTCGGCAATTCGCTGGGCGGTCCGGTGGCCATCGAGGCGGCTTTGCTCCTTCCCGGCCGAGTCCTGGGCGTCGTCGGGGTCGACACTCTCCATGTCCTGGACGATGAGATCACGCCTGAGGACGCGCGGGATCGGGCGGAATTGTTCTCAAGGGATTTCCCGGGGGCGCTGAAGCGGATGGTGCGCATGCTTTTCCATCCGGATGCCGACCCGGCGATCGTCGCGGAGGCCGAGAAGCGGATGTCCGGAGCCTCTCCGGAGGCGGCCCGGGCTATGTTCCTGTCCCTCGGCGGATACGACCAGGGCGCTTCCGTGCGCCGCCTGACCGTGCCGCTCCGGGCCATCAACGGCGATCTCTATCCGACCGACGTGGCCGGAAACAGGAAGGCGAAAGCCGATTTCGACGCTGTGATCATGAAACACATGGGACATTATCCGATGCTCGAGCGGCCTGAGGAGTTCAACCGTCTGGTCGAGGAAACGGTCGCCGCCCTGATGAAATGATCGCCTGCGCTCCGTCGCTTGCCGCCTTTCTCCCTGATCCGCCGTTTCATAGCGTTGAATTCCGGCGCCATGCGTTGCCCCGGCAAATTGAACAGGGAATCCGGTCATTAACGGCGGGGCACGACGGCGGAATCCGGGGGGAATACGGCAAAAGGGAAAAAACTGATTTTTTCCTTTTCATTGACAAGCTTCAGGAGCGGCGTTAGCTTATAATTAAGGGACCTGAAAGGCGAGGCCTTCAGGGGGAGGGGGGTTAAAGGGTTGATGGCTGTGCCGGGAAGCACAGCTCTGCCGTCAAAGCGCGAGGCGTCCTTTCATTTTTCTTGATTTAATCCACCGGATTAGAGAAAATCCCCCCTACGGAAGAGTGGAAAACCCGTGATCCCTCTCTCCCGGCCTTCGATGCAAGGGGGAAGGGAGCGGAATTGGACAAGAGCATGTGTGAGATGCGCATGGTGTTCACATTATGCCTCCTTTGATGCGGGCGCGTTCCAGTCTTGAGGCGCCGTCCCTCTGTCGGAAAACCGTCCTAGTAACGTTGGCCGCCTTGGCGGTCGTCTATATGGCGTTTTTTGCCTATCTTGAAACCAGGAACCCCCTCACCGTGAACGCCCGCGTCCCCAAGAAGAAAAAGGAGTTCGTGTTTCCGCTTTCCAGATACCTGATGAATTCCTTCGTCCGGCAGGGAACGGTTTTTTTCCTTTTTGATACGGAGATAAAGGAGTTTGAAATTTCGGTTCCCGGAAGTGAACCCACCGGGGGTCCGGAAAAAGGAACCGCGGGCGGGCCATCCGGCCGGGAAGAGATCCTTCCCGTGCTCCGGAGCGCCGGGGGCGATAAGTTCCGGCTGGCCGCCAGGGAAGATATGATGAACTGGGTTGTGCGCTGCGCACCGGGGGATGCCCAGCCCGTGTTGAATGTCCGGATCGTCCTCGCTCCGCGTCTTTCCGCGCGGTTGCTGATATTTCAAACCCTGCTCGCTTTTTGTTTTCTGGCCGGAATATTTTCCCTGGGCGTTCTCGCCGCCGGCGCTTTTTCGGGCAAGGCGGGTTGGGTGGACTCGGGTATCCGTGATTTTATGAGTAGCTTTTTTGCCGTTTGCGTCATCTTCTGGGCCTATTTCGCGGTCCGCCCGGCCGCGCTTCTTTCTTTGCTAAAGAGGATGTCCGCCCTCTTCCCGGACATTTTGCTGACGAACCTGGCGCTGGCCCTGCCGCTGGCGGGTCTTTATCTTTTTTTTAAAAAGGCGCGAATCCGGCTTGTTTATCTCCCCCTGATCCTCGGCATTCTGTATGCGGCGTTCTGGCCTGATTATAGATTGGATTTATGCGGCGACGCCGATCAGTGGGCGAATCTGATTCTTCCGGATATCAAACACCTGTATTTCGCGGAGTTCTTGAGCTTTGGATCGGCAAAGGGCGTTTATGCGGTCCTGAAGGGATTTTTTCCCGGCCTGCCTCCTCACGCGGCGTTGACCGTCACGGGAAAGCTCGCCGGCACCGGATTCCTGTTTTCGATTTACGCCCTGGCGCGGGCTTTCGCGCCCGCGGCGAGGGACCGTCAGATGCTTTTCATGCTTCTCGCGTCCGGCTTGACGCTGAACGTCTTTTTTCTTGGATATCCGGAATTCGCCTACTATCCTCTTCCCTTTCTTGTCCTTTCCGCCCTTTTTTCGCTCAAATACCTGGAGCCGGGTGGGGGCATGACGCCCCTGATCCTGGCGGCCGTTTTTCTGGCCCTGGCCGGCCTTTCCCACGGATCCGCGTTTTCCTGCCTCCCGGCCATTTTAGCCCTGCCGCTTTTAAAGCACGGCGGGCTTTTCCGACGCGAGAAACGGCTCTCTATCCTGGCCGGCTGCGCCGGCGTTCTTCTCGCCGTTTTCCTCATCGTCTTCTTGGCCCTCCAGCTCAGCTCGCTGCTGGGATTTGTCAATGATTTTCAGAACTACAAAGGAGGCGGAGATGACGACCGTCTGGTCGAGTTCCTTCCTCCCCGGTCGGCCGGCGCCGCGGGATCGGTCTTTCTCGAAATCCGTTATCTTGGGATGAGGGGATGGGCGATCATAACGGCTTTGCCGGTCCTGCTGCTTATCATGGCGGTTAAAGCCGCGAGGCGGGAAACTTTTTCCAACCTGGACCGGGTTCTGTTTTTGATGGGGGCCTGCCAAGCGATCTTCCTTTTCACCTGGAGCTTTGACCTCGGATTCAGGGATTTCGACCTTTATATCGTCCCGCTGACGTTCCCGGCGCTTCTGCTCATCAAAAAAGCCCTGGAGGGATTGAACCTGGAGACAAGCACGCTGGGAGGACTGGCGGCCGTCTTCCTCTTCGCCTTGACGGGGCACTGGGGCACGGTCCTGCTCATCACCAGCCCTCTGCGGTTCTGAGCGATCCCCGGCTTTTTTGGGTTTCCGGGCCATCCCTCCGTCCCGCGGGGTCGCGGCCGGCCTTCACCCCGGGCCAGGCGCCCGTATCGTCGCCGTCCGCCCGTCCATTCAGCCGGCTCCTGCCTTTCCGAACCGCGGTTCCAGTGGAAATAAAACAGGAATCATGGTAGATTAAATGGGCTGTTTCAGCGCTAAATCGCGTGGGCGGTTAGCTCAGTTGGGAGAGCGCGGCGTTCGCAACGCTGAGGTCGGGGGTTCAAGTCCCCTACCGTCCACCAATCTCGGGGGACAGGCAGCCGGGAGGGTGCCTGTCCCCTGAGATTCAGTTGGCGGGGCCGGTGATCCGTATTGACCATGGGATTCGGACCGCGACACCCCGATGCGATGACGAACGGCGGGGGGGTCTTTCCGGGGAAGCCCGGCTTCCCGGGGCCGGTCGGCGTCAAGATCCTCATGCCGGGTCCTGCCGTCCGTTTTGAGGGACCATGAAATTCGCGGTGGACTGCATGCTCGGGAAACTGGCCAAATGGCTGAAAATACTGGGCTTCGATGTCGCGTATTTCCCGGCCATCGAAGACGGCGCCCTTTTGGATCTGACGAGGACGGAAGGCCGGACGCTCCTCACGCGGGACACAAGCCTGTCGCGAAAAGCCCGCTTCCTCAGCCATCTTTTTATCCTCAGTGAAAACTGGGAGGAGCAGGTGGACCAAGTCCTGGAGCATTTCGGCCTCCGAAGCCAGGTCAGACCGCATTCGCGCTGCATCGAGTGCAACGTGCCTCTGAAAATCCTTCCCAGGTGCAAAGCCCGCAACCTGGTCACCCCTTTCATCTTCGAAAGGACGGAGTCGTTCGCCCTCTGTCCCGCCTGCGGACGCGTTTATTGGAAGGGGACGCACTTCGGCGAAATGGAACTCAAGATCGCCAGACTGTTGAAAAAAACGCCGCCCTGATCCGGCTCCACCGGATTTATACGTTTGACATTTTTCAGGCGCTTATTTATAGTGGGGCCTTGCGAAGGAAACCATCCCATGAAGTTCAATTTATTCCCCAAGGAACAGAAATTCTTCGAGCTTTTCCGCCGCGGGGCCGTCAACCTGCAGGAAGGCGTCAATGCCCTCAAGGACCTGGTTGACAATTATGAGGACGTGGAAAAGAAGTTCCATAAAATCAAGTCCATCGAGCACGAGGGCGACAACATCACCCACGAAATCTTCACCAAGCTGAGAGAGACGTTCATCACGCCCCTGGAACGCGAAGACATCCATGAACTGGCGAGCGGAATCGACGACGTCTTGGACTGCATCGAAGGCGTGGCCAGCCGGTTTCACTACTACCGCATCGCCGAGCCGACCCCTGAGATGAAGAAACTGGTAAGCATCATCAGCAAGGCCGTTCATCAGATCAATGAGGCCATCGGCAGCCTGGAGAGGCTCGGACACGTGCACGCCTTTTGCCAGGAAATCAACAACCTGGAATACCAGGCCGACCTCATAGGGCAGGAGGCGGTCGCGGCGCTGTTCGACAGGACCGAGCATATCGAGCAGATCAAGGATCTCATCAAGCTCAAGGAAATCTACGGCCGCCTCGAGTCCGCGGCCGACCGCTGTGAAGACGTGGCGAACGTCATCGAAGAAATCATCGTCAAGTCCAGCTGAGCTTCATGGCGACTCTCAGCCTGGCCTTCGTCATCTTCATCATCCTTATCGCCTTGGCGTTCGACTTCACGAACGGCATGCACGACGCGGCGAATTCCATCGCGACGGTGGTTTCGACGCGGGTGCTCACGCCCCGCCAGGCCGTGGTCTGGGCCGCGTTTTTCAATTTCGTGGCGTTCCTGATTTTTGGAACGGGCGTGGCGCATACCATCGGCAAGGGGATGATCGACATCTCCGTGGTCACGCCCTTCGTCGTATTCACGGCGCTTCTGGGCGCCATCGGCTGGAACATGTTCACCTGGTACATGGGGCTGCCCACCAGTTCTTCCCACGCCCTGATCGGCGGATATGCGGGCGCCGCCATCGCCAAGGCGGGTTCCGGCGTCATCATTTCCCAGGGATGGGTCAAGACGGTCGCCTTCATTTTCGTCGCCCCGTTTCTGGGGATGCTGCTGGGCCTTTTGTTCCTGGTCATCACGACGCGGCTCGTCCATAAAAAACACCCGGCTCTGATCAACAAGTGGGCCCGCCGCCTGCAGCTCCTTTCGGCCGCGCTCTACAGCCTCGGCCACGGCGGAAACGACGCCCAGAAAACCATGGGCATCATCACCAGCCTCATCTATTCGGCCGGGTGGCTCAAGACATTTCATGTCCCGCTGTGGGTCGTGCTGAGCGCGCATGCGGCGATCGCCATGGGCACCATTTCCGGGGGGTGGCGGATCGTCAAGACCATGGGCCAGAAAATCACGAAGCTGAGGCCCATCGACGGCTTCTGCGCGGAGACGGCCAGTGCCATCAGCATTTTCCTGGCGACCCACATGGGAGTGCCGGTCAGCACGACCCATGTCATCACGGGGGCGATCTCCGGCGTCGGCGCGGCCAAGCGTTTCTCCGCCGTGCACTGGGGGGTCACCCTGAAGATCGTCTGGGCGTGGATATTCACCATCCCGGGCGCCGCGCTGATCGGCGGAACGATGTATTTTATTTTTTCCGCCGTCGGAAAGATTTTTTAGCGCGCCGCGGTTTTTCCCTGGACAGCTCAAAGGATGTAATGACCGGAAGGTCCGCGTCGTGACGCTTCGGCTTTCGGGCAGAGGAAGTTCTCCCCCGCGCCCTCCCCCCGGCGGAAAATGCCGGTGGGGCCGCGTCCGGCGGGATGGACCGGGCGCGGGTTCCCGGGGCCGGAGTTGAATTGACATTTAGGCGGTGTTTTAATAGATTCCGGGATAGCGGCCCGGATTCGCGGCTGCCGATGAGGGAAAACGAGACGAAATCGAGGCCGCGCGGGAGATATCCTTTCCGCGGTGTGCGGGCGTTTTCCTTTCGGGTATTTCCGGGTTGGATTGCGTACCCATGGCCCCCCGGCGCCGGTCCCCCTGGATGAAATGGCCGGCATTTTCGGGAGGCCTTTTGCCGAGATCGAGTTTTAAGGAGAGTCGCATGAAGAAAGATCACCAGACGGCGAAGGTTTTTGCCGCGGGGCTTGCGGGCCTGGGCGTTTTCTTTTCGGCCTTTGCGTTCGGCGAGGATAGGCCTTCCCTGAAGTCGATCGTCGATACGCTCAAGGCCCAGAAAATCGAACATTATGTTTTCTCGAACTCCCAGGACAACCAGCTTCTGGTCGTCCCCAAGTTCGGCGCCCGGATCCTGGCCGTGTCCGTGGGGGGAGAGAACCTCTTCTGGTCGAGTCCCAGCGTCCTCGAAGGACAGGGCGGCTTCCGGACCTGGATCGCCCCGGAGGGAGGAGACAAGGGGATTATTTTCAAACCGGATTGGAAGGGGAACCGGGATTTTTCCATGCTGGATCCCGGGAATTACAAGGTCGTCAACCTCGAGGGGAACGAGGAAATCGTCCTGTCGACCGCGATCAAAACCGCTTCCAACGACGGAAAGACCCATTACGACCTGACGCTCACCCGCGATATCCGGCTCGGGGAGGATCCCCTCAAGGACGATCCCGATTTCCGGGAACTTCATTACCAATACCTGGGGATCGAGTTCGTTCACTCGCTCAAGAATCACGCGCAGAAACCGCTGGAGCAAATCATCGGTCTTTGGGGGCTCATCAACGTGCCGCCCAAGGGGACGATGATCATTCCGGTGACCGGGGTGGCGAGGGAAGCGTGGCGGGCGACCTATTACGAGCCCATACCCGGGGAATTCGTCAAGGCCAACGCGGATTCCTTCTCCTTTTATATCCACGGGAGCCAGAGGTATAAAGCCGGGGTTAGGCCGGAATCGGCCGCCGGAGTCATCTGCTATCTGGCGGAGTCCCGGGGCGGTGAATACTCACTCGTATCCATGTCCTTTCCGGTGAAGCCGGAAGGGCGTTATCCGGACCGGCCTATGGACGAACAGGAGACCAACGGAGACGCCGTCCAGCTCTACAGCCACCTGAAGCCCGGGAACCTGGCTTTCGGCGAGCTCGAGTGCCAGTCGTGGGGGCTTGACCTTCCGGCCGGGGGAGAGGCCGCTTTTCCCGTCAAAATCGATATGTATAAGGCGCCGCTCGAAGTCCTGAAAAAAATCGGGGCCAGAGTGGTCTGCGCCGGGTTCGCCCAGGCGCATATCTTCTAGGGGGCCGCGCATTTCCTGAAACCGGCGGCGGGACCGCCGGGGGACGCCCGCGGCGGGCCGCCCCCGGGCGCCCGTAAAAAAGCATCGCCGGGATTGATCGCCGGCGCGGCAACCTTTTGATTCTTCCCATCATCTATACGGATTGAGGAGAGTCAGGTTGTCGGACACAAGCGCCGCGCTGGCGGTCGAGCGGCAAATTGAGGATAATAGAAGCCAAGTTCCGGGATTTATCTTCAATGGAGCCGCGCTGACTATGGCATCGGAGACAAGCCGGGCGCCCGGATTCGCGGGCGCGGACCCAGACGCTCTTGCCGGTTTGATTGAAAAAGGCCGCTGCGGCGACCTGGCCGCCATGGAATCGATCTATGGACTTTTCAAAAAGCCCATCTACAACATGGTTTTCCGTCACACGGCCAACAGCGCCGTCGCCGAGGATTTGCTGCAGGACATCTTCCTCAAGGTTTTCACGCACCTGGACGACGTGAAATCGGCCGAGACATTTCCGGCGTGGGTATTCCGCATCGCGCTCAACGCCTGCTACAGCTACCTGCGCGGCAAGAGAACCCGGAGGCAGCGGATGGTGCCTCTCAGCGAAATCGAGGGGAAGCCGGCGGAAGCGGCCATCGCCGAGCCCTCCGGTGAGAGCGACCTCAAAAAGCCGCTGCAGGAGGCCGTCGAATTCCTGCCGGAAAGGATGAAAAGCGTTTTTATCCTTCACGACATCCAGGGTTTCAAGCACAAGGAAATAGGCCGCATGTTGAACTGTTCGGCCGGGACATCCAAGTCCCAGCTTTTCAAGGCTCGGCTGAGGATCCGGGATTACCTCAAGAATAAGCGGGTCATTTAGGGGAGACGTCGCATGAAATGTGAAAAATACCGGAAAAGAATCAGCGAACGCGTCGACGGGACTCTGAATGCCCATGGAATGGAACGGCTCGAAAGGCATCTTGGGGAGTGCGCCGACTGCCTGCAATTTGAAAAAGACCTGAAGCGGATCGCCGCGGAGGCCGCGGATCTCGGCGCGCTCGTTCCGCCGGACGGCGTCTGGCGGGAAATTCAATCGAAGCTCGAGGAGGCCGGTCGGGGAAGACTGCACGCGATCGCGACGAGGACGCCCGGATTCGGCGTTTTTGCCCGGAAGCCGCGACTCCGCCAGGCGCTCGCCGGCTTCGCCGCGCTCGGCTTGGCGGCCGTTATCGCGGGAGGCCTCTATCGGGGTTTTCGCCCGCGGGAAGGCACGCGTTTTACCGACCTGAAAACGCAGGAAAGATATGCTCTGGCCAAACTGGACGAGGCTGAACGCTATTATCAGATGGCTATCCGCTCGCTCAGCGAGGCCTTCTCGGCGAAAAAGGGAAGCCTGGCTCCGCAGTTGGCCGAGATGTTCCAAAAAAACCTGGAAGTCATTGATGCCACGATCGAAGCCTGCCGGCAAGGCGTTTTGACCGAGCCCGATAATTTCCAGGCGCGTGCCTATCTGCTGGCCGCTTACAAGGATAAAGTCTCGTTTTTAGACGATGCCCTGGAATTCGATTTCCAGGGGGGCCCGGCGGAGGGTGCGCCGGGAAAACTATGAGCCATGAATACGAGGAGGCATCTATGAAATCTCCATTCAAATCCAAAGGCTTGGTGATTCTCTCAAGCGTGGCGCTTCTGACGGGCGTCTTGTCGGCGGCCGGAGAGACGCATGAAGAGAAGTTCGAAAAGACCGAGGCGCTGGCGAGATCCGGAAAGGTGTTGATCAGCAATATCTCCGGCGAAATCGAGGTCAAAACCTGGACCGAGGAGAAGGTTAAAATCGATGCCGTGAAGATATCGGAGGCATCCTCCCCGGAGAAGGCCAAGGAAAACAGCGCCGCCGTCGCCATCGAGGTGACCAAGCAGGGCGATGTCCTGCAGATAGAAACCAAGTATCCCCGGAGGAAAGGATTCTGGGGCGACGAGGGCGTGGATGTCACCGTGAATTACAAGCTGTGGATTCCGGACAAGGCGTCGGTGGAGGCCAAGTCCGTCAGCGGCGATATCGCGTTCGCCTCTATCGGAGGATCGATCAAGGGGAAGGCTGTCAGCGGCTCCATCTCCGTCGCCGGAGCCGCGGCCGGAGCGGACTGCGACTCCGTCAGCGGCGAACTGAACCTCTCGGACATCACGGGTGACGCCTACCTCAAGACGGTCTCCGGCGGCATCGAAGTGGACAGGATCAAGGGCGCGGTCGACGCGGAGTCGGTGAGCGGCGGGCTTCGTTTTCTCGATGTCTCGGCGGCCAGGACCGTGAGCGCCAAGACCGTGAGCGGCAATGTCGTTTATCAGGGGCTGATCAATCCCCAGGGGCGCTACGGTTTTAAATCCCACAGCGGCAACATCCGCCTGACTCTGCCGGCCGGCTCGGCGTTTGAATTCGAGGCCAAGACTTTCAGCGGCACCATCGACAGCGATTTCGAGGTCCAGATGTCCGGCAAGCTCTCTCCGCGCGAGTTGCGGGGGAGCGTCAACGGGGGCGGCGCTAACATCACGCTTATGTCTTTCAGCGGCAGCATCGACCTGCGGAAGAGCTGATTTCGGGAATCCCTAGGGGGCGCTTGCGGCAGCGTCCCCTTTTTCTTTTTCCCGCATTTCCCTATAATAATAGGCTTTATACCGCGCCCGCGAATGCCTGAAGCCTATGACAGCCACAGAGAGAATTCATTTCATCAATTTCAACCGGAAACTGACGATCAACACCATTCAGTTTCTCATCCCCCTTTATTTTTTGAAAATCGGGCTGCAGGGCTGGCAGATCGGGATCATCGTTTCCCTGTTCGCCTTCGCGCCCCTGCTTTTTTCCTTCCCGACGGGCTGGATCAATGACCGCTTGGCCATCCGGTACGTCATTTTCATCGCCCTGGCCGCCCTGAGCGTCCTTTTGCTGCTCGTCGCCGGAATCCGGTCGTTCCCGGCCCTGGCCCTCCTTTTCCTCGGGATCGGCATTTCCAGCAACGCCCTGGAAGTCTCGATGAACAGCCTGTACTTTAAAGACGAGACGGAAATCGATCCCAATAGGAAATACGGCATATACATTTTCTGGAACAGCCTGGGCCCGGCGCTGGGTATCCTGTTCGGCGGGTATTTGATTTATTACAAGGATTTCCGGATTCTGCTGGTCATCTTTGCGGCGATTTTGGCTCTGATGCTGACGGCGGTCCGGGGATTTGACCAGGAAAAACTGGCCGTGGTTTCCATCAGGGATTACCATCGCAGCCTCTGGAACAGGCGGACGCTCCTTTTCGCGGTCATGCTTTTCGTCCTGGCGCTTCACTGGGGGCTTGAGGGAACGGTCTACACGCCTTTCCTTAAAACCCGGTTCGGCCTGGACAGTCGGCAGATGGCGCTTTATATTTCGATCCCCACGCTTTTCCTCGCCCTGACGGCATTCCTTGTCGGCCGGTTGAAATATGATCCGAAGATCAACCGGAGGCTGTTCTTCCTGTTCATGTTCCTGTCGGGAGCCGGCCTCGTCCTGATGACTGCGGGCGATGTCTACATGTCATTTTTCTTCCGCTTGGTGCACGAAATCGGCGACGGCGGACTCGGGGCGCTCACCTTCCTTTTCATCTCCAAGCTGTTCGAGAGGCGGAGCATCGGCGGGAGCGCGGGGATTCTGCTGGCCGTCCAGACACTGGGACACAGCCTGGGGGCCATCATCTTTTCAAATCTCGGATACGGCGCGGGCCTGCAGTATCCCTTCTACGCCGCCGGCATCCTGCTCTTGGCCAACTCGATTTTCAGCCGTTTCGTCTTCCAAATAGGGGGACACAATACCTAATTACCCTATTTCCTCATTCCCCCCCATGGTGCAGAAGACCCGCGATGCCCCCATGGTTTTTTGAGGAAACCGGCGGGAGCATTCCCATATCATGATAAAATAGACTCCACCATGTTCGGGTATTTCCATCGACAAGATCTTCTGCTGATATGATTGCCGCCAAAGGATCGGGATTCGACATCATCTTGATCAGCGGAGAGCCCTACGCCGACCACCCGCTTTCGCCGGCCGGGATGATCGCCCGGGTGCTCGATGCCGAGGGCTGGAATATCGGGATCATCGAATGCCCGGATTGGAAGAGGAAGGATGATTTCCTCGCGCTCGGCCGGCCGAGGCTCTTTTTCGGCATCACCTCGGGCTCCATCGACTCGATGCTCGTCAACTACACGCCGCTCAAGCGGGAGCGCTCCCGCGATCCGAACGCTCCATTCCAGTCGCGCATGCCCGACCGGGCCGTCATCGTCTATGCGAACCGGATCAGGGAACTCCACAAGGGCACGCGGATCGTCCTCGGCGGCATCGAGGCATCCCTCCGGCGCTTTGCCCACTACGATTACTGGGGCGACGACGTCCGCCGCTCCATCCTCCTCGATGCGCGGGCCGACATCCTGGTTTATGGGCCGGGCGAGCTTCAGGCCGTCGAGATCGCCAGGCGGCTCGACCGGGGCGGAGACCTTGACGGCATCCGGGGCACGTGCGTGATAAGGCCGGAGCCGCCCGGGGAGGCGCTCGTCATCCCCTCGTTCGAAGAGGTCCAGGCCGACAAGGATAAATTCTGCGAGGCGCAGAAACGGCTGACGAACAGGAAGACGATCGCCCAAAAGCATGCCAACCGCCATGTCGTGCAGTATCCGGCCCCGGATTACACGACGGCCGATCTTGACCGCGTTTACAATCTGCCTTTCACGCGGCGAATCCCGGAGGGCTTTCCCGAGCTCGGCATGGCCCGCTTCTCGGTCCAGACCCACCGCGGATGCGTCGGCCGCTGCTCGTTCTGCGCGTTGTCGCTCCACCAGGGCGACCGGATTGTTTCCCGGAGCGAAAGGTCCATACTCGAGGAAATCCGGCGCATGGCAAAACACCCCGAATGGAAGGGATTCGTCGACGATCTCGGCGGGCCGACGGCCAACATGTACGGTCTGGACTCCGCCGCGGCCGAAGGCGGGCGGGAAAAAGGCGGCGCGGACCGGGCCAGCCGGGGAGATGACGGCGGCGGGGAAGGCGGCATGATTCCCGGCCGTTCCCGGACGAAGCGCCGTATCGTCGAGGCCGCCCACCGGAGGCTCATCGGCCTCATGCGCGCGGCCCGGAAAGTCCCCGGCGTCAGGAAAGTCTTCGTTCGAAGCGGAATCCGCTACGACCTCGCTCTTGAAAGCCCCGAGTATATCCGGGAGCTGATCCGCCATCATGTCTCGGGATTATTGAAGATCGCGCCCGAGCATGTCTCGGAAAAAGTCCTGCGCCTGATGAACAAAAGCGGCGGACGGCATAAGCTCGAGGAATTCCGGACGCTGTTCGCCGCGGCGGCGGCGGGACGGGCGGATGAGGGCCGGCCGCGCCGGGCGGGCCGGCAGGACCGCGTCCGGGGCGGCGGCCGCCGCCAGCATCTCAAGTATTACTTCATGGTCGCCCATCCGGGGACGACCGAAAAGGAAGCCCGCGAGCTCGCCGGATTTCTGCAGCGGCTCGAGAAAAGCGGCGAGAAGCCCGTCGAGGGCGTCCAGATCTTCACCCCGACGCCCATGACCCGTTCGACGTGCATGTATCACACCGGCAAAGACCCGATGACCGGGAAGGCCGTCTACGTTCCCCGCCCCTATGCCGAAAAAAAGGCCCAGAAGCGGATGCTCGGAGGCGTTGCGGGAACCGGGGACTAGACCCGCCTCCGCGACCGCCAGCCGCGATCCGTTCCCGGGCGCAATCTCCGCCCCGGCGGCACGGCGTCATGGAAGGACGTCGCTTTCCGCGGCGTCGGACAGGAAGCCCCCGCCCGGGGGCTCGGGCTCGATCGCAACATGGTTGACACGGGCGCCTTTCCCGACTATTATAGTTGACGATGTCAACTATATATGGGGAGGCCACGGGCATGAGAAAAAATATGCGGGAACTGCCTCGCCTGCTGCAGGAGGCGGCCTGGCTCTTCGGGAACAGGGCTTTCGACGGGGCGTGTTGTGGCGGGCTCTCCTTCTTTGAATACCAGGCCCTGGCCCG
>Ga0228535_1001952_pt1 | contig 24515 bp, 21 predicted proteins | sample SJ1metagenome_FD_168457 | JGI IMG/M metagenome (GOLD analysis project Ga0228535, IMG submission 168457) | Enriched culture of PCE-dechlorinating microbial communities from Ithaca, New York, USA - SJ1 | ecosystem: Engineered > Modeled > Simulated communities (microbial... > Unclassified | place... | reverse complement strand
TCAGAGCGCTCGAAAAGTAACGAGATAATGGGTTGTCAAAGAACTGATTCCTGGTGCCAAGACCCAAATTGCGCCTTGTAACTACTTGAGGCTAAAGACTATTTAGATTTCAACTGTAGAAGATCAGGTTTATTATATCGCTTCGGAATCGAGCAGCTTCCATCTTTATCACGCCCTGCAGAACATGCAATTTATCAGTAACGACGCGGCTGTTCCAGGCTTGAATCGGGATTTTGCATATAGCCGCCCATATCTTGTGCCCACACATAGGATCGCAGCGCTTTTCGAGGAAACCGTCACGCCGATACACGAGCAGATTTTTAAGCTGATAGCATACAACGATAAGCTCAAACAAGCCCGTGACCTGCTGCTGCCACGGCTGATGAGTGGGGAAATATCGGTATGACGGCCACTGCTTCGGTTCAACACAGCGATTACATCATCTATGTCGACGAAAGCGGCGACCATAGCCTCGTATCCATCAACCCGGAATATCCGCTTTTCGTTCTTTCATTCTGCCTTTTCCGGAAGGACGTGTATGTCGAGCAGGTCACACCTGCAGTGAGGAAGCTTAAATTCCAGACTTTTGGTCATGACATGGTAATCCTTCATGAACATGATATCCGTAAGAAGACAGGGGCGTTTTCCAAACTGGGGAAAGAGCCGCGTGAAGCGTTTATGGCCGCCCTTACAGGTATTATCGAGAATTCCGATTTTGTCCTTTTTGCCGTGGTCATCGATAAGAGGCGGCTGGTGTCCCGCTATACGGACCCTGCCCATCCTTACCACCTGGCGATGGAATACGGCCTGGAGCGCATCTATCGTTTTTTGCATGGCAATGGTCAGGAAAATCACCTGACGTACTTGGTTTGCGAAGCGCGGGGGACAAAAGAGAACAATGAGCTTGAGCTGGAATTCCGTCGGATTTGCGATGGGGACAATTACTTCCGGCAGCCTTTGCCCTTCGACCTGATAATTGTCGACAAGAAAACGAATTCGGAAGGTTTGCAACTCGCGGATCTGACAGCCCGGCCAATCGGACTTTCCATACTGCGGCCGGATCAACCGAATCGGACGAGAGAAATATTGGAACGTAAATACTATCGGGACGGGTATGGAAGAAAAGAGGGGTTTGGATTGAAATGCTTCCCCTGAAAAGCCGAAAGGCCCCCAGGTAGTCCTGGAAGCCTAGCGCCGATCGGGTAGTCCCAATCCATTTACGATTAGAATTTTGTCACCGACATGCCGGATTGTCAACAGAAAATTTCGCAGAAAAGTTCGATTGGTTCAAATGCCTGGAAATTCGATGGCATTTGCTCCAAAATTGCGCTAACACAGGTTGGCTGCCTTAACAAACCATTTGTTATCATTACATTTTTTGTTTCAGGGCTTGCATCCGAATGAGCCAAATCCGAGCCAATGGCTTGAGCCAAACTTATCGTCTCAAATACGCAAAATAGGTCGAAAAAACTGGATTCCGTCTATAAAAAATGTATATAGCACAGTATCACTGCTTGACAACTTAGCGTAATAACAGGGAATTTGAATAGGCAATAAAAGGCGGAAAAAAAGAATATTGTGCATTCCGTTCGTAGCTTCTCCACAAGGGAGGGATAACCCAGCATGACGGCTGCAATGACTGAGGATATACTGGTCCAGCAAACCACCGCCGACTATCTCCGTGACAAGTTGGGGTGGGAGAGTGTCTTTGCCTACAATGAAGAGACCTTTGGACCGGATGAGACCCTCGGCCGCCTCTCGGATAAAGAGGTCATCCTGACCCGTTACCTGCATGATGCTTTGGTCAGGCTCAACCCAGGCCTTCCCGACCCCGCCTACCGATCCGCCGTCTCTCGCATCGCCGATTATTCCGTCACCCAGTCCACCCTGCAGATCAACCGCGAAAAATACGAACTCTTCAAGGACGGCGTGCCCGTTGAATATAGAAACCATCGCGGCGAAGTGGTCAAACGGCGGCTCAGGGTGTTCGAATTCGACCGGCCGGAGGAGAACCACTTTCTCGTCGTCCGAGAACTGTGGATAAAGGGTCAGCTCTATCGCCGTCGGGCCGATATCATGGGATTTGTCAACGGCATTCCGCTGCTTTTCATGGAGTTGAAGAACGTCAACAAGGAGATCCGGGCCGCCTACGAGCAGAACCTTGCCGACTATAAGGATACCGTTCCTCATTTGTTTCACCATAACGCAGTCATTGTGTTGGCCAACGGGATAGACGCCAAAATCGGTTCACTCTCCAGTCGTTATGAACATTTCCACGAATGGAAACGCCTGGAAGAGACTGCACCGGGTGTAGTGAGCATGGAGACGCTGCTCAAGGGGATCTGCACCAAGGGCGCCTTCATGGACATGTACGAGAACTTCATCCTGTTCGATGACAGTTCCGGCAAAACGGTAAAGATAGTTGCCCGCAATCATCAGTTTCTCGGGGTTAACCGGGCCGTGCAGGCTGTCCGGGATCGACAGGAACGCCTGGGGAAGCTGGGTGTCTTCTGGCACACCCAGGGAAGCGGCAAGTCCTATTCCATGGCCTTCTTCACCCAGAAGGTACATCGCAAGCTTACCGGGAGCTTTACGTTCCTAATCTGTACGGACCGTGACGACCTCGATACCCAAATCTATAAAACCTTTGCCGGTTGCGGCCTGGCCGACAACGATGCAGATCCCTGCCGCGCCTCCTCGGGCGAACATCTGGCGGCCTTGCTCAGGTTGAACAAGCCATTCATCTTTTCGCTCATCCAGAAGTTCAACAAGGATGTAAATCCGGAGGAGCCGTATTCGATCCGGGACGACATCATCGTCATCTCCGATGAAGCCCACCGGACTCAGTACGGCCGGTTGGCCCTCAATCTGCGCAATGCCCTGCCCAACGCCAGCTACATCGGCTTCACCGGAACCCCACTCTTCAAGGATGACGAGATTACCCGCCGGGTGTTCGGCGACTACATCTCGACCTACGACTTCCAGCGGGCGGTAGATGACAAGGCAACGGTTCCGCTCTATTACGATGCCCGTGGAGAGAAGCTCCGTTTTCTTGATGAGGAGGGGAAGCAGCGTCTGGTTGCGACCGATACTCTCAACGAGAAAATTGCCGCCAAGCTGGAAGAGTTGGAAATCGACGATATTGACGTGGCGCAGCGTCTGGAGAAGGAGCTGAAGCGGGAGTACCACATCATCACGGCCGGCAGGCGGCTGGACCAGATTGCCAAGGATTTTGTCGAGCATTACAGCACCCAGTGGGAAACCGGCAAGGCGATGCTGGTCTGTATCGATAAGGTCACCTGCGTGCGCATGTTCAAGCTGATTGAATGGTATTGGACGCAACGCTCCAAAGAGCTGGAGAAGGCCGTAACGAAAGCAGCCGATGAACAGGAAGAAGCCTTCCGCCACCGACAAATCCAGTGGATGAAAGAAACCCGCATGGCGGTTGTGGTGAGCGAGGAGCAAGGGGAAGTCCAGAAATTCAAGGATTGGGAACTCGACATCGAGCCTCACCGCAAGTTGGTGAAAGAAGGCTTTGAGACGGCCGACGGCAAACGGATTGATATGGAGAGCGCCTTCAAGTCGCCGGACCATCCATTCCGGATCGTTATTGTCTGCGCCATGTGGCTGACTGGCTTCGATGTGCCGTGCTTGGCGACCCTCTATCTTGATAAACCTCTCAAGGCCCATACACTGATGCAGGCGGTCGCCCGCGCCAACCGGGTGTACGAGGGGAAAAACAATGGTCTGATCGTTGATTACTGCGGCATTCTCAAAAACCTGCGCAAGGCCCTGGCCACCTTTGCCGGGCACCAGGGTGGGGGCATCATTGACGGAGGCGGTCCCCAACCCCAGGTTGATCCGGTCAAACCTGAAGAGGAACTGTTGGCCGATCTGGCTGAGACGGTGGCGATGGTGCGTGGTTTTCTGACGGAGCGGGATTTCCGATTGGAAGAGATCATGGAAAATTCCGGATTTGCCCGTAACAAGGCAATTGCTGAAGCAAAGGAAGCGGTGAATGAAAATGATGAAACCCGGAAGCGCTTCGAAATCATTGCCCGGGAAGTCTTCAAAAAGTTCAAAGCGTGCATCACTGTTCAAGGGGTCAACGATTACCGGATGCAGTATGACGCCGTCAATATCATCTACAAGAGCCTTTTGGAAGATCGTGACCGCGCCGATATTTCTGCCATAATTCGTGAGCTGCACTACATTGTCGACGGTACGATTACAACGGATACTACGCCAACGGTGTGTGAAGGCGGTCTTTTCGATATCAGCAAGATCAACTTTGACCGGCTTCGCCAGGAATTCGAGCGATCTTCCGGAAAAAACAGTACGGTCCAATGCCTCAAGACCGCCATTGACCAACGACTGGCGCGGATGATCCAACAGAACCCTCTGCGGACAGATTTTCACAAACACTACCAGGAGATCATTGCAGCCTACAATTCCGAAAAAGACCGGGCAACCATCGAGCGAACATTCGAAGAGCTGATGAAGTTTGTCACGGCGCTGGACGAGGAGGAACATCGGGCGATCCGGGAGGGGCTGGATGAAGAAAGCCTTGCCATGTTTGACCTGCTCATCAAGCCCGAACTCTCCAAGAACGAACGAGAACAGATTAAAAGGGTGGCGAAGGATCTCCTGGAAACATTGAAGGCTGAAAAGTTGCAAATCGAAAACTGGCCTGAGAAGGAGGCCACCCGCTCCGCAGTTCGGGTAACCATTCGGGATTTTCTCTACAATGAGGCAACTGGTCTACCTGTGTCGTTCTACTCGGACGAAGAGGTAGAGACCAAGACTGATCTGATTTATCAGCATGTGTTTATGCAGTATCAGGGGTATGGGGCTCAGGGGTATGCGAGGTGAAATCTGGGGAGAGACAACTCTGAGGATGTTTTGATCTCCATGGAAAATAAACCATTGACACAAAAACACCAATTGGTATATTGATAACGGCACCAATTGGTGTGACTTATGTGTAGAGGTATACATGACACCAATCGGGACAAAGCTGGATGATCTTGTTCTCAAGAGAATTCAGGACGCCTATCTGGCTGGAAAGATTCGAAAAACTAAAGATTGCTTGGAAGACATGGATCGCGCCAGACTGTTCGAAGCTGATGTGGAAAAGGTCATCATGGATGCCGTCGCTATTGAGAAAGCCATGCCGGCAACGAGCGAGCGGGCAAGCAATCCGAACAACACCCACTATGTGATTCAGGGAACCAGCACCACCGGAGTGGCGGTCTACTGCAAGGTATGCAGCAACTACCACCCGCAAACAAATGAATTCATTTGCTGGAAGCTGACCTCGTTCACGATCAAATAGAGGAAACGATCATGATTTGCACGAACTGTTTTGAAGCCGAATATAAAAGCGCCAAGACCGAGCTTACGGTTACCGTCAACGGTGAGAGTCATGTCCTGATTGACCTTGATTGCGAGGCCTGTCCGGCCTGCGGTGAGGTGACTTTCACCCATGCCCAGAGTCTGGAGATCGACAAGAAACGGATTGCCCTGGAGTTCGGGTTAAAGCCACTCCTGACTGCTGTCCAGCTGAAGATTCTCCGACGCTTCCTGGGCATGAAGTTGGACGAAATCTGCGACCTCCTGCACATCGGCAGAAACACCTACGGTCGGTGGGAGCGGGGTGAAGTGGAGATTACTCCTTCAATGAATCTGCTTGTTCATAATCTCATCGAAAAAGTCCCGGATGCATCCGTAAACGTTCTTGAAATGGCGCGGATTCCGGTTATTGAGAAGACAAATGCAGAGCTGCTTGGCAGCTACATTTCCCTCGGCGAATACATCCGGGAAGTCATCGCCGCCGCGAGGCTAATGCCGGAAATTGTCTGCCTGTCGATCGACATGGAGCCAGGGGATCTCGTCCGGATCGAGAACAATGACCTCCAGCCGGAAAAGATCCCCTGCGAACTCACGGCGAAGATTGCCCTTTACTTCCATATTCCGTTCGATGCTCTTGCCAGACTTCTGAACGAAACCCTTAAAGTTTTGACAATGAAGGGTGCCGTCTCGGCCGTTCATGCCCGGTCCACCTGTTACGACGCCAAAGGAGCAGGTATTCAGGCGAGCAGCGTCAACAAGATTCTTGAGAAACTGGCGCAAAAGAAAGGGGTGGAGCAGAGTCAGACGCAGGTGAGCGATGATTATCTGGCCAAAGTGAAGGCTGAACTGGAGAGGCTTCAGGGCACGGAGGAGTAAGTGATGATTGAAGCGAACTACAAATACGCCAGGGAGATGGCACGCAAGATCCTGAAGCAGCACAAGATCCTGGACGTTCCGACAAATCTACAAGTTATCTGCGAAAAACTCGGGCTGGAGTATGTAGAACTCGACGATTCGGATGAGCTTGACGGCGCAGTGCTGGAACTGGACGGAACGCGGGTTGCGATGCTGAACAAGGCGAAACCGTTTGTCCGTGCTCGTTTCACCTTGGCTCACGAACTTGGACATATCTTTCTGAACCATGACAAGCGTGAGTTTTACGACGCTGAGGTGGCACGGGAGTATGGGGAGGATATTCCGGAAAACCAGAAACCGGCGAAGGAGAAGGAAGCTGATGCGTTCGCTTCGGAGCTCTTGATTCCGATGGAGCAGTTGAAGAAGTTTCAGGGGGATTTGAAGAATCCGGATAAGCTGGCGGGGATCTTTCAGGTCAGCAAACCGGCTATGGCTATTGCGATAGCGAACTTTTTCGGATCGGCGAGGAATTTTAAGTAGCGACTGACACTAGGGGACAGATATGGCACTATTACGAAAATACACTCGTTTCAGAGCGTACCAGCTAGGTACAGAAGGTTCATCTTTCTCTTATTTCGATGGAAGTCACTTTACCCTCATCGAGGCAAGACTGACCGAGAAGAGCACAGTCTCTGTCGAGGAGGAGGTAGCAGCCTGCGGTGTCAGCCATATTGACTGTCTGCATATTACAAGCTGGGATAATGATCACTGCTCGCCCTCTGAATTGGACTCGATAATCGAGACTTATCAACCACGAACCATCGAATACCCCGGATACGATCCTCATACTGACACGGCGAAAGAGGCCCTAAAAAAGATTCTGAAATACAAGAAAAATCGCCCGAAAACGACGTTGCGTAAGGTTGATCCTCCATACATCAATTCGCTCGACGAGGCTGAAAAGCTCGGCTATAAGAACATATTCTATCACCCGAAGTCTCTATACGAAGATTCGAATAACAACTCGACCGTAAAATTTTTTCGTACGGGTTCGTTCAACGTAGCAAGCTTAGGGGACGTGGAGGATTCGAACATAAGTGCTAGGTTGGCAAGATCGAGTATGTTTTCGCAGGAATTAGATATTCTCATTTTGGCCCACCACGGAGCCAACAATGGGTTTATTACAAGCAATTTCTTAAAGAAAACAAAACCATCCGTAACCATTGCATCTTCAAATTATGAAAATAAATACGAGCACCCGAAGCAAGAGATTAGAGACCTTCTCTACGAGCGCGATATTCCTCTTTTTACAACCAAAACTGGTGATATCATAATCGAATCGGTCCACCCTCACACACATATCTACAAGGTCTTTAACCTAATATCAAACTCCGAAAAAGTTTCCAGCGTAAAGTTGTTCAAGTCTAAGAAGTCAATATTCCTCTCTCACAACACTGACAGCATAAAGAATCATTTCAACAAACACGTGCCGTTTTATAAAAAATTTAATTGAGGTGTGAGGAGGATTGATATGCCTAAGACACAATATCATCTATTCTTTTTAAATGTCGGGCAGGGAGAGGGAACCCTTATTGTCAAGCGGGAGATACCTGATTCCGGCGATGCGGTCTGCACAACTCTCCTGGTGGATACTGACCGGGATATCATCGATACCGTCCAACTCGTCAAAGACAGCATTCCCAAGGTCAAGAAGGACGGCAAGGATGTACACTTCCTTGACTCTATGGTCATCACCCATCCTCACGATGACCATATCGGCGGGCTGGACTCTTACGTGAATGACCCCGAAATAAAGGTCGGCAAGATTTTCCACCCCGACTACGATTTTATCAAGGACAAGGACACCAAGGATTACAAGGCTTACAACAAGCTGCGGAAGGATTCCTCCAATCAGAGCGAGACGCGCCTCGTTGCCGGAACGGAGTATGGGAACAACACCAGCATTAGGTTCACAGCTCTTTCTCCACCGAAAACAATCGAAAATGACGACAAGTTCAAAGGCCAGTCGGAAAAAATTCAGGTCCATAACCAGTGCGCGGTTGTCTCGGTTGACCTGAATAACACAAAAATCCTTTTCCTCGGTGACGCGAACCAAGAGTGCATCAAGCGGCTCATGAAGCATCACAAGGAGAAACTGTTCGCCCATATCCTGAGCGCATCCCACCACGGTTCCAACTCTATTTTCGTGCCGGAAAACGAGGTGGAAGAAAGCCTGGCAGACGTTAAGCGCGGCGACCACGCCGATTGGGACGAAGAATTTTTGAGTACAATCGACCCGAATTATGTCGTAATTTCCTGCGGCGAGGGTAACACGTACAAGCATCCCCATTCTGCCGCTCTGGAGGCCTACAGGTCCAACCTGCGGACGGTTAAAAGAACCGACAACCACCACACCTTGCACTTCGTCATTGATGATGACGGTTCCTGCGCCGCGCCAACATCGCTGAAAACGTACAAAGAGGTGAAGGACAAGATAAAATCGCTTTTTCCTGGTAACGCGAGTTCTGATTCTTCTGTGAGCGGTTTCTTTATCGGTGGTTCGGCGCTCCCGGTCACCCCGCACAACGCTTAGAGAGGCTCTATGAGTCTCCTTGAGCAACTGCAGACAGAATACGGGAAAGTCGGATTCGAAGGGACAGAGACCGCTGACAACTTGATATTCTCGAAAACTTACCCTCTTGACGATAGCGACGGTCAGAAGAAAGACGTACTGATAGAGGTAAAGTTTTCCAAGGAATATCCGGTTCTCCCGCCCCAGCTGAATGACCCTGGAAAAGTTCTGTCGTCCATGCATTCGCTGAATGGCTTTCAGTGCTGGGCGCGATTCTCCGACATCTTCCCCCAGGTCGGTCTGGGACTCATCACCCCTGCCGTCGTAGAAATCCAAATCCAAAAACTGATAGAAGCCCACAAAACGCGGGAATACTATACCGTCAATGAGTCACCGGAATTCGCATCGATCTTCGAGGCTCGGAAAGCCGTTGACCACTCGCAGTTCTACGTGAGTTATGACGTTCTTGACGAAGTGGTTAACGCGGGTCCGGGACAACTTATCAGCAGCGTGGCCGACAAATTTGGCAACAATTTGTTCGGCGTTAACCAAGCGCCATCTGTAAGCAATTGCATCTTTCCACCTCCAAAGAACAACACCGGAAAACGGCGAGTTTTCTTCCTGAATGTTCCCATTGTGCAGCATTACGATTACCGGATTGATGACGTTAATTTCCTGTATTCGCTTGAGCTGCTGTCCGGCTTAGCACAGGACAAGGCTTTCTTGCAGAGCATTGAAGACAAGGTTTTCTACGTAGTCGTTGTTTTCTTTAATAAAGGGCTGAATCATCATGATGTTGTGGTCTTCAGCAAAGAGAGCAATAAACTGGCATTGCTCCGACATGCTCGGGTATCTTCGCGCTACATCTTGTTCAGCAGGCACGCTAAGGAATTTGAACAACTTGCCGGCAAAAAAATGGCACTTATCGGCATCGGGGCCATCGGCAGCATGCTCGGCATGAACCTCCTGCAAAGCGGCGTCGACCTGCTCTATGTGGTTGATAACGACTACGTGGACCTAGAGAACATGTCACGGAGTGTGTATTGCGAAGAGGACGTTGGGAAAAAGAAAACCGATGCCTTCAAGTATCGCGCAAGGGTTAAGCACGCTGACTTCGACCACAGAGTAGTGACCCACGAGGCCATTGACGATCTGAACAACGAGGATGTCGATATCGTCATCGTATGCATTGGCGACATGTATCGGGAATACCTCGTATCACGGGGAATGAGAAAGGCTGGTTTCGAGAAGGCGGTCTTCGTTTACGGACAGAATGATTCCACCTGGGGAGGGGTGTATTTCCAGGATGACCCGCTGCTGGGCTGCCAGCATTGCCTCCTGCTTCATCAAAACGAAAACCAGGAACTGAAGATTCCATACGTTCCGTACTTTTCAGAAGCGGTCAGCTGCGGGAGCCCGTCCTACGTTTCGACGCCCACCGATATCGGCCTGATTGCCAACCTGGCATCGAAGCTAATTATCGAGCGGCTCATCAGACGGCAGAAGACCGGCCCCAATTATTTCATCTGGCAGTCCAACCCCGAGCCTGTTGCTTGGCGAGATAGCCACCCGGACCGATACTCCTTGAAAAAATACCGAGTAGCCAAGCATGAAAAATGTGAGTGTTAACATCTTCCCCAGCGCACTTGATTCTCTGAGGGAAACCGCGACCAGGCATTCCCCGGACGAAACTGGCGGGGTCCTGACAGGCACCAGGTCCTTTAGCAACGGCGCTCTGGAATTCAATATCCTAGGTGTGTTGGGTGTTGCCGATTTCGAGGAATTCAAGGACATCTATACCGCTTCGCCAACCGAGTTTGTTTGCACCGACCGGTTGGGATGGGCGAATTTAGCCCTGAGCGCGGTAAAGACCTTCGGGATGAGCTATATCGGGGACTGGCACTCTCATCCCAACAGCAGTTTAGCCACCTTGTCCCATCGAGATGTCCACCATCTGGCACAGCAGTACCTGCTCGGCCAGTTCGCCCCATTTCCGCCTCTGCATGTCTTGCTGAACTGGCGTTCGTCAGGCACGGATTTCCATATATCTGCGAATATTATGCTTGGTGACTTCATTGCGGTCTTGGAGCCAGAGATAATTGGAGCCCAGAGGAGTTGTTGATGTTTGAAAAGGACATAATATGTGCCCTGTCTGGTGGTGGATTCAGAGCCACCTTCTTCCACGCTGGCGTGCTTCGCGCACTCGTCAGGCTGGGGCTCAAAGACCGGATAAAAGTGGTCAGTTCCGTTTCCGGCGGGAGCATCACGAATGCCTTATTTGGAATACGTTATGACGAAATCGGTAACGTGGAAAACTTTGACTGCCAAGTTCTCGACCCCCTAATTGCGTTCAGCAAAAGAGATCCGCGCAATGCCCTGTTGCGCTATCGGGCCATGTACTTCCTGAACCGGGCGGTTGCAACTCTCGGCATGCTGGCGGGGACTCCAGGGAACCCACTCACCCTGTTTGCTTCCCGGACAAACAGCCAACTCTTTATCGACCAACTTGATGCCCTCCTGTTCGACCATAAGACCTTGGCCGACTTGTCAAAGAATGTCAGAATCGTCCTAAACTCCACCAATCTCAACAATGGAGCACGGTTTCGGTTCGACAATGAGGACTTCGGGGATTATAAGACAGGCTACTCCTACGAGGTCAACCATCTGCCCCTTGCCCAGGCCGTGACGGCGAGCGCTTGTTTCCCGGGCTTGTTTTCTCCCATTAAGATGGACCTTCGAGGGTATAAATTCTTTTTGAGGGACAGCCAAAAACGCGATACCGAGAGCCCGAGTCCGGCACCGGATTTTGTCTGCCTGTCCGATGGGGGGATTTACGACAATTTAGGATACTTCTCGCTGGTCAGCGAAATCAAGAGGGGCAGAGACGCGTTCATTTTGATAAGCGATGCCGCCAACAGGTTCCAGATCAACAATGAGGAATACCGGTTTTTTGGAGCTCTACCTCGTATCAAAGATGTACTGATGGAACAGGTAAGCAATCGCGACCGGCAGACAATTATGGGAAGGCTTCTAGATGAGTCCGACAAGGAATGGTCCGGCCTGTATTTCAAGATGGAGAACAGTTGTAGGTGGTTCCGGGAGTCCTTGCCCGGTAAAGGCGCACCTGCTTCAGAATTGCCGATACTGGGTTGGTCCGACAGCACCGTGAGTCGAATTGCGCAAATCAGGACCGACCTTGATGAGTTCAACGATGCTGAGGTCCAGTCTCTTGTTTACCATGGTGAGACCGTTACCGAGACCACCTTTGCTAGGTGGCATAACGACTCTTACAGGAAAATTTCCAGAGATTCCGGTTATCTTCCGCCGGTTCCGCCCAAGTGTCCCGAAAAGGGCATATTCGAAGGGCTGGCGAACTCACATAAGCGTTTATAACTAGGAAGCATTCTATGCACATCGACCCGCAACAGATCTCCCTTGCCACCAAAACCCACGGTTCCATCTATCGGAATTCCTACGTCTCCACCATCAACATAGATATCCTCTACGGCGATGAGCTGGAAAAGATCGGCGCGGGCAAGGTTTATGAAGTCAGGATGGATCGTATTGGCAATGACGATGAATGCTCTCCGTTCGATGTCTTCGATGGCCACTCAAGCGATCTGGGCCACCTCTACGAGGAACTTTTTGCCGATGATGAACTGATATCCGCTGTTGAAGATGAACTTTTGGATTACAACAATATCGTGTTGATCAAATCTATTGTTCTGAATCCAGAGTATCGTGGTCAAGGGTTGGGCGGCATCCTGGCCCTGGCGATTGCCGAGTGGTTTGGTGACCGGGATGTCGTGGCATTGAAGCCGTGGCCCATGAATGCCGATGACCCTGAAAATTCTGCTGGCGATTGGGAATTGCCAAGTTTAACCGAAACTGAGCAGAACACCATCGCCAAAAAGCTCCGCAAAAGTTACCAAAATGCCGGATTCAAGCCACTCTTCAAAGGGAGCAGCCACCTCTTCCTCACCCATTTCCGGCATCCGACGGCAACGGAGTTGATTGAAGAAACCTCGGTAGGTTTCAAGTGAAGGATCGCGCCGGATTCGAGCATCGACGGAAATAATAACATCTGTGAGTGACATATATGAACATCGACGGCACTTACGAAATCATCGAAATGTCAGAATGGGGCAAGGAAGATATTGACCTTGTCGAACCAGGCTACATCCGTACCAAAGGGAACAGGGGAGCGCTGCACTTCATCTGCGTAGACGGAGATATGGACATTCGCAAGGAAAAGTCGGGCAGCTATAAGTTCTCATGGGACGGCAACGACGAATGCGATCCGTCAAACGGTTTCGGTGAGTTTACTTGTGACGGCGACACGCTGACCGGCAAAATCTATATCCACGATGGCGACGATAGTTCGTTTGTGGCAAAGAAAGCATCCGGAAATGGGTTATTACTATGACTGCAAGAAAAACAACCAAATCTACGGGTACCAAACCTCAAAAAAAGAAACCCTCATGGAGCGATGTCAAGGCAGCCATTGCCGATTTTGAACGCCCGGCACTGATCGGCCTAATTTCCGACCTATATGCCTACAATACGTCGAACAAAAACTTCCTGCATGCCCGGTTTTCGCTCGGCAGCGATGCGCTCAAGCCGTACAAGAAGATTATTGACGATGCGCTCTTTCCCGATGTCATGTCCAATAACGATATTGAAATAGCGACCGCAAAAAAAGCAATTTCCGATTATGGCAAGGCGGTGGGCGATCCGAAAGGGACGCTGGAGCTGATGGTGTACTTTGTGGAGTGCGGCGCCAGTTTTTCTCTCGACGTTGGTTATGGGGATGAGTATTTTTTTGCATCTCTGGAGCGGATGTATGAAAAGGCCATCAAATTCTTGCTCACGCTTGATGAGGCAACCATTGATGACTTCTATGATCGGTTCGAGAACCTGGTGACATCTACCCGAAATATCGGTTGGGGATTTCATGATACGTTGGGCGATATTTTCTATGAGGCCTTTCCGGAGGAGTAAAATAAGTTTATGTTGCCTGCTCGTACCCCAGCGTCTTAAACCCCTTCATCCGCTTCTCATGCATCTTCGCCAGCATCGGCACCGAACTGTCCACATAATCGTAGACCTGCACTTCCACTTTACCGGGATGGAGGCGATGCAACCGGCCTGCGTACTGCACCAGCATTCCCTTCCATGAAAACGGCAGTGCCAGAAAGAGGGTGTCCAGCCGGGCATCATCGAATCCTTCGCCGATAAAGCGACCGGTTGCAAGGATCAGCCGTTCCTCGTCATCAGGGATGGAAGCTAGATGCTCCATGACCTTGCGTCGTTGCTTCACTCCCATTCCACCATGGAGAACCACCAGGTGTTTCACTGTATCTCGTAGTTCTCCGGCGAGGTATTCCAGATGATCCTTCCTCTCGGTCAGAAGGATCGGAGAGCTTCCTTCGGCTAATGCCTGTTTGATATCATCCAAGATGAGATGATTCCGTTGCCGGTCAGCTGTCAACCGGGCATAGATCTCCTGGATTGTTATCCCGCTGTCTGTATCTGACAAACTGAAACCGGTTTCCCGCAGGATCAGCCGGCGGGTGAAATCTTCGTCTGTCGCCTGCTGTTTGCGGTTAAATGAAAATCTGGTCGGACCGCATTGCAGGTGGATGATCGGCTGGTGTCCGTCCCGTCGGTACGGGGTCGCGGTGAGTCCAACGACGTATTTGGCTTTCACCTCGGCCAGCACCCGCTCAAATGAAAATGCCGGTAGATGATGGCATTCATCCACAATTATCTGACCATAGTTGGCCACCAGGTCGGCGACCTCATCTTTCCTGATAAGGCTCTGCATCATGGCTACGTCCAGGATTCCATTAGCCTTGTTCTTGCCGGAGCCGATGGTGCCGATCTCCTTTGGTGTCAGCTCGAGAAAGCGGGAGAGCTGTGCCACCCACTGATCAAGGAGCGGCTTACGATGTACCAGGACAAGAGTCGAGCAGTTCCGGGCCGCGGCCAGCCACGCACCGACCACGGTCTTGCCGGAACCGGGTGGCGCAACAAAGATACCAATGTCATGAAGCATAAGTTCATCAACCGTTTGTTGCTGGATGTCGGAAAGCGTTCCGTGAAAACTGAAAGCGGCCGGAGTGCCGATGTTTCGTTTGTCGTCGAGGTGCAACACGACACCATAACCGTCCAGGAGAGACTGAAGGGCATCACGACATCCCCTTGGCAGGGCCACATGTCCCGGTAGATCCTCAAAACAGGCAATCACCCGTGGGGTGTTGTGGGTGGAGAGGCGCATCTTCTGCTTCTTGAAAAATTCAGGATTCTGGAAGGCGGCCAGTCGCTTGATCCTGTTCAATAGTTCCGAGGGAATACCTTTCGTCTCGACGAAAATCCTTTGAGCAAATACCGCCTTGATCTTTTTCGGCAGTTTCCCCTTTATCCGCTGTTCCGGCAACCTGCCTGATGGTGAACGTTCCCACGGAGCCTGCTCTTCGTCAGCATCGGATGGCAGTTTCAAACCTATTACCTGACCCTTGCGCACAGCCCGGTCGGCAATTGCCTGCACTTCTCGCGGAGAGAGACGCTTGAGTGAGGACAGAAAACCCCACTGATCGGCATAGGGGATGAAGGCTTCATCAACAAAGACTGAGTTTTCCTGTTTACGGGGTTCCAATTGCAGCGGAAGCGCTATCAAGTTGCCGAAACCACCACGGGGCATGGTGTCCTGACTGGGGAAGAGCCGGTCATACGATTCCATACTGAGTTGATGCCGCCGGGACATGGTCTCCGTGATCAGGTAGCAGCCCATGGTCCTGGCTACCGACGCCATGACCGGCTCAGAGAAGAAAAACCAGGCATGGGCGCCGTTGCCGGAACGTGAGCGTTCCACTGAAACAGGGATGTCAAGAGTGGAACAGGTTTCCCGGAAGGCAGCAACATCTTCCTGCCAGGTTGTCTTGTCAAAATCGACTGCCAGGAACCGGCAGGTATCGTCCTGTAGTAACGGATAAACGCCTATGGTCTGTTTACCCATAAGATGCTCACGGATCACCTGTTTGTCAACCGGGACGTATGCCTGATGATTGCAGTCACCACACCTGATTCGGGGAGTTTTGCGCTTTCCGCATAGAGAGTAGTTTCCGTCATTGGCGCAGGCAGGCGAATACCCCTTGCGTTCCCCATTACGGCTCACCCATAGCCGGGGAAAGACGTCTTCTCTTCCCCTGAACAGAGAACGGAATAACGTAATCTTTTCTTGATTTGAGAGATTGGCCGTTTCAGCGGCAGGGAGGGCTTCCGTTTTGAGTTCTGAAAGCTGGGCATGCAATTCGCGCAGCCTTTCAGCGGCAAGCCGGCGCTCTTCATCCAGCCGGGAAAGTCGAGCTTCCTCTTGTGCTATCGCCTCGATGAGCGAGGAATTATTAGGTTTCATGGCAATTCCAGAAAATTTACTCGGTAATCTTCTTCCCTGACAGGCCGTCGAGCACCTCCATCAGGCGCCGCTTGGCCTTGTGTTGCTTCCGAAGTTCGCCGAGCAGGCTCTGCCAGTCTGTGAGACCCTTGGTAGCTTGATAGACCTTGTACATGCGCCGCAGATAACCGGCTGCCTCTTCGTAAGCCTTCGGCTTGACCTGGGCGATCAATCCGTCCACGATGAAGCGCCAGATTTCGAGGGCGGTCTGAGGATGGGTTTCCGCCACGGCGTCGGCAACGGCCTTGTCCGTCTCCCAACCCCAGCGTTTGCTCTTGCGCAGTTCCTGGTAGAGAGCCACCACGTCGTTGAAACGCTTTTCCAGGATGGCGATGTCGATAAGCATATTCAGATCGGGGAATCGTTGACCGTGCCGCTCCTTCGCATTCCGGGGCCGCATCACCTCCGGTGCCGGCAACGGCCAAGCCGCTGCCTTTTTCCCGCTGTCATCCGCATCGGGACGCTTGCCGGTCTCAAGATAACTGAGGACGCTTTCCCTGACCAGCGGCCAGACCTTGGCCTTCTCTGCGGATTTATTCAGGTCAGTGTACGTCTTCCGGGAAGCGCTCTCAAAGAAATCCTGGGCACGGTAGGCCGTAGCCAGGTCATGCCGCTTCTCTTTTTCTGCCATTTCCCGCAGCCGCCCCTGCAGGCCGGCCGCAATGCCGGGCGCATTGGCAATGGTGCGTTCAAAACCCCGGATGAGCCATTGGCGGGCTTTTTCCTTTTCCCCGGCAGCCAACAGCGCGTCCGCCAGTTTCCCATACTCCATACAGGCATCAGCTTCCTTTTCCAGCACCGGGATGATCCTGTCCGGACGGCCGCTCCGGGAATAGGCGTCCAGCAGCATGTTCATGAGCCCACTCCGCCTGTACCTGTGAGAAAATCCGGCTGACGTGGATTTGGGGAATGACTCCAATCGGGCCTCAAGAGCATCCGCCACCTGACGCCAATGCTCCTTGGTGTATGCCTTATTCTTCAGAATTACACCGCCCGATTCCAGCAGGGAATACTCGTCGTCCAGCTTATGATCGATCACCCAGAGCAGCTGATCCGGTGGCGCCAGGGAAGATTGCGGAACAGCCCTGAGCACCACCTCCATGCATTCGGCGATGGCTGTAGCAGTTTCCCCTTCGTCGTTGGACTGCTCCACCTGTTCCTGACCCTTGTTCCAGAGTTCCTCACCCAGTTTGAGCACTGCATCGGCATGACCCGTGGCGAGGAGAGACCGTAACCGGCCCCGCACCTGAGAATAATCGGGGATATTCCCCTCCCCCTTCCACGGGTTGTACCAGGCAGGTTCGGCGGTGAGCTTCCTGATCTCCCGACGCAACGAGCTTACAATCTTGTCGACCCGGCCCGTCGCGAGCTGTTCCTTTTCCAGTATACCGCGCTCGATCTCCGGATAGCGGGCCGTCAGATCAATGAGCATGGATACCAGTGCTTCCTTGTCCATACCCTCGAGTATCTTCCGTACCTTGGCCTTTCCCTTCGTCTTACCTGATGCGGGTTTTTCAGTGTACTCAGGCTCCTCATCCTCGTCCGGCCACACGCCGTCGCCTTCATACTCATCTTCGTCTTCGTAATCGTTATCAGAATCGTCGAACAGGGCCAGAAACAGATCGTCGTTTTCGTTGAGCAGGGGGATCTCGCTCTTCAGCTTCACCTGCTCCGCCGCCGCCAGCACCACCGCCACCGCATGCTTGCACGGCCCCCAGTCATAGGGGCAGGTGCAGAAATACTCGATATCGCCATCCGGATCGAGGCGGACCGAGGTGGCGTACTCTTCGCTCCCCGACACCCAGGCCGTCAAGGTACCGTCTTCCATGCGGGAGAGACCGTCGACATTCTTTATATAGGATTTGCCGCGACTGAAGATCTTGGAGCCCGCCCATTCCCGCAGGTCATCGTAGGTCAGATTCCGGAGCACGCCACTGATTTTTTCCATTCTCCGTCTCCATGTTGGGGATTGTTTACCACATATCAGGTACAAAACAGATCCGCTCTTGACTCATATTTTGAGGCTTACATGCAGGAAAATAGTAGGGGCTGAAAAAATCATGCTTCGCCTGTCACCTGCCGCCACGGTCCTCCCGGTGGCCACGCAAAACCAAAAGCTTCCCCCCGAGCAGCGGCATTCATCGGAGGCTGGAGAAACTCCCTAATTTCGGCAACAACCGCAGGCAGGGATAATGCTGCAGGCGCCAGTTGGGTCCTTTTTATGAATGCCCGCCACTGCGTCTGCTTGCCGGGGTCTTCAAAAAACTCCACGGTTAGGGCCAGAGGGAGCTTATCGGTCAAAGTGTTCTGCGTCGTGAAAACGTGGCCACGATCGCCTGTGTCAGAAGTCTTCCCTCAAATGGGAACGTTTTTCCCATGATCCAAAGGTCATAGAAGTCTTTCATACGGCTGTTAGTCATGCCGAGAGATGCCATTGCCTGAAATTTCTCCGCAACCACGGTTTCCCGGGGATAGACGCGAATATATGGCGAGGGGAAGTCGAGCGTGGTCGGATATTCGGCATAGTCCGCCTCAGGGGTAACCGTATCACCGAAGCCGATGTCCACCTGCACCGGTATCCGTGCCACTCCCAGACGAGCCTCCAAGGTAATCCGCACTCCGTCGTATTCCTGGTCTTCACGTATTTCCATTCCCGTGACGCTTTCCTGAAGGAAAACGACTCCATCCTCTTCAACCCGTTCCCGGCATACGGACTGAAAAATCTGTACGAGCCGGTTGACGGCACTTTCCCCAAAGCCGAGAAAGTCAATGTCACGTGTGGCGCGGTGAGGCGTGTCGCCCCACAGGGAGAAGAGCATGGCCCCTTTGAGAATGAACTGTTCTCGGAACGGGGAGCAACCCAGACGATAAAGGAGTCTTTCGAGGACGAAACGGGTAAGGACAAGCTGGAAATCCTCGTCCTGCTCCTTGGATCTGTTCAGGAGACGCTGCCGCACGGAAGCAGAAATGTCAGACGGTTTTTTTCTGGTCACGAAAGCGCCTCCATGTAGGGGCGCATGACGTTCGCCACCCTGCAGATTTTTGCAAAACGCCACAGGTCGTCCATGGTGCAGCGGCGTTCACGCCGACTTTCGCGCAGGGCCTCGAGGGCCACATCAAGCCCGATCTTGTTGCGGTATTTGAAGCAGTCGGCAACGGTCTTGGCCGGACAATAGACACTCACGTCCACACCTTCGATCCGATGGCGCTCGATTCCCTCAGTAAGTGCCTCACCGGAAAAACGGACGAGATGGAGCGGCACCCCTTCTGTCTTTGGTAGCCGAGCCTTGCGGTCAATGGCCATCCAGATCTCAAAGGGCGCCTGGGTGGTGAGATTGTGAAACCGGAGCGCGGAGAGGAGACAGACCACCCCTTTCGGCACCCGCTTGCAAGCGTGCATCAGGCTGTGGTGCTGGGTTAGTTCGGCATCCAGAAGGGTGTAGATGCCGCGGGACCGGCGTTTCAGGACTCCCTTGTCGCAAAGACGGCGCAGATACTCCCTTGGGATGCCGTATGCATCAAGATCTCGGGGGCGGATCATGCCCCCCTCCCTGACAATGCTGATTATTTGTTCTATCGGTAGAGTTTTCATTTCTTTCATATCATTATGTCGGCAGATAATAATATATGCCTACACTTTGTAACACAAATTGGTAACCAAGGCAACACGTTGGCATGAGGTTCTTCAGCTTGAGTTACGTGAGAATCCGCAGCAACTCCGCCGCCCACCTCTTCATTGCGGTCTCCTTCTCCTCGTCGTACTCGTACAGGTTGTAGGTCGCATCAAGCTCCTTCGGCAGGTGGTTAACGATCCGCTCCCGCCACTCCAGGGGGACCTTCAGTCGTGCAAGATGGGTAACGGCAGTTCTCCGGAGGTCGTGAGGGGTGAAAGTGGCAACGGAGAGCTTCTTTGCCTCAAAGCTTCGCCTGAGCGCATAGCCCATGGCCCCCTCCTGAATCGGCTTCTCCTTCTTCTTGTGTGGACAGGGGAAGATAAGGCCGGTCGCCTTGGTCTCGCCGGTTTCAGGGTCCGGTGCTTCAAGTGGTCCGACAAGTGCCAGCGCAAGTTCCGTCAGGTAGACCCGGTGGGCCTTCCCGTTCTTGGTCTTTTCCCCGGGGATGGTCCACCAACTGTCGGCAATCTCGCTCGCATGCATGCCGATCACCTCTCCGGGCCGCTGCCCGGTCACCAGGGTCAGCCTGAGCGCCCGGCGGACCGCATCCGAGATGTCCGCCGCGTCGAGTTCCAGCCAGACGGCCCTGATCTCCTTTTCCGACAGTGCACGGTCTTTCCTGTTCTTCGGCGCCGGCCGTTTGACGCCCAGAAAGGGAGTGGTTTCCAGCATCCCCTGGTCGATGGCCCAGTTATACATCTTGCGGGCCGCTTCAAGAACGTTTTGCGCCTGGCCCGGCCGGCCGCGGTCAACGACCGTCTGGAGCAATTTTGCGGCATCCAGCTTGGTTATCCCAGTTGCCGGCCGGGTTCCCCAGGCAGTCAGCACATCCTTGGCGAGGGTCAGCTCGTCCTTATGCCAGCTCTTCTTGTGGACCTTGGCGTACTTCTCGATATAGCGGTCGATCAGATCAGCCACTGTCAGGTCCGTCTGTTGCTTTGCCTCTTTTTCCCTTACGGCAGCCCGTGCGGCTTCGGCCTCAACCTCGATGGGGTCGAGGCCGTTCTTGCGGATCCTGTAGACGTTACCGTATTTCTGCCGCGCATCGGCCAGGGAAGTCTGCGGATAGGTGCCAAGATTCATAAAGCGGAGCTTGTCCCGGAACCGGTATTTGTAGAAAAAGACCCTGCTGCCGCCGGCACGTACCCGGACACCGAATCCATGACCTTCGATGATGTCCCTATCCCGGCTTCCTTCGGGCTTCAGATTTCTGAGAAAGGTATCGGTAAATCTATGTTTCACAGCTTCCACCCCGTGATACTTTCCGTGATACTTTTTTTCTGGCTGGAAGGGAAAAACCGTGCTACAGCGTGAAATATCACGGAACGCATAATACAATATAATTCCTTAAAAATAAATAATTTTTTTAGGTACAACCAATCGGACAGAAACAGTGTGAGACACCCTGAAAATCGGCTTTTCATGCGTTCGCATGTCGACGGTTATATCCCGTTCCTCTCCACCAAATATGAAAGGGGGCCAGGTCATACGACGTGGCCCCCTTTGTCGTTCTCAAGTTCCTGAGATTCGAGTCTATCGGCTGATTCTTCATCCGCGAATCGCGAATGGCACAGCACAACAACGCAACCCTCCTTTCTTGCATGCAGAGGTAAGGTGCGTAACCAGCCCCTCCCCCTTACTCGGCGATTCAACCATTAATTAAATTAATTATAATTGACAAAATACCACACATAAGTAGAATGACGTTTGTTTTTCATATAAATGCAATTTTCCCCGCAAATAGTAAAGATGGGGCAACCCAGTGACGCAAAACCTACGGATCCGTGAGAACGGACCGCCAGGCTGCCGGAGAAGAGATACCTCCTATACTGCCCGCATCTTCGGCCCGAGGATGCGGGCAGTTGTTGTTTACAAGCCGGTTTTCTGAAAAAACTCAAGGATGGGTACCAATTAAGTAGAAGGCCCATTACAGCATCGGCTCCAGAGGCTCCAAAGCTGAATATCAACACTTCCGACCGTAAACTGCTGAACGTATGCGCCTATCAGGCGCACAATAATAATCTCGCGAACACAATCCGATTACTATCGCCGCCATATGTCTACTGAGAAAATTTGGGGGGGGAATATGAAGATATGGAAGATTGCACTTGCCTTACTTGCCCTACTGGCGTCCGTCTCCGCATTCTCAGATTCCGCCCTGGCCTACAACGTCAGCGGAACGGTCAATTACAGCGGGACGAAAACCGGCCGTATCTACGTCTGCCTGGATGCATACCACCAGTACGGCCGCCTGGGGACAAGCGTAGCCTCGGCGGGCGGCACATTCACCATCAGGGGGGTTCCGGACGGAAACCTACACCTTCCTTCATGGACACGGTCGGCAACGGCATACGGCACGCATCGGACCCTGTCTGCATGCTCGGCTCGGTTACGGTAAGCGGAAACATCAGTTCACAGAACATCACCCTGAATGACCCGTCGACGGTTACCCCCGTTACTCCGGATTGGGTCCAGGCCAAACCGGCAGACGGAGCCGCATTCGTGGTTTGGGGCTCACCCGAAGACCAGGACGGCGCCCAGATTGCCGATTACTACGTTGTTGAATACAGCTCCAGCTCCACTTTCACCGGGAGCACGACAAAAACCGTCGCGGCAAGTGACAACAATTTCCTGATCGTCGGCGGCCTTACCAATACCCAGACATATTATTTTCGCGTTTCCGCAAAGGTGGGAGACACCATCAGTTCGCCGACGGATTCAAGCGGGCCGGTGATCGTCGGCACGCCTCCCGGAGGATATACCGTAACGGTACCGGTCACCATGACCGGCTTCTCCTCGCCCGGCCCCCTTTACCTGGTTCTTACGGGTGATTCCGGCACAATATTCTTCAACAAAATATCATCCCCGACAACAGGAACGTATTACGTATACGGCGTTCAGAACGGCACGTACCATGTCCATGCATTCGTCGACATGGATAATGACGGAATACTCGATGCCGGCGATATCACCTATGACGGTGACTGGTTCCTGGCAACCGTCAACGGCGGGGCCGCGACATCTCCGGCGATAACCCTGAACTCCACCGATACCTTCGCCGTTGTCAAAACGAGACATATCTCATCCGTCAGCCTCGCTATGTACATCCTGAATTTCAGAATCAGAGGAGGACTCAAGCAGCCGGTCTCCGTCACGCTCACCGGCGGTCCGGTCGCCATTTCCTACCCCATCGACATCGGATTGTCCCTTCAAGACGGCGATTTCAACTACTGGTTCTCTCCCCCCACAAGACCCTCCGTTTCGGACACCTATACTTTCACCGTCGGTTACAGTGACGGCAGCCCCGACACGAATGTCCAGGTCCAGGTGACCGGCGTGCTCGATACCTTCCCCTCTCCGCTTGCTCCCGTCGGAAGCATAGCGGGACCGGGAAGCACCACCCCCACTTTTACCTGGCTTCCTCCCTCTCCGGCTCCGTCGGGCTACTACAGCTACACCTTGGGGCTCTATTCCGAGAATGGTGAAGTATGGGATACGAACAGCATACCGAGCACGCAAACGCAGGCAGCCTTCAATTTCGACGGCAACGCCAACGTGCCTGCGCTTTCGGTCGGGACAGACTATTTCTGGAGCATCGCAGCACAGGACAGTTACGGCAACTGGGCGGGCGTTCAGTCGCCGTTCATCATTACCAGCGCAACGATTTCCTTGACCGGCTCCGTTCTCGCTTCCAATGACCAACCGATTTCAGGCGTTACGGTAGCATTGGACGGAGACCCATCGATCTCAACCACTACAGCCGCGGACGGCACTTTCACCCTGTCAGGGTTGCCCTCAGGGTTGCCCTTTGCACTGAAGGCAACCAAGTCGGGATATTTGCCCGCCTATTCCGACATCATCAATACCACCTCCGACATAGACCTTCCCGTCCCCCTGCTTCTCTTCACCGGCACGGAAGTGGAATCGTGGGGAGTGACGTCCGGCAACGGCAGCATCGTGGGCAGGGTATGGGATCTCAACGGCGGAGCAGCGGTGGGCGGAGCGGTGGTGACGGCGGCGAGCACGCTCTATCCGGGAAAATATTACAGCGTGACCTATTTCGACGGAAGCGGTTTTGGCGGAAGTTCGACCTACGACAACGGCATGGTCTATGTGCTGAATGTTTACGACGGGGATACGGTAACTCTGCACGCGGCAAAAGAAGGCTATAGTTTCACGGATAAGAGCGTTCCGGTCCATGGCGACGCGGTCAGCGAATCGCTCATATACTGCGCCAGGGGCATATCCTTCAGCGGTTACGTTACGAACTCCTCCGGCGCGCCCATGCCCGGCGCAAGCGTGGAAATGGTGGGCAATCCGGCAGTGTCGACCACTACGGACGACAGTGGCGCCTATACCCTTTCGGGGCTGCCGGCTGGAACGGATTTCAGCATGAAGATCAGCAAAACGGGGCATGTGCCGGTCTATACTTGCACCATCAATTCCGATTCCGACATACTAGACCCGGTTCCAGCCATACTCTTTACGCAGGCCGAGGCGAGCGGATGGGGGGTGACCTCCGAGAATGGGGTCATCGCGGTCCATGCGGTCGACGCCGCCAATTTCTCCAGCTTTCTGAGCGGCGCGGTCGCAACGGCCACAAGCG
>Ga0228535_1001951_pt1 | contig 24529 bp, 24 predicted proteins | sample SJ1metagenome_FD_168457 | JGI IMG/M metagenome (GOLD analysis project Ga0228535, IMG submission 168457) | Enriched culture of PCE-dechlorinating microbial communities from Ithaca, New York, USA - SJ1 | ecosystem: Engineered > Modeled > Simulated communities (microbial... > Unclassified | place... | reverse complement strand
AGTTCACTGCGGAGAAAAGACCGGAAACGATTTGACCAAACAGACTTGAAACGTTTACCATGTGGTTTGCCCCCTTGCGGATTTGAGGTTTTTTTGCGTTGGCAAACCAATGATATCTCAAAGACCCCGGGGGCTTTTTAATTTTTTAAAAAACTTATTTTGGACAAGAGTGGAACGATTACGATAAGCCTACTATTTTCCCGGCTGTAAAAAAACTGGCTGAATTGGGGTTTTCAGTTGCGGCCACTAAAGGCACCGCCATGTATCTTTTCGAAAGGGGGCTCTTTCCGGAGGTGGTCCTAAAGGTCCACGAGGGACGTCCGAATGTCCTGGACCATATGAGGGCGGGGAAAATACAGTTTCTTATCAACACGCCGCTCGGGGCTCACAGCCTCCATGGGGACCAGAAAATACGCATGGAAGTCGTTCGCAGGAAAATTCCATATACAACAACAACTTCTGCTGCAGAAGCAGCGGTTGAAGCTATTGAGGCATTACAGAAGGGGCGTTTTTCCGTCAATTCTCTTCCCGAACCAGAACAGCCGATTATAGGAGGATAAGTTGTTTTTTCAGTTATTGACTGGACTCTGCTTTGGTAATAACATAAACAAAGCATTTTGCATTTTTTCAACAAAGGAGGGATGGGTATGAGCAAAGCACGAGACGGTTGGAACCCCTATGTACTCGGCGGGCTCGCCGGGCTTCTTTCCATATGGTCAACGTACTATACGGGAATGTATTTCGGCGCGTCCACCACCTTCGTCAGGGCTGCAGGGCTTGTGGAGGAAGCGGTCATTCCGGAGAGAGCAGCGTCACTGGAATACCTGGTCAAAAACGCGGTGAAACTGGACTGGCAGGGTATGTTCCTCGTGGGAATCTTCCTCGGGGTGCTGCTTTCTGCAGCCCTGTTCGGGGAATTCAAGTTCCAGGCAGTTCCCGACATGTGGAAGCGGCATTTCGGTGAAAGCGCCGTTTCCAGGGGATTGGTGGCTTTCCTCGGCGGCGCCGTGGCCATGTTCGGCGCACGTCTCGCAGACGGGTGACCCAGCGGTCATGGGCTGAGCGGGACGCTTCAGCTTGCTGCCAGCGGGTTTGTTGCTCTTATATGCTTTTTCGTGGGAGGCGCCATTGTGGCACGAATGATTTACGGAGGTGGCGGAGATGGATCTTGACCAGATTGTCATCCATTTGAAAGAGATTCTTGTCTCCCTTGAGGGCATCGCAAATGCGATCGATCTCGAACTCCGGTTCGGACTTGTTACCGGGCTCGTCTTCGGCGTCCTTCTCCAGAGGGCGAAGGTGATCAGGTACGACAAGCAGCTTGCCGCCCTCAGGTTCCAGGACTTCACGATCCTCAAGTTCATGATGTCAACGATCATTGTGGGGATGATCGGCACATATTTCCTCTATGACCAGGGTCTTGTGAAGCTTTCCATAAAGCCGACCATTCTTGGAGGAACCGTGGTTGGAGGTCTTCTTTTCGGAGTCGGCTGGGCTCTTCTGGGGTATTGTCCCGGCACTTCCGTCGGGGCTTTGGGAGAAGGGAGAACTGACGCGTTCTGGGGCATCCTCGGCGCCATCGCAGGAGCGGCACTTTATGCCGAGATGTTCCCCTACCTGAAGGATACCCTGCTGAAGATGTACGATTACGGGAAGATCACCCTTCCCATGCTGCTCGGGGTGAACCACTGGATTGTAATAGCAGGTGTGACGGCCATTTTTATTCTGTCCTTCATGTGGATGGAGAAAAAGGGCCTGTAATTCTCGATATTGTTGTTTTCCCGAAAAAACGCAGGGCCTCTTAAGATGGCCCCGCGTTTTTTCATCTCGTGAAAATGATCAGCTGAACGCCCGTTTGTATTGTTCAGGCCAGGGAAGCTCGATTCCCCGTTTCCGTGCCTCGATAAGGGGGAAGAAGGGATTGCGGAGCAGTTCCCGTCCCAGGGCCACAAGATCGGCACGGTTGTTGCAGAGGGTTTCCTCCACCATCTCAAGCGTGGTGATAAGGCCCACGGCGACGGTTGGAACATCACAGGCCGTCTTGATCATCTCGGCGAAGGGGATCTGGTATCCGGGGAAAACAGGCGGAGGAACCGGGGTCACCCCTCCTGAACTTACGTGGACTACGTCAACGTCCTGGATCACCCGATCGATGATACGGGCCATCTGCGAGGGGGTCATGCCTCCTTCCGCGTAATCTTCTGCCGAAACCCTCAGAAAGAGCGGTTTCTCAGAGGGCCATGCGGTCCGTACAGCCCGTGCCACTTCCTGCAGAAAACGGGAGCGGCCCTCGAAATTTACGCCGTATCCGTCATGTCTTTGGTTGCTCAGCGGGGAGAGGAACTGGTTTATAAGATACCCATGAGCCCCGTGTATTTCCACTACGTCGAACCCGGCTTTCAGGGCCCGCCCCGCTGCGGATGCGAATGCCTCCGTGACGAAGGAGATGTCGTCATGGGTCATTTCAATCGGATCCTGGTATTTTCCGTCATCGCTGTAATTGATGGCGCTGGGGGCGAAAATCCTCTCCGCGGCAGCCCCGCACTTCCGGCCCGCATGATTGAGCTGGATGCCTATTTTGGCTCCCAGTGAATGGATCTGATCTGCAAGACGGGAGAGAGGACCGATCTGGTCATCGCTCCACAAGCCAAGACAATTGTCCGAAATTCTTCCTTCAGGCACCACTCCCGTGGCTTCCACGATAATGAGCCCTGCCCCGCCCAGAGCCCGGGCATTGTAATGAAGAAAGTGAAAATCCGTGGGGGCGGATCCCGGAGCACTGTACATGCACATGGGGGGCATTACTATACGGTTTTTCAGCTCCAGATCTTTTATTTGGAACGGTTCATATGCCTTCACGAGAAACAGGCCTCCTTTATGATGGAATGTAACCTTGGCCTAGAATAGCACGAAGGATTTCTTTTAGTATATACGCAACCGTGCCGCCCGGAAAGGGCGGCACGGTTTTGCAGAGGATCGATTAAGGAGTTACGCAGGACCCCATCCGATGAGCTGGAGCACGGTAAGCGCGACAACAGCGAGGACGAGCTGAAGCGCGATGAGGGGGAAGATCCACTTTACGTACTTCTCATAGGCGATGCCCGCAATGCCCAGGCATCCCATGACCACGCTGGCCGTGGGGATGAAGCAGTTGGTGAAGCCGTCGCCGAACTGGAAGGCCTGAACTGCCACCTGCCGTGTGATCCCGGTCAGGTCAGCGAGAGGAACCATGATGGGCATGACGGTGACAGCCTGCCCGGACCCGGAGGGGATGAAGAAGTTTACGACGACGTTGGCGAAGAACATGAGGTTTGCGCCTATGACCGGACCAAACTTTGAAATGGGCAGGGAGAGATAGTAGACCACCGTGTCAATGATCTTACCGTCGCTCATTACGACGGAAATACCCCTTGCCATTCCGATGACGAGGGCGGCGTAGGCCATGGAACCGCATCCCTTGACGAAGGCCACGGCTGTTCCGTTCATGCCGAGGCCGCCGATGAGACCGCAGGAGACGGCCATCATGAAGAAGACCACGGAGTAATGGTCGATGCCCCACTTGAGCTGCAGGGAACCGTAGATAATGGCACCAAAGGAGAGGACCACGATGGCTGTGCAGATCATGTGCCTGAAGTCCATGGATTCCTGTTCCTCGAAGTGGTTGGCCTGTTCTGCGGCCTGTTCTGCGGCTTCTTCCGCGGAGTACACCAGGCTCTTGGTGGGGTCGGCCTGGATCTTTTTGATGTAGAGGTAGACAAAGCCGAAGGTGAGAAGGAGGTTCACGACGTGGAAGAACACCCGGACTCCGAAGCCGGAGAATATGGGGAGCTCGGCGATGTTATGGGCGATGCCCACGGTGAAGACGTTACCCCAGCCCACGTTGAAGCCGGCGTAGGAGCCCAGATAGATCATGGCGAAGCCCACCACGCTGTCGTAGCCCAGGCCCCTGGCCAGGAGTATGCCCAGGGGGATGAGGGCCACTACGGGGTTGGCGAAGACGCCGGTTGCGCCGCCGATGGACATGAGGAGCATGATGATGGCCACGGCCCAGAGTTCCTTGCCCTTCAGCTTGTGGACGATGCGGTTCATGCCCACACGGATGGTGCCCGTCTCCTCAAGGATCCTGATGGCTCCCCCAACGAAGAAGACCATGAAGATCATTGACGCGGACTGGACCCAGCCCTTCACCACGGAGTTGAAAATCTCCCAGAACCCCTGGGGGTTCGCGTCCACCACCTTGAAGGAATCCGCCACGACCTTGGTGACCGTCCCTTCCTTCACCCGCTCGTACTGTCCGGCGGGTATCAGCCAGGTGAGCACCGCCATAATGATGGTGATAATGAACATGAGTGCGAACACATGGGGGACTCTGCTTTTCTTTTTTGCAATTTCTGCCATTTTTTCTCTCCTTTTTTTACGCCTGGAATTTCGCCCCTTCCGGGGCAAGAACGTCAAGAATGTACCTCGTGAAAACTGCGACCCCCAGCGGGAGCGCCTCATCCGGAAAATTGAAGTTCGGGTTGTGCAGGGACACAGGAATCTCTCCGCCGACCCCGAGGCGGAACATTGCCCCCCGCGGAACGTTCTGGAGGAAATAGGCAAAATCCTCTGATCCCATCATGGGATTTGCAAGCCGGATAACTTTTTCTTCCCCGAGGACCTCGGAAGCGACTGCAGCGATACGTTCCGTCTCTTCCGGATCATTGATGACAGGCGGAATCCCGAAAGTGTAGTCACAAATGGCTTCGCAGCGGTAGGATGCGGCAATATGCGTACAGATCGATTTGAGTCGTTCGCTGATCTTCTGCCTGACATCCGGAGAGAAGCACCGGACGGTGCCGGCGATCTCGACTTCCTGGGGGACGATATTGAATGCACTGCCGCCGTGGATCTGGCAGACCGAGAGAACTGCCCGGTCGTTTGCCTCGATTTCGCGGGCAAGGATCATCTGGAGGCTGATTACAGACTGGGCGGCAGCGGCCAGGGCATCGCTTCCCCTGTGCGGGTATGCTCCGTGTGTCCCCTTTCCGACGAATTTTACCTTGAAAATGTCTCCTGATGCCATGAACGGCCCCGGGTAGACCCCGACGGAACCTACCGGTATCTCGACACCGCCGTGGAGCGCTGCTACGCAATCGACTTTCGGATTATCAAGGATCCCGCACTGTATCATTTTCTCCGCACCGTAGAGCGTTTCCTCAGCCGGCTGGAAAAAGAGTTTCACAGTACCTGCGAAGCTACCGCGCATCTTCTGGAGAACTTTTGCCGTTGCCAGGAGAATCGCAGTGTGGCCGTCATGACCGCATGCATGCATGACTCCCTTGTTTTTTGAAGAATAGGGAACTCCTGTGGTCTCCTCGATGGGCAGCGCATCAATATCAGCCCGGAGAGCTGCAACAGGAGGGGTGCCCTGTCCCTTCCAATCGGCTGTGCCCTTGATGAGCCCGAGTACGCCTGTCTCTATCTGAAGAGGGACCATTTCAATTCCTGCGGCTTCCAGTTCCTTTTTGATGAACCCGGTAGTCTCGAATTCATTGAATCCGAGCTCGGGGTTTTCATGAATGCGGTGCCGTGCCTCGACGACAAAATCCTTCACTTCGTCAACGAGTTTCCATACCTGTTCCTTCATTTCCCGACCTCCCTTTTAAAAAAACCGTGCTCCTTCTCCAGAAGGGTCACGGTGTATTTCACGCTATATAATATAATAAATAGAGTGCATAATGCAATCCCGAGACTTAAAATTAGCGCTGTTCTATCTTAAATGTCAGTCAGGAGCAGCATCCTTCGCCGCTCTTCAACCCTATCTTCGTTGCTGCCAGGTGGCTGTTGACCCTCAGGCCGTAGTTCGATTCCATGCGGCGCACCACCGAGAGGACTTTCAGTACGTCAATGCCTGTGGCAATTCCCATCCGTTCTGCCATGTTGGCCATATCTTCCGTGGCGGCGTTCCCTGCGGCACCCGGTGCGAAGGGGCACCCTCCCAGTCCGCCGGCCGCCGCGTCGAAACTGGCAAAACCGAGCCCCATTGCAGTGACCATGTTTGCCAGGGCCATGCCGTAGGTGTCATGGAGGTGGAGGGTGAAGGGGTAGTCGCCATACTTTTCCCGAATGATCGAGAGGGTGGAGGCCAGGTATTTCGGGTCGGTAGTGCCGATGGTGTCTGCCATGGTGATGCCGTCTGCCCCGGCCTCAAGTGCCCTGTCGATGACCCTGAGCACTTTTTCAGGCGCCACGGGACCGGCGAAAGGACAGGCAAAAGCGGTTGCCACTGAAACCCGGAGCTTCGTGGAGCCTTTCATTCCTGCGACTTTCTCCATCTCCGCAATGGATTCGTCCACAGTCCTCTTCGTGTTCGCCAGGTTGTGGTCCTGGCTGGCGGAGATGACGAAGTTCATCCAGTCCACGCCCGAGGCCAGGGCACCTTCGGCTCCACGGAGGTTCGGGATGAGGGCGATGGACGTGACTTTTCCTTTCCACTTCCTGATGAATTCCGCCATCACATCGGCGGCGTCTGCCATCTGGGGGATGGCCTTCGGGCTGACGAATGAGGTCACTTCCATGGAGGAGATGCCTGTTTCGGCAAGTCCGTCGATGATGGCCACCTTGTGCTCAGTGGGGATGAATTCCTTCACGCTCTGGAAGCCGTCCCGGGGACAGACTTCCATGATCTCGACCCGTTCGGGCAGGGGCTTGAAATTCATGTCAGAGAACCCCCTCTTCCCGGAGGGCCTTGAGGTCCTCGCCGGTCAGGCCGAGAAGTTCACCGAGCACTTCCCCGTTGTGCTGACCCAGTGTCGGGGAGGGAGTGCGCACACCTGAGGGGGTGCCGGAGAGCTTGATGTGGCTTCCGGTCACCTTGAGTTTTCCCGCCTTGGGATGATCCATCTCCACGAACATTTCGCGGTCTCCGGCAATATGCGGGTCGTTGACCACCTGCTCGACGTTGTAGATGGGAGCGCAGGGAATACCTGCTCCGTTGACTTTCTCGTAAATTTCGTCCACGGTGAGCTTGGTTGACCATTCCTCCACGATGGCCTTCAGTTCCTCGTGGCGGGCCACCCTGTCGGGAACACGGAGGAACCGGGGATCTTCCGCGAGTTCCGGCCTTCCCATGACTTTGCAGAGGCTGACCCAGAGCTTGTCGTTCCCGGCGCCGATGACCAGGCTGCCGTCTGAGCCCCGGAAGGAGTCGTAGGGGTAGGTGGATTCGTACCGGTTGCCGATGCGCTGGGGAATCCGGCCTTCCACAAGGTAGATCATGTTGATGATCTCAAGGCTGGCCACCGCCGAGTCCACCAGGGCCACGTCCACCTTCTGTCCCTCGCCGGTCTGTATCTTGTTGAAGACCGCCGCCAGGACGCCGATGGCGCAGGAGAGTCCGCCGAGAACGTCCCCCATGGCGGTGCCGGTGCGGGTGGGCTCCCCTCCCGGCCAGCCGGTGGTGCTCATGAGGCCGCTCATGGCCTGGGAGATGATGTCGTAGCCGGGGCGCTGGCTGTAGCGGCCCGTGTGGCCGAAACCGGAAATGGCGGCGTAGACGATGGCGGGGTTGACCTTCTTCAGTTCCTCGTAGCCCAGGCCGAGCTTTTCCATGGTCCCGGGACGGAAGTTCTCGATCACCACGTCCGACTGCTTTACCAGGTCAAGGAAGATGGCTTTCCCCTTCGGATTCTTCAGGTTCAGGGTGACACCCTTCTTGTTCCTGTTGAGGTTCATGAAGTAGGCGCTTTCGCCGTTCTTGAACGGCCCCATCTGGCGGGTGTCGTCACCGGTGCCTGCCTGTTCGATCTTGATGATCTCCGCTCCCATGTCGGCGAACATCATGGTGCAGAACGGCCCTGCAAGTACCCGGGTGAGGTCCAGGACGCGAAGTCCTTCGAGGGCTCCTTTTCTTTTCATTGTCTCTCTTCCCCTTTCTTTATGGCTGCATCATATTCAGCCGTATATACCGGATCAGTATGAGTGTCGATTTTTTTCCTTTTTTTCGGGTCGATTCTCCGCTCAAAGTAGCTGAAAGATCTGCCCCTGCGAATTGCTTCCAGGTCTCCTCTCCGAAGTTCTTCGAGGATCTGTCGATGTTCTTCCACCAGCGCCTCTATATCTGTTTCTGTAGCGAGATCCTTGAGTATCGCCTGCTGGATCTGGTGATAGACCGTTCTGAGCAGTCGGAGAGTCCACTGTCTTCCGGCGAGGTTCGCGATCGAAAGGTGAAAATCCATATCCATGGCACTGAATTCGAGGAGCGTTTCCTCCCTGGACTCTTCTGCCGAGCCAAGGAGAAGCATTTTCGAGAGGATTTTATTCATGGAGGAGTAATCTGATTCGGTGAATGCTTTTTTCCTTATGATCTCCCGGTAAAGGATGTCCTCAAGAGCGTAGCGGATGTCGTAAAGTTCTTCGACCTCTTCCCTGGAAAAGTCGACGACAAGCGATCCTTTCTGTGGAACGGAGCGCAGAAGACCGAGTCCCTCGAGGATCTTCAATCCTTCACGGACAGGAGCCCTGCTGATGTTCAGCCTGGAAGCGAGCTCCTCTTCGCGGATGAATGATCCCGGAGGGTAGGAACTGGAGAGGAGAAGTTCTTTGCGGACAAAAGAGGCGACTTCCTCACTGAGTGTTTTGTGCCGAAAAGTTTTCGCCTGCCTCATGCAGCAGCCCCCTGATAAATGAATGTCGACATCTAACATGTAGACTTTATTCTACCCTTCTTTTGCCTTCTGTCAAGAAAAAACCCGGCATTTCTGCCGGGGCATTCAGTCCGAATTCATGTTCTTTCAGAGGAGAGATTCTCAGAAGAAGGTCCTGCTGCCGAGCCACCCGTCCCTTCCCTCGGGCACGTTCCGTGTGTCCACGTTTACCGTGATGCAGCCCGGCTGGTTGTTGTCCTCGTACCAGGGCAGGCCGTCCTTCAGGTTCATCCTCCGGGCGAACATGAAGGCCTCGAACACGCTGATCCTGCCGTTGCCGTCGTAATCGGCGTTCGGGGTCCAGGGGGCGCCGTTCCGGTCCAGGGCGTAGTCCCCGTCGGGAGTTTCTCCAAGGAGGGCGGTCACGAACCAGTAGAAAATTTCGTTGTAGGGTTGAACGGGCTGCGGATTTGCGGAACTCGCCGAATGGGCCCTGGAGACCCGCTGTTCGCTGGTCGCGGAAAAGATGATCCTCCGGGGGCCCCGGAGGTCGTCCAGAAAACCGCCGGAGAAGCACTGCTCCAGGTGGATCACCATGGTGCCGTACCGGGTGATCTGGTTCAGGTCGGCGGCGAAGTCATCGTCGTAATACCGGCCGCTCCACATGCTCAGGCTCTCGTCCGCCCGCAGCACGTCGTTTTTGTCGCCGTCGCGGTTCAGGTCCAGGTTGAACTGTGCCTCGGAAATGGCATCGTCCGGTTCCCCGGCGGCGGCGATCCGGCCTCCGTACAGCCCCGGGTCGAGTGAGCCGGTCTGGATCTCGAGAAAACCGCCCCCGTGGTCGTTGGCGAGGATGAAAATGAAGTCGTTGTTTCCCGAGGCGTTCCCGATGGTGCGGAAGGACCGCTGGATGTTCGTCCTGCTCGCCGTGCCGTTCACCGGCATGGAGCCTTCGATCTTTCCCTCCACGTCGCCCGGAGGGGCCCCGTCGGCGTAGAACACGAAAATGTCGGCGGCGGCGAATCCCCGGCCCAGAAGAATGTTGTACATGGTGAGCAGGTCGTTCCAGTAGCGGATATGGTTGCTCTCCGGCCCGCCCCCTCCGGCGATGAGGACGGCGAATCTCCGCCCCGGAACAAGGTCGCCGGGACGGTATCTCTCCAGCTTCCGGAGAACCTCCGGCTTCCTCGGCTTCATTTTTGCGGGAGGAAGGACGCGTGGGGTGACGATGCGAACGTTTTCAGGCGAGGAAACCTTGAGCACCGCCGGGGAATTCTTCAGGGGGGACGTCTTTTCCGGCCGCTCCAGGACGCCTGTAACGGTGATCCTGTCGCCGGACTTCAGACCCGCCGGACGGGGGCCTTCCAGGGGGACGAAGCAGCCCGCCGGGAGCTCCAGGTTGTAGTCGGTCCGCGAGATGTCGTCGATGACCATGGGGACGGACCCGCCGTAGTAAAACCCGGACAGGGAGACCTTCCGGCCGATCACCGACAGAACCGCGGGAGACACGGGAACTGCCTTCGGAACCTCACCGGCCCTTCCTCCGGGCGGAACCTTCGGGGCGCTCCAGGCATTCGGGGAAGGGAGCCCCAGCCACAAGACGCACAGCAGCGCAGCGACGGAACGGTTCATATTCCGGACCACCTCCGATCTGGGTGTACGGACAAATTATACACTCTTTTCCGTCTTTTTGGCGATCTTCCCTGAAAAGGCGATATTTACCGGATGAAGATGCTGATGCGCTTGTAGAGCTGGACCGTCGCCAGGGAGAGCACTGTCCCCTTCAGGAGGTTGAAGGGCACCACGGCGTACAGGACCAGCGTCCCCATATCGTGGATCGCGGGAATGGCCGCCGAGGACATGGTGATGATCTTCTCCAGGGGGAGGAAGTTCGAATAGAAGGGGAGCAGAAAGAAATAGTTTGCCAGGGCCGCCGTGACGGTCATGGACATGGTGCCCGCCGCCAGCCCGGCCAGGGCCCCTTTCCGGGTCCTGTTCCGCCGGTAGATCATGCCGGCGGGAACCACCAGGGCGCTGCCCACGAGAAAGTTGGCCAGCTCGCCCACCCCGGCGGTGGACGTTGTCAGCGAATGGATCAGGTTCTTGATAAGCTCCGTGAAGACGCCCGCAGCCGGCCCCCGGGCAAAGGCGGCCACCAGGGCCGGAAGGTCCGACAGGTCGAGCTTGAGAAAACGGGGGAATACGGGCACTGCCATGTCGATGTACATGAGCACCGCGGCCACGGCGGACAGAAGAGCCGTCCAGACCATGCGGCGGGTTGAGTTGACGGTTGTCGCTTCCATGAAAAAGTTCGCCTCCTGAAAAAGAAAAGCCCCGGACGCACAGGCATCCGGGGCAAAAATGCGGATCTCGCCATCTTCTTCCATCCTGACTTCGCGGACGCGTTATTCCGTCCGCCTCACAGTCGGCCCCGGAATCACACCGGATCAGCCTTTCGGCTCGCGGGCTGCGGACCTGGAGGTCCTTCACCGCCGGTGGGGAATTTCACCCCGCCCCGAAGATTTCGGAGATATGATACTCCATTTCCGTCGTCTTAGCCAGAGGTGAGATCCGCTTCGTTCAGGACGAAGAAAAGAGTTTGTCATCCTGAGGAGCGCAGCGACGAAGGATCTCGGGCGGATCCAAGGTTTTCAGGGCAAGGCCATTCGGGCTTCACCCTCAGAATGACACGATGGAGGTGATGATCCCGCCTTATATTACTGGGACCTCCCCCGGCAGAGAATAGGGAGTTCGTCTACGACCCGGCCGTCCTCCACGAGATACATCCAGTCGTAAAGATTGCAGGCCGGGCAGATGTGGTTCGGGATGATCTCCACCCTGTCTCCCAGCCTGAGCTGCTCCCCCGCGTCCTTGCCGTATACCAGCCCGTGTTCATCATAGAGTTTTCCGACTCTCAGTCCGCTGAAGCCCTTCAGGATGCCGTGGCCGGGTGTGTGACAGATTCCCGTGCCCCTGGTAAATGCTGTAAGTGCCTTGACACCGGCATCCAGAACGGTCCTTTCGGGTGTGGGCTTACTCACCACTGTTGCAAGGATAGTGGCCGCACAGCAGCTGAAATTCCCCACGGCGGCTCCCTGGGCCGCATCCATGAGCGCATAGGTCCCCGGACGTATTTCAGTGATCCCGGAAAGAATATCCCCGAGCAGTATGGAAGGGGTGGCTCCTATACTCACCGTATCCACGGGAATGCCTTCTTCTCTTATGATGGCGGCGGCAAGGAGTGTATCCTCCTGGCTTTTTCTGAAAAGCGCCGCGCACTCTTCCCTTGTAGATGCACCATAGGTATGCCCCTCGTGGGAGAAGATACCCCTGAAGCGGACATTCGGCGTTTTGTGGATGTAACCGGCCAGGTCAGCGAGCTCGGGCAAGGGCAGCATTCCCGAGCGTTCTTCTCCTGTCTCGATCTCGATCATTACATTGGCGGGACGAGCTGATCCCTCAAAAACATGTGAAAGTGCCTCCACCTGTTCCCTGTTGTCTACCCCGACTGTAAGGTGGACTTTTTCAGCCAGTTTCCTGAGCCGTGCGAACTTCTGATCGCCGAAAATCTCATTGGCAATGAAGATGTCATCCATGCCGTTTTCAGCCATGACCTCAGCCTCTCCCACCTTGGCCACGGTGATCCCTTTCGCACCCGCTTCCACCTGCATGGACGCAATTGCAGGGGTCCGGTGGGTTTTCGTATGGGGTCTGAGGGAAACCCCCGCTTTGTCCGCCCGTTTCTGCATGTCAGAAATATTCCGTCGCAGGATGTCTCTGTCCACGAGGAGCGCCGGCGTATCGACGGCTTCATAGAGACGATCCGCTCTTTTCACTCCTGGTCCGGTATACATGGTCTCTCTTCTTTTGAAACTACAGCGGCAACGGCGTCAATTTCCACGAGGAAGCCGTGATGGAGGTCCCGTGTGGGGACCACAGTCCGGGCAGGTTTGTGGTCGCCGAAGAATTCTCCGTAGACCCTGTTCACCCTGTCCCATAAAGATATATCCGAAACGTAGACTGTAACCCTGAGCACGTGCTCAGGGTCGCTTCCCCCGGCTTCAAGGACGGCAGCAAGATTCCTCAGGACCTGTTCCGTCTGTTCCTCCACGGTCCCCAGGCATTTTTCTCCCGTGTCCGGAATAACGGGAAGCTGTCCTGCCGTATATACAATTCCCCCGTGACATACCGCCTGAGAATAGTGACCGGCGGGCCGGGGAGCCCTGTCCGTAAATATGAGCCGCATCGTATTACGCACCTCCGTTTGAAATTTGAAGACTTCGCATCTGAAAAGCAAAAAACCTGCACGTGTGAAGACACTACTGCAGGGTGTTTTCACAAAGTTTTCAGCCACAGGCCATATTGTCCCTGGTGTCGAGTTTTCGTATCTCTTCGTCGATGTAATCTTCAAGGATCGTGTTGTGATATGCCATTGCCTTCACCGCAGCTTTCACATTTCCGCCTTCCATGGCCCGTATGATTTCAACATGGTGGCTATATCGTTCTCTCGCAGGAAAAGGGGTAGTGGAAAGAGAACGAAAAGTTTTTTTCCACAATCTTTCAATCTTTCTGTGCATGTCGAGGATCACGGGATTACGGAGCATTGACGTGATTGCCAGCTCGAAGTTCATGTTCGGAAGTTCGAAGCGGGATCCCTCCTCGACCTGTCCATGCTCTGCCATATCAAGCTGCTCTTTTTCCATGTCGTACAGGGATTCAATGTCTTTCTGCTTCAGCAGAGGAATTACATCCACAACCACCCGTTCTTCTACCATCCTTCTGGCCTGCACGAGGTATTTCAGGAAAACGAACTGTTCTCTCTGGTCTCTGCTGTAGCCGGCGACAGCCAGGGAAGTGGAAGAGCGAAAAAATGCTCCCCCGCCGTGACGAATCTCCAGTATCCCTCCTGACTCCATGGATTTCAGCGCTTCCCTTACGGAACTCCTGCTCACCCTCATTTCTGCGGCGAGAGTCCGTTCCGAGGGGATCCGTTCCCCCGTCTTGACACCGTTCTCCCTGATATACCGCATGATATTCTCGATAATCGCATCCCGGACGATGACTTTCTTGATTTGTTGGAGAGCCATTCTTTTTTGTCCCCTTTACCTTCTGCCTGTTTATCTGATATACTTTGCAAAAGATTTAACTGGTAGGACCACTTGCCACTTTTCCAGCCCATTATAGCACTTTGCCTGATCTTTCATAGAATCAATGCGGCTGTTTTTCAAGTTAAAGGGCATCGGCTGCAAAAGGAATGCATACGGAAAAAGCACATGTTCCGGAAATCAGTTCATGAGGAGAGATAACGGCATGCATGCTCTGGAGAAAATCCTCGCCCGGGCCTCCGGGAGGACAGGGGTGTCAGCGGGAGAAATTGTAATGGCTGAAGTGGACGTGGCCGAGGTCAACGACCTCTATCTTCAGGTCATAAAGTCTTTTGATGATCTTGGAGGAAAAAACGTCCGCCACCCTGAGAAAACCACCTTTGTTTTCGACCACTATTCGCCTGCCCCGACGATAAAGGCAGCCGACAATCACAGGAAAATGAGAGAATTCTGCGCCATCCAGGGTATACCCCATCTCTTCGATATCGGTGAAGGTGTTTGCCACCAGGTGTTGACTGAGAGCGGCATGGCAGGACCCGGGAAGATCGTAGTTGAGACGGACTCCCACACGACGACCCTGGGTGCCCTCGGAGCTTTCGGTACCGGAGTAGGTGCCACCGACATGGCCACTATTCTTATAACGGGAAAACTCTGGTTCAAAGTTCCTCGTGTGATGAAGGTGATATTCGAGGGAATGCCTCCAAAGGGGATTATGGCGAAGGATATGATCCTTCACGTATTGGGGGATCTGAAGCAGGATGCCGCGATCTACAAGGCAGTGGAGTTTTGTGGGGATACTGTACGCCGAATGCAGCAGGAAGAGCGATTCGTCCTGTGCAACATGGCAGTGGAGATGGGTGCAAAAACAGCCTACATTGCTCCGGACGATATCACCCATGGCTATCTTGCCCGGTTCGGCTGGCAAAGACAGGGAATCTTTGAAACTGATCCGGACTATGAATACGAAACGACTGTCCGATATGATGTTTCATCACTGCCCCCCCGGGTCGCCCTTCCGGGCAGCGTTGACGCTGTCTCAGCCATTCCGGGGAAGAAAATTCACGTTGACCAGGTCTTCCTGGGAACATGCACAGGAGGTCGGCTCAACGATATACGGGTCGCTGCGGAAATACTGAAGGGAAAAAAGGTAAATCCGGGCACCAGGTTCGTGGTCATCCCCGCCTCGAGGCGGATATTCCAGGACTCTCTCCTTGCAGGGTATATTGAGACCCTGGTGGACGCAGGAGCCGTGCTCTCGACCCCGGGATGCGGGCCCTGTCTCGGTGCTCATGAAGGTATTTTGGCCCCGGGTGAAATTTGTGTTACCACATCGAGCAGGAATTTCCCGGGAAGAATGGGAAGCATCGAGGCCGGGATCTATATCGCTTCACCCGCTACTGCTGCCGCAACTGCACTTAAAGGATATCTCTGCGGCGCGGATTCGCTCTAAGGGAGGATCGGGAGATGGACATCATCAGGGGCAGGGTTTTTACATTCGGCAACAACATCGATACTGACCAGATCTATCCCGGAAGGTATCTTGAACTTACGGATCATAATGAAATTGCTGCTCACGTCATGGAGGGAGCAGACCCTTCCTTTGCTCTAAACATGAAGCCGGGAGACATCATTGTAGCCGGAACGAATTTCGGCTGCGGTTCCAGCAGGGAGCATGCCGTAATTACGCTGAAAACCGCGAAAGTCGGAGCAGTGGTTGCGAAATCGTTCGCACGCATTTTCTTCAGGAACGCTATCAACCAGGGACTGGTGCTGGTGGAAATACCCGGACTCGATATGTCTTCCATAAAACCTGGTGACACTGCCGAGATCGATGTCGTCAGGGGGGAGTTTTTATCCGGGGAAAGGAAGATGAGTTTTGCTCCTCTTCCCGGCCATGTGCTTTCAATCATTGGAGCCGGCGGTATATTCAGCCTTTTCAGGGAAAAAGGTTCAGAGGCCTTCGGTTAAAAAAAGACGGGGAGCGTTGATGAATTATGCTTTCGACAAACGGGAAAAAACCGATACTTGCAGTTCCCCTCGGTGATGCGGCCGGAATCGGCCCCGAAATAGTGGCAAAAGTTGCCGCTTCCGGTTTTCTGCAGCGATACGCGAGGCCGGTTATCGTTGGTGATGAGCGTGTCCTGCGGCGCGGAATGAGGATCGCCAGCACAGACTTTTCCTATACAGTTGCGAATTCCGCCAAAGAGGCTTCGGAAACGGAGAGCCTGGTACTTTGGAATACAGGCGGTCTCGATGGTGATCGTGTCGAGCTGGGGAGAGTCTCAGGGGAAAACGGGAAAGAAGAGGGAGACAACCTGGTAGCCTGTATTGAAAGCTGCAGGAACGGTTTGCTTGACGGTATCTGTTTCGCTCCCCTGAACAAGGCGGCAATGAAGCTTGGCGGATATAATTTCCCAAGCGAGCACGAACTTTTTGCCCATCAGTACGGTATAAAAAAGGGTTTCGGAGAGATGAACGTTCTTGAGGGGCTTTGGAATATACGGGTCACAAGCCATATTCCCCTGAACGATGTCAGCCGGAATATCACCGTGGAGTCGGTTCTGGACTCGGTTCGCCTGGGATACAAAACCCTGCGGAGGGCGGGGTGCGAATCCCCGAGGATGGCCATGGCGGCTCTGAATCCTCACGGAGGAGACAGCGGCACCTGCGGAAGGGAGGAGATCGACGTCCTTGTTCCGGCTATAGAGATTGCCAGAAACGAAGGGATAAACGTCGAAGGTCCTTTCCCGTCAGATACACTTTTTTTAAAAGCTTTCAGCGGTCTTTATAATGGGGTTGTCACAATGTACCATGACCAGGGACAGATTGCGATCAAGCTGAAGGGTTTCGACCACTGCGTCACTGTTTCCGCAGGACTGCCTCATCCAATTGCCACCCCGGCCCACGGGACCGCCTATGATATCACCGGGAAGGGTATCTGCAAGACGTCCGCCTTCGAGGATGCGTATGTGATCACTGTGCGGATGATTCTCGGCAACAGGAAGATGGACGGAGCGTACTGAAGCTGATTAAACGATGAATCTATGGGATTCATGAAGATCGGCAGGACTGTCTGCGACATGGAGAAGTTTTCGCCCGGAAAGTGGCGGTGAAGTATTCGAAGGCAGAGAGGAGGGAAGAGGAAGCGGTTCCATGCAAAACGGAAAGCACCGATAAATAAAAAATACAAGGAGGGTTACACGGATATGAAAAAAAGACAACTTTTGGTACTGATGGTTCTGGCTGTGTCTCTGGTCTTCGCGGGCGTGCTGCACGCCGCTGAGAATTACCCGACGAAACCGGTCGTGCTCGTGTACCATTCGCAGGCGGGCTCCGGTGGAGATATTTTCCTGAGAAACATGGGAAAGGCTATCGAGAAGGTTATCGGACAGCCGATTATAGTTGAGAACAGGACAGGCGGAGGCGGTTCCAACGCGTGGATCTATTCCAAGAATTCCAAGCCTGACGGATACACGCTGCTTGGAATTTCCTCATCCGTTATCGCCGGTCCTCTCCAGACGAAAATGCCGGTTTCATACGCCGATTTCAAACCGGTAGCGCAGGTATTTTTCGATCCCACCGTTATTTTTGTTCCTGCCAAAAGCAAGTTCAAGACATTTGAAGATGTTATGAAAGATGCGAAAGAGAATCCCGGAAAGCAGAACTGGGGAGCAGGAAACCCCGGCAGCGCAGAAACCTTGTGCATCGAAAAAGTCGCCCAGATGGCTGACATGAAGATTACGGTGGTTCCCTTCGAGGGTGGTGCCGATGTCATGGTTGAAATCATCGCCGGCAGAATTGACGCGGCAATCGGAGAATATGCGGAGATTGCAAGCCAGGTGGAAGCCGGAAATATAAGGATAATTGCCTGTCTGAACTCCGAGAGGATGGAAGAAGCTCCCGACGTTCCCACGCTTAAGGAGAGCGGAGTGGACTTTGTCTTCGAGAAAATCCGGGGCATCGTTGCGCCGAAGGACGTGCCTGATTCAGTGGTTAAAGTGTGGACAGATTCTCTGACGAAGATATACGATGATCCGGAATTCAAGAAGTACTACAAGGAAAATAGGCTTGTTCCAAGATTTGTGCCGGCAGAAAAAATGCAGAAGGTTATGGATGACCAGCATGCATTTTTCAAGGAAATGAGCAAAGGGCTTTACTAGAACGGCACAACCGGTCGCTGTAATCATTTGTTGTAAATGAAAACTGTCCTTCCGGCGCTCCTGATGAAACAGAGGAGCGCCGGAAGCAAAAACAGGGGAAGGGAATTATGACGATTACAATAAAAAGCAGAGTTATACTGAATATTTTATGGATAGTCATTGCCGGGACATTCTACTGGGTATCCATTCCATACAGCGAGGCGAGAACCTTTGATCCTATAGGACCCCACGTTTTTCCCCAGCTTATGTCAACAGTGATTATTCTGTGCTCTCTCGGAAACCTTTTCATGCTTTTTCGCGAGTCAGGGAAACAGGGGGCTGACGCACGTGCCGGAGAAGAATTCGAGCCTGTAAATTTTGTGAAGGTCCTTCTCGTTCTTGCGGCTGCAGCACTTTATATCTGGATCATGCCCATGGCGGGCTATTTTCTCGGCACAGCTCTCCTTCTCTTTCTGGTCATCCAGATCCAGGGGGATATCGGAATAAAGATCAATTTCCTGGTCAGCTGCGGATTCGCCCTTGTGCTGTATCTTCTTTTCGCAAAAGTTCTTCATATCCTCCTGCCCCATGGATTTCTCGAGTTTATTTAGCGATAGGACAATAAAGAAAACTGAATCCTTTTTTCTGGAAGAAAAGGACTGATTTCACGACTGGGATTCCAGCAAACAAGTGGTTTTAGCTTTTGATGATACTGGAGGCTGAGCTTCTAATGGATTTTCTGCAGAACATTGCACTTGGTTCAAGCGTGGTTTTCTCTTTCAAGGGCCTCGCATCCATCGTGGCGGGAGTAATAGCCGGGACCATCGGAGGGGCGATTCCGGGAATCAATGCCTCTATGACTATGGCTATTCTGCTGCCGTTCACATGGGGTCTTGACCCAATTGTGGCGATACTTATGTATGTAGGGATTTACTGCGGCGGACAGTACGGAGGATCGATTCCCTCGGTGCTCATAGGCACTCCGGGAACACCTTCCTCTGCAGCGACAGTTATGGACGGGTACCCTCTTCATCTTCAGGGGAAAACAGGTATGGCTCTCGGTATGTCCTTGTATGCCAGTGCTTTTGGAGGAATTGTTTCAAGCATTGCTCTGATGATTTTTGCCATTCCCCTGGCTAAGGTTGCTCTCGCATTTGGCCCCCCTGAATATTTTGCACTTTCCCTGCTCGGGCTGACTCTTGTGGCGTCTCTTTCATCGGATGTATTCAAGGGGCTTATCGCGGCAGCACTCGGGCTGCTTCTTGCGACTATCGGCCTTGATCCCTTTGCCGGCATCGTCAGGTTCGGGTTCGGTACAGAGCACTTAATTGAAGGATTTGAACTTATCCCGTTCTACATGGGAATTTTTGCCCTGAGCCAGGTACTTTACATCATCTTCAAAAAGATTCAGCGGGCGGTAGTAGAGTATAAAATTACGTCGAAATATCCTTCGTTCAGGGATTTTGTCCGCTGTCTTCCCGCTATGATCATGGGTTCTTTCATAGGCATGTTTGTCGGCGCAATGCCTGGTGCCGGAGCATCCATCGCCTGCTGGCTCGGGTATAACGAGGCAAAGAGGTGGTCAAAGCACCCCGAACGGTTCGGAAAGGGGGCTCTGGAAGGAGTGGCAGCCCCTGAAGCGACAAATAATGCTGTAACCGGAGGAGCCATGGTGCCGTTGCTTTCCCTCGGGATACCGGGCTCGAGTTCCACCGCCATCATGTTGGGCGTGCTCATTATTCACGGCCTTCGGCCGGGTCCCATGCTTTTTGTCACGAATCCTGAAATACCCTACTCTATTTTTGTTTCCCTGTTCCTTTCGAATATCGTAATGATCTTTGTCGCACTGATGCTCATAAAACTGCTTATCAAGGTTGTGAACATACCCGAATCCATAATGAACGCATGCATCCTGGCCATAATCTTTGTAGGAGCCTATTCGGTCAACAACAGCATGTTTGACATCTTCACGGTACTTCTCTTCGGAGTCATAGGGCTCATTCTCAAAATATTCGACTATCCGATAACGGCTACAGCACTGGGGTTCGTCCTCGGATACCTTGTGGAGACAAACTTCAGGCGGTCTCTTACGCTATCGAAAGGTGACTGGTCGATCTTTATGACAAACCCCATTTCAATGGTCATTATTACGCTCGCGATCATCAGTGTTCTTTATGCCGTTTACTGCAATTATTTCAAGAAACAGAAGGGAACTGCGGATATATAAAAGACTGGAGAATGTTGTGCATCAGCTGAAACATATTTTTAGCAAAACCGGCATGGCTTCATACAGAATTTTTTGCAGAGGGAGATATAGAAGAGACATGGCAGTTTATAAACTCGGAATACTGAAAGGCGACGACATCGGGCTGGAAGTGGTGCCCGAGGCGGTGAAGGTTCTGAACGCGGCCGTCGCCGGGTGCGGCGGCGTGGCGCTGGACTGGTGCGAGCTGCCCGTGGGGTACCCATCCTATCTGAAGAGCGGGGAGACCCTTCCCGCCTCCACCCTGGAGGCCTTGTCCGGCCTGGACGGGTGGATCCTGGGGCCCATCGGGCACATGGCCTATCCGAAGGACGATCCGAAGGCCATCAATCCCCACCCCATCCTGCGGCGGAATTTCGACCTGGCGAGCAACATCCGCCCGGCCAGATCCCATCCGTCCCTCCCGTGCCTCCGGCAGGACGTGGACCTGGTCATCATCCGGGAGAACAACGAGGGCTTCCAGCCCGACAGGAATATGTACAAAGGCATGGGGGAGTGCATGCCCACGCCGGACATGGCCCTGTCCCTCCGGGTGATCACCAGGAGGAACTCCTCCATGGTGGCCAGGACGGCCTTTGAGCTGGCAAGGCAGCGCAACGGAAAGAAAAAGGTCACGGCCATCCACAAGAATACGGTCTTCAAGCTGGGCTGCGGCCTCTTCATCGATACCTGCACGGAAGTGAGCAAAGAATATCCCGACGTGGAGTTCGGCACGGCGGTGGTGGACACCTTCGCCATGCACCTTGTCATGCGGCCGGCGAACTTTGACGTGGTCGTCACCACGAACATGTTCGGCGACATCCTCTCGGACGAAGCGGCCGGACTGGTGGGAGGGCTCGGCATGGCCCCCGGGCTCTGCGTTGGGCCTCGGTACGCCATGGCCCAGGCCACCCACGGATCGGCCCCGGACATCGCCGGGAAGAATATCGCCAATCCCTACGCCATGATCATGTCCGCCCAGATGCTGCTCTCCTGGCTCGGGAACGGGAAAGGGGACGAGGAGGCGGTGCGGGCGGCGAAGAATATTGAATCGGCCCTCGGGAAGGTGCTCTCCGAGAAGGGGAGCGTCACACCGGACCTCGGGGGAACGGCGGGCACCGATGCCATGGGGAACGCCGTATGCCGCGCTCTCGCGGCCCTGTAACCGAAGCCGGGAAAGCAAGGAGCCCCTTCCCGGAATGTCCGGGAAGGGGCTCCTTGCTTATAGATCAGGCGCCGGCGGCGTCCCGCTTCTTCTTCTTCTCCGAGACGATGTTCAGAATCTCGGCGCAGCGGATCTGGTTGAAGATGCCGCAGTAGCAGAAGTTGGAAAGCTTCCTCGCACCTTCCTCGGCGGTGAGCTTTCCCTTGTCCACCTGCTTCTGGACGTCCTCCACGAACTTGGGCGGGATCATGTGGTGCCCGCACATGGTGGTGATGGACAGAGTGTCCTCGTCGGGGAGGCGGCTCTTGTTGCCCCACACGCCGAGGGAGTAGTTGATGGAGTGGGGGGTCACACCGGCCTCCCTGCAGGCGGGAAGCACTTCGGAGAGCACCCCCGTGATGACCACCGACATGCCGAGGTCCTTGGCCTTGATGTCCTTCAGAAAGCCCACAACCTGCTCCCTGGTGGTGAAAACACCCCGGATGCGGGACGTGTCGCTGATGTTCTTCTTGATCTCCTCGCTGGAATACCGGGTCAGGGGGCCCGTCTTCACGTCGCCCCAGTTCTCGGAATGCCAGGCTTCGGCGGTGGCGATGAACTCGAGGGCCTTGTCCCTGATGTTCTTGTCGTTCACGCCCTTGGTCTGGTACATGAACCAGTTGAAATCCTTCTTCTGGGACTCGATATCTCCCGATCTGTGCAGTGAATGGGTCATTTTGTTCTTCCTCCTGTTCTCTTCTCTGTCCTACAGGGTGCTGAGGGGTCTGCCGAGGCCGACGTTCACCTTGCCGCGGTGAGGCTGGGGAATTCCGAGGGCGTCGAGTTCCCTGAGAGCGGTATTTTCACCGTTTTCATCCACCCGGAGGATGAGCCCCACGGAGAAGACGGTGTCGATTTCCTTTTCAACTCTCTGGAGGGCGCGGAAAACGTCGGACATTTTGTCCAGGGGGCAGCTTCCCTCGATGATTACCGAGAGAAGATGATAGTCGAGGCAGGTGTCGTCCAGCTTTCCGGTCTTGATATCCGTCATGAGGGCTGAGAGGGGAGTGGTCTCGGGGGCCTCAAAGGTGAGGCCTGCCGCAGCCATGGCCATGGCCACTTTCTCCGCGTCCCGGAGATACACGCCCAGGCCGGGACGGCCCATATCGATGGCGAATCCTGCAAATCCCTTCTTCACCCGGCCGCTGACGTCGTTGGTCTTCACTTCCTCGGTGCCCCGGCCCGTGACGCCGGTGACGCCGTGGTTCTCCACGGGGTCGCTCATGACGTGCTGGAACTGCTTGCAGAAGTTGTCGAGGGGCACTGTTTCGATGGCGCCCACCGGACAGACGTTCTGGCGGACGCAGACATAGCACTCTGTGCACCGGGCCTGGTCCACGTAGCACTTCTTCTCCTCGGGGTTATAGTGGATGGCGTCCACGGTGCAGTATTTCATGCACGTTTTGCAGCCGATACATTTTTCCTTGTTGATGACTGTCATTGATCTACACCCTTTCATATAACATATTTGGCAGTTTCTTCGGTATGTTTCAGGGAAACCGTTTTCATTGTTTGGCTGTTTCGATCGCCGGGAATCTGGATCATGACCAGTCCTCAAAGTCCCAATTCCTGAAATGCAAAAGGAATGAGCGGGTAGAAGACGGTTCAGTCTCCGAAAATACACAGAGCATGGGTTCGCTCATCTTTAGGAAAAACTTCCTGTCCCGTCTCATCAGAATCAAAAGTTGCCAGAATAGCGTTTAACGCGTTGCCAAGATGTGATTTGATGCAATCGACAGCACACGCTTCATCCCTTTTCTCTAGTGCAGAGATAAGTTTTCTGTGTTCTTCTATTACCATTTGTACCCTGTCGGGACTGCTGACCGATCGTATTCGGAAAAGACGCGCATTTGCCTGAACCTGCTCAATAAAACTCGTCAGGGTCTGGCTGTCTGCAGCGGCCAGAATCATTTGGTGGAATTCAACATTAACCCTGACAATGCATTCAATGTCCTGTTTCAAAGCACATTGCTCCATACGTGATACATTATTCTTCAGTTTTCGTAACATGTGAGATGTCAGGTTGGGGAGAGCCCACTGAAGGGCAAGGATCTCCAGGTGGATACGCAAAGAATATAATTGGATGATTTCTTTTTTCTCAATTCTGGATACAATGAACCCTTTGTTGGGAAGTTTTTTTACAAGGCGTTCTTTCACAAGGCCTGTCAGTGCGTCATGAACGGGAGTCCTGCTTATTCCCATGTCTTCAGCAAGTGTTCGTTCAATCAGACGGGTTCCCGGAGGTATTTTACCTTCGAGAATCGCAGAGCGGAGTTCTTCAAAGGCTCTCTCACTTAGTGTTTTTACTGCAGGAAGCTTTGAAATCATGTGTTTCTCCAATCCTCAGCAAAACCCGTTTGCAACTCGGATAATCATCAATATACCTTTAGGGGGAAAGCTCCCAAAAATGGAATAATGCATGCGGAATGCCAAATCAAAACGATAATATATTATACTTATGTGCCGATCGTGTCAAGGCCGGAACTTTTCAATACAAAGGTGAATGCAATCTTTTTCACACTTTGGATGCTTTCCGCGGATGTCAAGAGACAGGGAAAATCCCAAATCCGCAGGTTCGTTTTCTCAAGTGAAGGAAACCATCACCGGACGGGGAAATACGGTGTCTTTGTTTCCCCGTTCTGATTCTTTCTTCCTGTTTGTGGCTTCTTTCCGCTTTTTCCCTTGTTTTGTGCATATCTCCATCTGCACGGAAGATATTCTTCCGTGTCCCGGGAGGACCTGCGGGACCGCCGTTTTCCTGATCGGTCCGGCATGGCCCGCTGCAGTTCCAGCCTCTTCACGACGGAGGCGAAGAGCTTGCCGCCCCTGTCACCGGTCCAGATCTTCAGGATGGTCCGCCTCCCGTGTTTCACTATCTTTCCCACCATGGTGCAGAGGAGAAACCGGAGGCTTTTCGGCCTGCTTTTTCCATATTCCTCCGGCAGGAGACGGTGCTTCATCAGGTTGTGGAGGTTCAGGGCAAGGACCGCTATGGTCCGCCATGCCGCGTCGGCGCCGAACCGTTTGGACGGGACGCGCCCTCCGCCGGGCTCCTCCCTGAGGATGTGGCGGATCTCCTCCGCCATGCCGCTCCGCTTCCTCCGCCACCGGATGATTTTCTCCCCGTCCATGGGGGCTCCCTTCCCGTAGCCGAAGATCGCTCCGTCCCCGATGTTGGTGACGATGCCGAAGGTTTTGCAGATTCTCCCTCC
>Ga0228535_1001950_pt1 | contig 24530 bp, 23 predicted proteins | sample SJ1metagenome_FD_168457 | JGI IMG/M metagenome (GOLD analysis project Ga0228535, IMG submission 168457) | Enriched culture of PCE-dechlorinating microbial communities from Ithaca, New York, USA - SJ1 | ecosystem: Engineered > Modeled > Simulated communities (microbial... > Unclassified | place... | reverse complement strand
TAGCCGATGACGATGAGGCAGACGCCTCCCACGATGATGGGAATGCCCATGCGCAGTGCGATGCGCCCCTGGGTGAGAATTTTCTGACCCACGATGCCCATGAACATGATGCCGAAAAGGATGCCGATGAGCTGCATGTTGAGCCGGGCGTCCCCGTTTAAGATATGGCTGAATTCATGGGCGATGACGCCCTGTAATTCGTCGCGGTTCAGCCTGGCGAGCGCGCCGCGGGTGACGGCTACGGCCGCGTCGGACAATTCGAGGCCGGCGGCAAAGGCGTTGATGTTGCGTTCGGCGTCGAGCACGTAAATCTGCGGCAGGGGAATGCCGGAGGCAATGGCCATTTCCTCCACGACGTTGACCAGCCGCCGTTCGTCCGGATCGGTCGTGTCGGGAGCGACGCGCCTGCCGCCCAGCATTTCGGCCACGGCCGGTCCGCCTTTTTTCAGCGTCTGCATTTTATAAAGGCTGGCGGCGAGAATGATCATGACGATGGCCATGGCCGCGAACAGAAAAAAAGCCGGATCGAAAAAGGTAAAGCCCGCCAGCCGGGTCCGGTAGCTTTGCGCCGCGCCGGAATTAAGCAGCGTGTAAGCCTGCGTGCCGACGAAAAGATACCACACCAGGCGGATGACCAGCGTGGTGACGGCGACGACGACGGCCACGGCGCCGATAAAAAAAATCATCTGCCGCCGGCAGCTTTTGCGGGCTGCGGCCTGCCTGGCGAAAAAGTTGGTCGGACGATCGGCGGTCATCGGCGCTTCGTCGTCAGCTGAACGATACTTTCGGCGCCTGACGCTCTTCGGCTTTTTCCACCGCTTCGAGCAGAGCCGCCGTCTTGAAGTCGAAGGTGGAAGAGACGATGTTGTCCGGAAACTGCTCCCGCCTGGTGTTGTACACCGTTACGGCGTCGTTGTAGGCCTGGCGCGCGAAGCTGATTTTGTTTTCCGTGGACGTGAGCTCCTCCATCAGGTCGCGAATGGTGGCATCGGCTTTGAGGTCGGGGTAGGATTCCACAACGGCGACGAGTTTGGAAAGCACTCCGGCGAGCGATCCTTCCGCCTGGGCGAGTCCGGCCATGGCGGCCGCGCTGCCCGGCGCGGCGGCTGCGGCTTTGCTCGCGTCGACGGCCGTGTTGCGGGCTTTTATTACCGCTTCAAGCGTGGCGCGCTCGTGCGCCAGGTAGCCCTTGGCCGCCTCCACCAGGTTGGGAATCAGGTCGTAGCGGCGCTTGAGCTGGATGTCGATCTGCGTGTAGGCGTTTTGGTAAAGATTTCTGAGCGAGACGAGGCTGTTGTAAATTCCGACGAAATAAAAAGCGATGACGGCAAGTATGATGACCAGAACAATCAATGGAATCATGGGACCCTCCTTCACATTACGCCCGGACGGGCGCATTTTTGACGCTGATCGGCTTTATCGGATCATCCTTTATTTTTCTTGAGGTCGCCGGTGACGACCAGATTGTCGCGGTGAATCACCTCATCGTAGTCTTTGTGTCCCAGCACGGAAAAGATCTGCGCGGTCTTCAGTCCCAGTATCCGGCGGACATCGCCTGCGCTGTAGTTGACCAGCCCCTTGGCCAGCAGGATGCCGTCGCGGTCCATGCAGGCGACGGGGTCCCCGGGATCGAATTCCCCCTCGACGGCGGTGATGCCCGACGGCAGGAGGCTCCTGCCTTTTTCGAGCAGGGCTTTTTTGGCGCCGTCATCGACGATCAGGCGGCCGCGGGGGCGCAGCGTGAAGGCAATCCAGTATTTGCGGCTCGCCAGACGCGCGGTCTGCGGCAGAAAGAGGGTGCCGATTTCCCTGCCCGCCATAATATCCGACAGGACTTTTTTTCTTTTTCCCGGCGCGATGATGCAGGGAATCCCGATGGAGGTGACTTTCCTGGCGGCGGCGATCTTGCTTTTCATGCCGCCCGTTCCGACGGACGAGGTTTCCTCCGTCGCGGCCGCTTCGATGGCGTCGGTGAATTCACAGACCAGGGGAATCAGCCTAGCTTTTTTGAATTGGGAGGGATTGCAGTCGTAAAGTCCGTCGGTTGCCGTCAGATTGATGAACAGATCGGCCTCGACGACGTTGGCGATCATGGCGGCAAGATTGTCGTTGTCGCCGAACTTGATTTCATCGACGGCGACGGAGTCGTTTTCGTTGAGGATCGGCGTCACGTGCCATTCCATCAGCGTGGAGAGGGTGTTGCGAATGTTGAGATAGCGCTGCCGGTCCGTCAGGTCCGACATGGTGAGCAGAATCTGTGCGACGTAGAGGTTGTTTTTTTCAAACGCCTTGGAATAGATGCGCATGAGCCGGCCCTGGCCGACGGCTGCCGCCGCCTGCTTCTCCGGAATGCTTTTGAGTTTGCCGGTGATATTCAGGCGGTGCTTGCCCGAGGCGATGGCGCCGGACGTCACCAGGACGATGGAAAAGCCGCGCCGCGTCAGGTCGCACATTTCCTGGACGAGCGCCTCGATGATTTTGAGATCCAGGCCGTCCGCGCCGGTCAGCACCGCAGAGCCGACCTTGATCAGGATTTTCTTGACGGCAGACAGGGTTGAAAGGCGGATGTTATTCATGGTCGTCATTTTTCGCTTGGTTCAGGACGGTCGCAATTTTCTGTAAAATTTCCGGTACGCCCTCGCCGGTGGCCGCGGAAAAAGGATGCAGCATTATCCCTTTTTTCGAAAATTGCGCAACGGTTTTTTTGAGTTTTTCCCGCACAAAGGGCAGGTCGATTTTGTTGAGACAGACGATCTGCGGCTTGTCCAGAAGCTGCGGATTGAAGCCTGCGAGCTCCTTGTTGATGGCGGTGAAGTTTTTCCATGCGTCGGTGCGCGTCTCTTCGGCAATGTCGATCAGGTGTACGAGCACGGCGGTGCGCTCCACGTGGCGCAGAAATGAAATGCCCATGCCCAGCCCCGCGGAAGCTCCGGCGATCAGACCGGGAATGTCGGCGACGACGAAGCTCGGGCTGTCCTTGTATTGGACCACGCCCAGGTGCGGCACAAGCGTTGTAAAGGGATAGTCGGCGACTTTGGGGCGGGCCGCCGAGATCCGTGAAATCAGCGTGGACTTGCCCGCGTTGGGAAATCCCACCAGCCCCACGTCCGCGAGCAGCTTCAGTTCCAGAAGCAGCGTGCGCTCCTCGCCCTCCATGCCCTCCTGAGCGAAGCGCGGCGTCTGGTGGGTGGAGGTTTTGAAGTGGGCGTTGCCTTTGCCGCCGATGCCGCCGCGGGCCGCGACGAACGTCTGCCCTACCGCAGCCAGGTCCGCGAGAATCTCGCCGGTTGCGAAGTCCTTCACCAGGGTTCCGGGCGGAACGACGACCGTCAGGTTCTCCGCGCTGGGGCCGGTCCGGTTGTTGCCGGAGCCGTGTCCGCCGTTTTTGGCAAAATGATGCTGCTGGTATTTTAAATCCAGAAGCGTGTGATGGCTGCTGGAGGCGCAAAGAATCACATCGCCGCCCTTGCCGCCGTTGCCGCCGTCGGGGCCGCCTTTGGGGATGAACTTTTCCCGCCGGAAACTGACGGCTCCCGCGCCGCCGTGCCCGCCCCGGACAAATATCTTTGCTTCATCGACAAACTTCATGTGCTTTTACCTGATGTTTCCGACGCATGTAGAAAAAGGTTTCTTTTGCCTTGTTTAAACCGTTCCCGGAAAAGGAGCAAGAAAAAAGGCGCTTAGAGTCTTAAGCGCCTTTTGCAGTCGGATGGAAACGGCTGGTTTATGCCGCAGCCGCAGCGTAAACGCTGACCTTCTTGCGGGTTTTGTCGAGTCTTTCGTATTTGACAACACCGTCGATGAGCGAAAACAGCGTGAAGTCCTTGCCCATGCCGACGTTGTTGCCCGGATGAATTTTGGTGCCCACCTGCCGAACGATGATCGATCCGGCATGGATTTTTTCGCCGCCGAATACTTTGACGCCGCGCCGCTGCGCGTTGGAGTCTCTACCGTTGCGGGAGCTTCCCTGACCTTTTTTATGTGCCATGATGTCCTCCGCCTATATCGTGATCTTCTTGATTTTCATGCTGGTTAATTCCTGGCGATGCCCGGTCTTCTTTCTGAAGCCCTTGCGGCGCTTCATTTTGCCGATGAGCAGCTTGGGGCCTTTTGTCTGAGCAACGACTTCGCCGGTCACCGTGGCGCCTTCCACAAACGGTTTGCCGATCGTGACGGTGTTGTCATCGGCGACCATCAGAACTTCGTTGAAAACGACTTCGGCGCCCTTGTCGCCTGCCAGTTTTTCGACCAGCACGACATCGCCTTCGCTGACCTTGTGCTGCTTCGCCCCTGTTTTAATGATTGCGTACATAACCTTATCCTTCGTTGGCGTTAAGACTGGACCTTATAGACAAATTAGGCGTGTTTGTCAATAGAATTTCCTGCCGTCCCTGATATTTTCCACAGACGCGGTAAAGCCGTCCAATATCTTGATATGATTAAGATCGCTTCCGCCATGACCCGGAAACGGCGTGATGGCGGGAAATCGACCGCCCGGCGCAGACGCGCGCCTCCGTCAAAACCTGTGGAAAATTGAGCGGGAAAAAATGCGCTTGCCTGAACCGGATGCCGGAGGGTACTATTTCAACGGGTTCGGCAGGCTATTGCCGGGCAAGGGTGGATGCATGTACAGACGTTTTTTTTATTCGATTCTCGTGATCGGCATGATGTTACTGGCGGCGTTTGCCGCCGAAGCGGACGAACCGCAGCGGCGGGTTGTCGCAACGCGTCTGGTTGCGGAAGGAATTGATCCCGAGCAGGCGCAAAACCTCCTGCAGGATCCCCGCGTGACCGTCCGTCCGGAGATTGTCCTCAAAAACCTGTTTTACTCCAAGCCCAGACCGAGCCGGCAGCGGCCGGAAGTCATGGAGGTGGATCCGCGTCAGATCGCGCGCGGCCGCTCCTTTATTGCAACGCATGCAATGATGCTCGACGCCGCCCGGAAGCGCTTCGGCGTTTCGCCCCGGATCATTACGGCGATTCTCATCGTCGAATCCTGGCTGGGCGACTATCCGATGCCCTACGGCGTCTTCAACGCTTACGCCAATCTGGCTTTTCTTCTGGATCCGGATTATCTTAAAAACCTGCAGGAGCGCTATGCGGCGCAGTACCCGCAGCTCAAAGATGAAGCCACGCTGGCCCGGGCAAAAACAAAAGCCGTCTGGGCGGCGGGCGAGATGGTTTTTCTTTTGCACCTCGCCAATCACCTGGACGCCGATCCCCTGACGTTCAAGGGCTCGTTTGCCGGCGCGATGGGGCCGGGCCAGTTTATTCCGTCTTCCTTCTGGATTTTCGGCATCGACGGCGATGAAGACGGTCTGGCCAGTCCCTTCAACATGGCCGACGCAACGCTCAGCATGGCGAATTATCTGTACCGGTACGGCTGGCGCGAGGATGCGCCCCTCGAACAGAAGCGCAAGGCGCTCTGGTACTACAACCGCAGCGATGTGTATGTGAATACGGTCCTCATGGTGTACGGGGAATTGGAAAAGTAATCGCCGGCCCTGGACAAGGCCGGCGATGATGTCTTTGGTTACCAGGGATCGACAAACGTGTGGCCGGCCTGATCCGGTTGCCGGGCGGGCGCCGCCTTCAAACCGCGCATGATCCATTTGCGGGTGTCCGCCGGGTCGATGACCGAGTCGATTTCCAGATGGGCGGCCATGTTGATCGCTTTGCCGCGTTCGTAAAGCTGGGCCACCAGAAACTCGTAGAACTCTTCGCGCTTCTGCGGATCTTCGATGGCCGCGAGCTCCTTCTTGAAGCCCGCCTTGACGGCGCCCTCCAGTCCCATGCCGCCGAATTCGCCCGTGGGCCAGGATGTCGTAAAGAAGGATTCGTGGAATCCTCCCCTGGCCATGGCCATGACGCCCAGGCCGTAGCCCCGGCGCAGGACCACCGTGAAATAAGGCACTGTGACGTGCGAGCCGACGACGAACATCCGGCAGACGTGGCGGACCTGGGCGCGCTTTTCGATTTCGGGACCGACCATAAAGCCGGGCGTGTCGCACAGGGACAGAATCGGGATGCCGTGGGCGTTGCAGATCATCATCAGGCGCGCGGCCTTGTCCGCGCCTTCGGCTTCGATGGCGCCGGCCATGTGCATGGGATTGTTGGCGATGAGACCGAAGGGGCGCCCCTCGATGCGGAGAAAGCCCGTCACCATGCCGGGGCCGAACTTGGGACGGAGCTCCAGGAAGGAGTCCTTGTCGGCGAGCGCTTTAATGACGTTGCGCACGTTGTAGGCGCGCTTGCGGCTTTCGGGAATGGCGTCGCGCAGCTTCAGCGGATCGCCCGCTTCCCACGCCGGCAGCGGCCCCTGGAAATAGGAAAGATATTTTTTGGCCACGGCAACCGCCTCGGCGTCGTCGGCGACCTCGATATCCACGACGCCGTTTTGCGTCTGTACGTCCATGGGGCCGACGTCTTCCGGCCTGAAGACGCCCAGGCCGCCGCCTTCGATCATGACCGGGCCGCCCATGCCGATGCTGGAGTCGGTCGTGGCGATGATCACGTCGCAGCAGCCCAGAAGCGCGGCGTTGCCGGCGAAGCAGAATCCCGACACGATGCCGACCACGGGCACGTATCCGCTCAGCCGTGCGAACAGACCGAACGTCGTCAGATCCAGGCCGGCCACCATGACGCCTTCGGCGTCGACGTCGCCCGGCCGCCCGCCGCCGCCTTCGCCGAAGAAGACGAGCGGAAGTTTCTGGTCGTAGCAGAGTTTCAGCATGCGGTCCTTTTTCTTATGGTTGAAGTAGCCCTGCGTGCCGGCGAGCACCGTGTAGTCATAGGCGAGCACCATGCATCGCGCCTTGTCTTCTCCGAAACGATTGCCGTTCACGGATCCGACGCCTGCGATCATGCCGTCGGTCGGTGTTTTCGCGATCAGGTCGTCGAGCGGCCGCCGGCCGCGCTGCGCGGCGATGGCCAGCGCGCCGTATTCGATGAAGCTGCCCGGGTCGCACAAATCGTTGACGTTGGCGCGGGCCGTGCGCTGGTTTTTCTGTTTTCTCTTTTCCACGACATCGGGGCGGTTTTCGTCCAGACCAAACGCAAGTCGTTTGATCAGTTCGGCCAGCTCCGGCCGGATCGGTTTTGTTTCGCCGCCGGCAGGATTTGCCGTCCGGTCTTTGTTCTGATCTCGATTCATACGTTGTGCACTCCTCTAGGGTTATTCAAAATGACGGTCGTGCCGGCGCGGTGGAGCCGCCGTCCGGCTTTTTTGTGCGCGCAGGCGCCCGGCCGGACGCGGATGCTATAATTTTTCGCGGTTTATTTCCATCGTTTTTCCCGAAAAGCATTTTCGTGGCGGGCAGCGGCGAAACGGCCGGTCGAAAAATCGACAGACACGGCAGGCCGCGGTGCGGCGAGCCGGCGGGAAAAGCGCCAAGAGTTTATGCACTGTCCGATTTTGCGCTTAAGCCATATTTCTTGAAAATATAGTCGTTGTCCTCGCCGATGCCGGCGGAAATCCACTTGATGCGCAGGGGCGTTCGGGACATCTTCCCCGTGATGGGCAGTGTGACCACGCCGTATGCCGGATGTTCTATTTTATTGAAGGTGCCGCGGACCTGCCAGTGTTTATCTTGCAGAACATCTTTTGCGGTGAGCATTTTGGTGGTCACGGGAAGCCCTCCGCCGCGCCATTTGGAGCGGGCCGCTTTCACGCTGTACGTGGAAAATTTTTCGTTGATCTCGCCGTAAGTCAGATCGGCCACGGCTTTTTCCACGATCCCGTTGAGTTCGAGAACTTTATCGATATCGTCCGTGATGCGGTCCAGAAGCGTTTTCCAGTCCTCCTCGATTTTCCATTTGCCTAAAAGTTTCAGGGCGGCCCGGAAATCCTGATCCCGGAAGCAGGCAATCGCCACGTAACCGTCCTTGCATTTGAAAAATCCGTAGGGGCAAAGACCGTAGTCCAGGGTCCCGTACCGAATGCGCGGCTTCTTCCAGACATAGCCGATGGTCGGCGGAAATCCGACGCAGGACGCAAAGGCGTCGGCTGCGGCGATGTCGATCATCTGCCCTTCGCCCGTGCGGCGTTTGAAAAGCGATGCAATCAAGCCGCCGCAGGCCGCTCCGACGGCGGACGTATAGCCGGCGGCGTAAAAACCGGCGCGCGTCGGCCAGTTGTAGGGCTCCGGTGCAGAGGGGAGGTCGCCGATGAGAGCGGCAAGACCCGATTCGGCCTGGCTGGTCAGGTCCGTCCAGGGCGTATGCGCCGCTTCCTGTCCCCTGGCCGTGTAATGGCCGTAGGGCGTGATGGCGATGTAGATCAGGCCGGGATTGAACTCCCGGAGCTGCCGATAGCCGATGCCCCATTCGTCCATTTCGCCGGGAGCAAACGTTTCGATGAGGATATCCGCCTGTTTGGCAAGACGCTTGAGGTTTTCGCGCCCTTCGGCGCCGGCGAGGTCCAGGGTGATGTGCCGTTTGTTGCGGCTCTCCATCAGATAGGGGACGCCCACGCCCTGGATGTTGGCGCCGTAGGGGCTCAGAATGCGCGACGGATCTCCTTCGGGAGGCTCAACCTTGATGACCTCGGCGCCGGCTTCGGCGAAAAAGCTGGCGGTGACATTTCCGGAAAAATTGGCGTAGCTCAAATCGAGAACCATCATGTCGTCCAGGGCCTCCGGTTTTCCCTCGACGGCCATCATCTTGGAAAGAAACTGGCTCCACTCGGAAAGAGGCTTCGACGCTCCCTTTTTCTGCAGGTATCTGGAATAGACGCGCTCTTTAATGGTCCTCACCCCCTTCGTAGTTGAATATCTTGTCTTTGGCGATGTCGTGGTAAATGGGCGGTCTCTGCCCGACCCGGTAATCCCAGTTGCCCACAACCCGTTCTTTTTCAAGTGCTTTGATTTCGGCTTCGGAAAGCCCCAGAATTTTTTTGAACACGTAGCGGTTGTGATAGCCCAGCGGCCGGGTGAGCCATTTTGTCCGGCCCGGCGTTTGGCTCAGCATGGCGATCGGTCCTTCAATGACCAGTTTCCTGTACATGTCGTCGTTGTAATCGATGACGCTGCCCCGTTCCCTGCGCCACGGATCGTTCGCAATTTGGACGTCGTCCAGAACTTCCGCCGCGGCAAAGCGGTGCCTGCGGCCGAGGGCGACAATTTCGTCCGCATCTTTTTCTTTGATCCAGGATTCAACCGCTTTGCCTAAGGCCTCGGCAGAGTCCGCCTGGAGCCGGCGGGCGGCTTTTTGATATCTTTCGTCACGGGCCAGGTCGTCGCGATTCATCGCCTTGCACAGGGCCTGAAACTGTTTGTCGGTGGCAATGCCGAGCGCCAGAAACTTTCCGTCCCGCGTTTTGAAAATTCCCGAAGGAGAGCAATTCGGGTCCGCATTGCCGGTGCGTTCCAGGTCCTTTCCCATGGCGTCGGCATAGGTGAAGTGGAAAAGCGACCGCATCAGGATTTCCGCCTGGCAGCCGTCGATGTACTGACCTTCACCCGTGCGCTCCCGGTAGTTGAGCGCGATCAGGATGAGCATGGCCGCGAAATAGCCGGGAAAGAAATCGCCGAAAAAGTCGGGAACCTTGAAATACTTGTCCGTACCGGGATGACCGGTCGCCGCCAGAACGCCGCTGGCGCCCTGCGCCAGGAGGTCCCAGCCCGGAAAATACCGGTAAGGCCCGAACTGTCCGTAGGTGCTGAGGCTGGCGTATACGACTTTCGGATTGATCCGACTCACCTGGGAATAGCCGATGCCCCAGGCCTCCACGGTCCCGGAGGTGAAATTCTCAATGACCACATCCGCTTTTTCAGCAAGCCTGAGGATCAGATCCTTGCCCTTGGGTTTTTTGACGTCGATGCCGACGAAATATTTGCCGGGATTGATAAAGTGCCACAGCGGATTGGAATGCTTCCAATACTTGCCCCAGTAAGTTCCACCGCGCCAGTAGTCGCCCTGATACGGGACTTCCACCTTGATGACGTCGGCGCCGAACTGACCCAGCACTTTTGCCGTGGTCGGGCCGAAAATCATGTGCGACAAATCCAAAACGCGCAGCCCCGAGAGAGCCTCCTTTTTCCGGGCGATGTCCTCCGGAGCAAAAAGCTTTTTCGTAAACTCAAAATAGTCTTCGGTCATGGTCACATTCCTATGTAAGCTTTCTTCACCAGTTCACTGTTCAGCAGAAATTCGCTGCTTCCTTCGAGCACTACGTGGCCGTCCTGCAGGACATAGCCCCGGCTCGCGATTTCCAGGGCGTAGAGGGCATTCTGTTCGGAGAGCAAAACGGTAATGCCGTCGGCGGGGAAGGTTTTGATGACATCGTAGATCTGCGACATGATGAGCGGGCTTAAGCCCAGCGACGGTTCGTCGATCATGAGCAGTTTGGGCTGCGCCATGAGTCCGCGGGCGATGACCAGCATCTGCTGTTCGCCGCCGCTCATCAGACTGGCCCGCTGTTCGGAGCGCTCCTTCAGGATGGGAAACAGGGCGCAGACTTTTTCCATCATTTGTTTTCGATTTTTCCAGGCTTTCCTGGTCGAGGCTCCCATCAGCAGGTTTTCCTTGACGCTCAGGTAGGGAAAAATCTTTCTGCCCTCCGGAATCTGGGAAATGCCCAGGTGGACAATCTGATCGGAAGACAGATGCCCGATGGATTCGCCCCGGAAGGAAATGGCTCCCGATTTGGCGGGCAGAACACCGGAGATGCTGTTGAGCAGGGTGGTTTTTCCCGCGCCGTTGGCCCCCAGAAGCGCAACCAGTTCTCCTTCGCGGATGTCCAGAGTGACACCGTGGAGGACGGGGATGACGCCGTACGCGGCTTTTAAATCTTTAATGTTGAGCATATCTCGCTCCCAGATAAGCTTCGATGATTTTGGGGTCTGCTGTGACTTCGCGCGGAGGCCCTTCGGCGATCTTTTTTCCGTACTGCAAAACGACCACCCGCTGTGTCGCATTCATGATGATCTTCATGACGTGCTCGATCCACAAAATGGTAATGGCAAACTGGTCCTGCGCGCTCCAGATCATATCCAGCGCCCGGGAGGCCTCCGTGGGATTCAATCCCGCCATCACCTCGTCGAGGAGCAGCAGCTTCGGCGTTGTCGCCAGCGCCCGGGCGAGCTCCAGCATGCGCAGTTCGTAAAGATTCAGGTCGCGTGCCAGCGTGTCGCGCTTGGAAAAGAGTCCTACAAACTCCAGATAGTAGGAGGCTTCCAGGGCCGCGTCGGGAAGACTCATGTGGGAGCGTTTCTTGCCGTTGAGCACGCCGACCAGAACGCCGGCAAGGGCGGTCATGGATTCAAAGGGCTGCGGGATCTGGTACGTCCGGGAGATGCCCAGCTTGCAGATTTTGTTGCTGGCCAGGCCCGTGATGTCCGTTCCGTCAAAACGAATGGAACCGCGGTCGGGCTTGTAGATGCCGCAAATCAGATTCAGCAGGGTTGTTTTGCCCGCGCCGTTGGGGCCGATAAGTCCCACCACTTCTCCTTCTTTAACGGAAAAGCTGACGTCGCTTACGGCGGCCAGACCGCCGAAATTTTTAGATACGGATGATATTTCCAGCATGGGACTATTCTCTCCTCACATGCAATTTGGGGAAATAATCGCGGGGGCGTCTTTTTTTATACAGGCCCCACAGTCCCTCTCCGCGGGGAAGAAAGACGATCAGGGCAATCAAAACCAGCGGGAAGACGAAATAGTTTACCGGCCCCAGAGCTCTTAAGGAATCTTCGACAATGGAGATCAGATAGGCGCCCGGAATGGCGCCGTAGAGAAAGGCCCTTCCGCCGACGATCACGATAATCAGGATTTTCGTCATGAACTCGAGCGGAAGATAGGTGACGCCGGCAAACGTGCGGAACGTGTGCACGATAAACCAGCCGACAATCCCGGTTAAAATGGACGGCGCCACATAAAAGAATACCTTGTAGGCGTCGACCCGAATGCCCATCATGCGGGCGACATTCTCGTTTTCATTCACCGCCGCCATGCTGATGCCGATCCGGGACCTTACCGTCCGGTCGCAAAACAAAAGGTAGAGCAGCATCAAAATGAGCGACAGGTAGTAATAAGCCACATAGTTCCAGGTGACTTTATCAAACGACAACAGGGGGCTCATTCCCACGAGACCCACTTCTCCGCGGAAGATATCGCCCCAGATGTAAGTGACGTCGAGAAAAGTGAGCGGCAGAATCAGTGTGATCAGCGAAAAGTAAAGGCCCTTGGCAATCCAGGTGGTGGGGCTTAAAAGCAATGCGATTCCGGCGCAAACGACAATCGTTGCCAAAAGCGTCATGGCCGGATTCCAGCCGAAATGGAGATTCAGGAGCGCCGCTGTGTAGCCTCCGATACCCAGGTAGAGCTGCGGACCGAAATTGACCCGTCCGGTTCCCAGCATCTGCAAAGCCAGCGGAATGGCAATGGCCGCGTAGAGATTGGCCGTGGTGATCATGGTCAGGATATGCGGATAGCTGTAAACGAAAAAGGGCAGAAGAAACAGGATACCGATGCCGATGGTCGGGTTTCTCCAGTAGCGCGGTTCGATGACCCATTCCGTTTTTTTGTCCCGCCAGCGGGCGACGATGCGATCACGGCGTAATTCAAAATTTACCATAGCGTTTCTCCCGCAAAAATCCCTCCGCGCCGATAAATCATGACGATCAGGGTGACAATCAGAGCTGCAAATCCCATGAAGCGGGGGACAAAGATAAAACTGACCGAGGCGTGAATGAAGCCAATCAGATAGGAGGCAACGATACTGCCTTTTAAATTGCCCAGGCCCCCGAGAATGGAAATCAGCATGGCCGTCATCAGCAGGGGCGCGCCCATGAACGGATCGATCCCCCAGAAGGGCGCGATGACGACCAGGCAGATGGTCGGGGGGATCACCGAGAGGATCATGGCCAGGTAGTACATCCGGTTGACGTTGGCGCCCATGAGCAGAGCCGCCGGCAGATTCTGGCTGATGGCCCGGACAATCAGGCCGATGCGGGTTTTCATAAACCAGACGACGTAGGCGGTCGTGACCAGAATACCCGCCAGGGCGGCGATAATCATCTGCCAGGCGATGGTGACGCCGCCGATGGTGACGACGTCGTCAATGATGGTGGAAGGAATGCTGACGCCGGCCGTCACCGGGAAAAGGTAATTGGCCAGGTGGGCGACGGCGAGGAACACAAGAATCGAAACGGTCAGCAGAATCTCTTCCTCCTCCATGTAACGCTGAAAGACGCCTTTGTAAAAAACAATCAGCGCAAAGGCGCACTGGACCACTATCATGAGCAAAATGCTGGGCACCAGTCCCAGGTGCGCTTCCTCCATGAAAGCCCAGGTCAGGTAAGCGGCCAGAACAAAGACGACTCCGTACCCGAGGTGAAAAATCCGGAGGACACCGCAGATCAGCGAAAACCCGAGGGCGATTAAAAGGTAAATCGAACCCCAGATCACGGTGTAAATGACGATTTGCAGCAGGGTATCACTCATAGGGTCTGCTCTCCCTTTTTTGAAGCGGATTCATAGGATATCCGAATCCTAACCGTTGCTTGTTTTTCGTCTGGAACCGGCTTTGGCGCAAAGAGGGAATCCGCGCCGGACAGGCACGGATTCCCCCGGCCGGCTATTTGCGCAATTCCTGCGGCGATTTGTAATCGGCCATCTTGTATTTCAGCGGATAGATGACTTTCATTTCTCCGTTTTGCCACTGTACGATGGGGGTGATGTATTTGGGCGGCGGCAGGTTATAGTGATACTGGGGGTGCCAGCCGATGCTGCCCAGAACGGCCACTTCTTCCACCTGTTCCAGCTGCTTGATCAACTGGTCAATGTTGCCCGTTGTGCCCGCTTTTTCGATGGCCTTTTTGAAACCGTAAAGCGTGTCGTAGGTCGTATGGGACCCGAAGATGGGGCCGACCTTGTAATTTTTCACCAGGTTATCCATGAAAGGAATCGTTTTAGGCGTGATGGGAACCCGGACCAGCGAGGAACCGACCATGACGCCGGTTACTTTGCCTTCGGTCATCTTCCAGGCCGGCGGCATTCCGGCCAGTCCGCCCCAGATGAAGACCGGAATATTTCTGGCGCTGGACTGCGACCACTGCTTGATAAAAGCCGGCTGGTCGATGTATCCGACGACGCAGTCGATCAGGTCGGCCCCGGATTTGGCGATGGCCTCGAAAATGGGATTGAACATTTTCTGATCGAGAGACGTCGTGGTTTCATAAACGACATTCAGGCCCTTGGCCCTGTAAATGCCCGGCAGGGAATCCGAAACACCGGGAATGCCCTTGCGCAACGGTTTGGTCCACTCCATGTCTTCGTAAACGATGGCGACTTTTTTGGCTTTGATTTGATTTTTAAAGCAGTCGATGTTGTCGGGGGCCAGAATTTTCAGATAGTTGGTTGAAATGGCGTAGTACGTCTGAAAACCGAAGCGGTATTTTTTATAGTTGTCGCGGACGCGATGCCAGATATCGTCTCCGGAGCCGATGGTGCAGAAAAAGACATGCGGGTATTCGGGAAACAACTCGGCGCCGATTTCCATGCCGGCCACGCCCATTTCCACTTTTTCGGCGATGAAAACGGCCAGGACCCGGTCGTTCATCACCAGTTTTTTGTAGATTTCAACGCATTTGGGAATTTCGCCCTTGGTGTCTTCGACGATCAGCTTGACCGGGCGTCCCTGGATGCCGCCCGCCTTGTTGATTTCATCGACGGCCATGGTGGCTGCGCCTTTGGCGCTGAGCGAAAAGGGGGCGGACATATTGCCCATCAGGCCGATTTTAATCGGTCCTGCCGTGTCCGGGCCGGCGGCCCCTGCTCCTGTGACAAGTAGAAAAAAAACCAAAATCGTTCCGGCAAACAGACGCATCTTTTTCATAATGATAACCCCCTGTTCCCTAAGTTTTTTTATCTTGACAAGAACTTTTCGTGTGACTTATATAGCGCTCATTATATAAAATTCGGTAAAACGGTGTCAAGATGAAAATGAAACGGGGTTCTGGCAATTGAGGAAATCCATGATACGACATACAGGAACCGACAGCCGCCGGCAGATCCTGGATGCGGCGCTGGCGCTGTTTACGCGCAAGGGATATGCGGCCGCGTCGGTGCGGGAGATTCTGGACGCGGCGGGCATCACCGCGCCGACATTATACTACTATTTCGGCAACAAGGAGGGGCTCTATCTGGAGCTGATGCAGACGCACTGCGCGATGATCGACGAAGCCATCTCCACGCACGCCGACACGGCCGCCGGCGCCGCACAGCGTCTCAGAAATCTGGGCGACAAGTTTTTTCAGTTCGTTATCGACGACAAGGATTTTTTCCGGCTGATGTTTGCGGTTTATTACGGTCCGTCCGAAGGAGCGCCCTACTGTGATTTCATTGCCTACCATGTCAAGTTTCACGCGGCCATCAGGAAACTTATCGAGGAAGGCATCGCGTCGGAAGAATTTCTGCCCGGAAATGCGGGACATATGACCTGGATGATTCGCGGTGTGGTGCAGCTTGCGATGGAAGAGCAAATCAAGGACGACCGGGAAAAAATCAACCGGGCGGGACTGCAAAAAATCCTCGACCTGGTTCTGGAGCGCCTGGCCGGACCGCCGCAGGCGGCGGCAACGGTTGCGGCGGCTTCTGCAAAACGTAAATCATTTAAGAAGGAGCGAAAAAATGGATCTGGGCATTCAAGGTAAGATCAGCGTCGTTACCGGCGGAGGATCGGGCATCGGCGAGGCTGTTGCCGTGCGTCTGAACGCGGAGGGAGCAAAGGTGGTTGTGGCGGATTTGGATCCGGAGGCGGCAAAAAGAGTTGCGAAGGCGATTTCGGCCAGCGGCGGAGACGCCCTGGCCGTCGTCTGCGATGCCACGAATCCGGAAGCGGTCGACGCCCTCATGGAGAAGGCCGTGCAGATCTACGGCGCCGTCGATATTCTGGTCAACAACGTGGGCGGAGGATCGGGCATTGCGCTTGTGGCGAAGTCCCGCCTCGAAGACTGGGATCAGACGATTGAACTCAATTTACGCAGCGTGTATCTGTGCTGCCGCGCCGCCGCCCGGCTCATGATTCCGCGCAAACAGGGGCGGATCATCAACATGTCCTCCGTGTCCGGCAAGCAGGGGGAGCAGCTGCTCTCCGCTTACTGTGCGGCCAAATTCGGCGTGATCGGCTTTACCGAGACGCTGGCCAGGGAGCTGGCGCGCCACAACATCACCGTCAACGCCGTCTGTCCCGGTTATGTGTTTACGCCGGGCTGGGAAAAGCTGGCGCAGGCGGTCAAAGAGATTCAGCCGGCTTACGCAGATATGAGTCTTCAGGAAATTTTCGAAGCGCGGGTCAAGGCCGTCACACCTCTGCGGCGCCCGCAGACCGCCGCAGAAATCGCCGGTCTGGTGGCGTTTTTGGCCTCCCACGAGGCCAGGAGCATTACCGGCCAGTCCATCAGCATCGACGGCGGCATTGTCATGGGATAGGATTATTTCCCGGCCCGCACCGTTTTCATAAAATGACCGGCAGATATTTACAGGACGACAGTCACGATATTTCTGCAATGATCCCGTCGGCATCAAAAGTCAGGCCTGTGAAATTTTTATGTTTTCGCGGCGGCAGCCTTCACTCCATCATTGACAGGTCTTCTTTTTTGCGTCAGTTAAACAAAAAAAGTTTTTTTAGTCAGACAGGTGTTTGTTTGCCGACGTCAAAAGGCAAGATCAATAAAAACCAAGGAGGGGCTGAGAATGAAGTATTGGAAAATGCTGATTTGTATGGTTGCCGCTGTTTTTGTTGTGTCCTGGATGGGAAACGCTCGGGCTGACGAGATCGTTATCGGATACACCGGGCCGCTTTCCGGACCGGCGGCGGAATACGGGCAGGACATCTTTAACGGCGTCGATATGGCCGTCAAAGAGCTCAACGCGGCCGGCGGCATTACGGTGAAGGGCAAAAGGTATACGTTCCGGCTGGACAAACTCGACGACCGGGTGGATCCGACGCAGGCGGTGAACAACGCCCGCCGGTTCAGGCAGAACAAGGCCATTGCCGTCTTCAACGGTGTTTTCAACACCATCGCGCCCATGATGAAAATCAACGAGGAAAAGGACAACGAGTTCATCGTGATGGCCTATACCAGCACCCCCAAGGTCGAATATCTCGGCAACAAGCTGATGATTGATACGACAGTTGACTTTACCACCTACGTGCAGGTGTTTGCGGAGTGGGCCCTGAAAAAAGGCTGGAAAAAATGCGCCATGGTGGTCACGCTCGGAGCTTACGGCGATGAGTGGCGGACCGGCTTCAAGGAATATTATCAAAAACGAGGCGGCGTGATTACAGCGGACAAGCCGGCCAATTATTACACGGAAACCGACTTTTCCTCCCAGCTGGCCGCCTCGATCGCCACCAAGCCGGACGTCATGCTGATCGGCGGACCTTCCGCCACGACGGCGCTGGTCATCGAACAGGCCAGAAGCATGGGCTACAAGGGCGGCTTCATGCTGGTCGATCAGGCCAAGCAGGATTACATCGCCGTGCTGCTCAAGGGCACCAAGATTATGGGGGACCTGATCGGCACGGCCGGTGTCGTGAGCATTCCGTTTGAAGGCGCCAAAACCTTCGACAAAAAATATACGTCGACCTACAAGCGCATGGTGACCTGGGAATGCGCGCTGAATTACACCGGCATGCATGCGCTGGCCAAGGCGATCGTCGTCGCGGGCACCGTGGACGACGTGTATAAAATCCGGGCCGCCTTTCCCAAGGCGCTCGATCCGCCCATGCTGGGCGATAAATATCCGAATGCGGCTTACGGTGTAACCGATGCGGGGCGCATGCTCATCATGGCGTCCGTGCAGACCGTCACCAAGGGCAAATCCGATCCGTCGGTGCTTTATGCCTGGTGGCCGAAAACCCAGAAAGAATTTGACAAGCTCGTAGTTCAGAGTGCTGTGGGCGGCGGGACGAACCCGGTTTACTGGCTGAAACGCTAGACGCGCAGATTCGGTTCTTACGAAATGCATCAGGGAGGAACGGGACGACCCGTTCCTCCCTTTTTGCGTGTAAGAAAGGCCGGGCCACAAAACGCTGTCCGTCAACCGGAATCGGAAACGACGACGATGCCTTCCCGGCAAAGCGGCGCGATGTCGCGGACGTCATAGCCGATTTCCTCGAGGAGGGCTTGCGTATCCCGACCCAGCGCGGGCGCTGTGCCTGAGGGCCGGGCGGGCGTGCCCGAAAATTTCAGCGGTACGCCGATGCCCTTGATTTTTCCGCAGACGGGATGTTCCTCTTCGCAAATCATCCGGCGGGCCCGGAGGTGCGGATCGTTTTCCAGCTCCGCAAGGTCGCAAACGGGCGTGAGGCAGACATCCAGGTCCTTTGTGGCGGCGATCCATTCGTCCCGGGATTTCGTCCGAAACAGAGCGGCGATTTCCCGGCGCAGGCTCTCCGCTTCTTCTCCCATCACCAGGTGCTTGTCCAGCCAGTCGGGGCGCTGGACCAGATCGCAGAAGAGCTTCCAGAATTTCGCCTCCAGCAACCCCAGCGCAACATACCGGCCGTCGGCGCAGGCATACACGCCATAGCAGGCCAGGCCGCCGGAGAGGGGTTGTTCGCCGGGCCCCATGTTGAGCTTTGTCGCCTGATAATGCGCCATCTGCAGCGTCATGAGCGGCAGGACGCCGTCGAGCATGGCCACGTCCACCTGCTGCCCCTGTCCGGTTTTTCCCCTGGCCCAGAGCGCGGACAGACAGGCGATCACCGACATGTAGGCCCCTCCTGCCACATCGCCCAGCTGCGGCGCGGGCACAACGGGGCCGGTTGACGGGGCGCCGGTGGACGCCAGAATGCCGGCGTAGCCGATAAAGTTGATGTCGTGCGCCGCCCGGGCGGCGTAAGGGCCGTCCTGGCCGTAGCCGGTGAGCGAGACGTAGATGATGTCCGGTTTGACGCTTTTGGCCGCCGCATAGCCGATGCCCAGGCCGTCGAGGACGCCGGGCCGGAATTGTTCGATGACGATGTCCGCCGTCGGCAAAAGCGCGAAAAATATTTTGACGCCTTTTTCCGTGCGGAGATTGACGGCCAGGGAGCGCTTGGAGCGGTTGACGGCGAGGAAACCCGCCGATTCCTTTTCCAGGTAAGGAGGGTAGTAGCGCATATAGTCCGGCGCGTTCACATCCTCGATCTTGACGACGTCGGCGCCCATGTCGGCAAGCAGCATCGTGCCCAGGGGGCCCGGATAAAGCCGGGTCAGATCGAGAATCCGGATGCCCTGCAACGGGCCGCAGGAAGGTTTGTCGCTCATGGCGCTCCGTTTCCGGCCCCGGCGAAAGGCGGTTTCGCCGGGGCCAGGGATTTTAAATGGCTTCGATGGTGGAGGTCGGCTTGGACGTGATGTTGTAAGTGACGCTGACGACCTCCGGAAGCTCTTTGGTGATTTTTGCGGCGATCTTTTCGAGCACGTCGAAGGACAGCCGGGAGGGACTTGCCTTGCGCGCGTCGGTGCTGTCCCAAGAGCGGATTTCGATCTGGTTGCCGAAGACGCGCTTTCCGTCGCGCATGCCGGTGACGCGGTCTTCATGCAGTATTGCCAGGTACTGGAACGCCTTCGTATTTTTGAGCGCCGCTTCGGTGATGGCCGTGGCTTTTCTCACCAGGGCGATCCTGGCGGGTGTGACCTCCCCGATCACGCGGGCGGCGAGCGCCGGTCCCGGAAAGGGGATCCGGTCGAACATCGCGGCAGGCAGGCCCAGGCCGGCGCCGGCTTTGCGCACCCCGTCCTTGCGCAGCTCGATGAGCGGTTCCAGAATCTTGTAGCCGAACGCTTTTTGCGGATCGATGCCCAGCTGTTCGAAGACGTTGTGCTGGCGTTTGATGCCGGCGACGGTTTCATCCACGTCGGTGAGGATGGTGCCCTGCAGAAGGTATTGGGCTTTGCTTTTAACGACGAGCTTGCCGAAAACGTTTTTGTAAAAGGTTTGCGTGATGGCTTCTCTTTTTTCCTCGGGATCGGTCAGTCCCTGAAGCGCGGCAAAAAAGGCTTTGGATGCGTCGATGACCTCCACGGCAATGCCCAGTTTTTTGAAGGCGGCCGCCACTTGCGCCGGCTCATTTTCGCGCATGATGCCGTTGTCGATCATGTAGGTTTTCAGGCGGCTGCCCAGCGCCTTGTGTCCCAGGGCGGTGACGACGCAGGAGTCCACGCCGCCCGAGAGCGCGTTGACGGCGAGGCCGTTGCCCACGGCGTTGCGGATATTCCGGACTTTATCGTCGATAAATTTCTCCACATTCATGGTGCTGGCTTTGATTTCTTTCATTTTCATGGCGGCGGCTCCTTTGATCGTTAAATAGAATGCAAAGATGTTTAAACGAAATCGCCCGGCGTTTCAAGCGGTAATGAAAAAATGGACAAAAAAGTTCCGGCGACGCTTCGTTTTTGTACATTTCGGTTGTAAATTTAAAAAGTTCGGTTTAAAAAGCGTGTCGGCTCTGAGGCAGAGCCGATTCAAAACAGATGTGCGAAAGGAGAATTGCATGGAGCCGATCAGGATCATGCCCTGTCTGGATATGAAAAACGGAAGGGTGGTGAAGGGGGTTCATTTTGTCGATATCCGGGAAGCGGGCGATCCGGTGGAAAACGCCGCTTTCTATCAGGCTGAAGGAGCGGACGAACTGGCGATGCTGGACATTGCCGCCACGCTCGAAAACCGCAAGACGCGCCTGGAATGGGTGAGGAATGTCTCTTCCGTCATCCGCATTCCGCTGACCGTCGGCGGCGGCATCGCTTCGCTGGAGGATATTGAAATGGTGTTCGATGCGGGGGCCAGCAAGGTGTCCATGAACAGCGCCGCGGTGAAAAATCCCGAGCTGGTGAAGCTGGCGGCGGCGAAATTCGGCGCGGAAAAAATCACCGTCGCCGTCGACGCCAAAAGAAACGCGGCCATGCCGTCGGGATTTGAGCTGGTGGTTTCCGGCGGTACGCTGCCCATCGCCAAAGACGCGGTCGCCTGGGCCAGAACCTGCCAGGAGCTGGGCGCGGGCGTGATTTTGCCGACCAGCATGGACGGAGACGGCACCAAAGCGGGCTACGACATTCCCTTCACCCGGGCGATTTCGTCCGCCGTCAGCGTGCCGGTCGTGGCGTCCGGCGGCGCGGGAAAGCTGGAAGACTTTTGCGAAGCGGCCGTTGCCGGCGGTGCGTCCATTTTGCTCGCGGCGTCCGTTTTTCATTTCCGACTGCTCCGGATTCAGGACGTCAAAGACTACCTGAGAAGCAGGGGGCTGGCCGTTGCCTGAATTTCCGGGCGGAAGAACGGACCCGACAGGATGCGCCGTGAGCAAACTGGCTGATATGATTTTTTTCCGGAAGCACGGGCTTTGTCCCCGCTGGCTGTGCTTCACCTTTGATAACGCTTTCCGGCGCCTGGTTCAGGATCCGGACCGGATCATCAGTCCCTACGTCGGGCAGGGGGATACGGTGCTGGATGTGGGGCCGGGCATCGGTTACTTTACAATTCCGGCGGCAAAGCGCGTCGGCGCCGGAGGCCGGGTCATTGCCGCCGATATCCAGGAAGCGATGCTTCGCGGCATTGCAACGCGCGCCGGTCGCGCGGGCGTGCGCGACCGGATCGTACTTCACCTGTCCGCCCCCGGCGAAATTTATGCGGGAGATCCGGTGGATTTTATTCTGGCCTTCTGGATGGTTCATGAAGTTCCTGAGACAGAAAGGTTCTTCCGGCAGCTGCGCGCCGCCCTGAAACCGGCGGGGCGCTTGCTTCTGGCGGAGCCCAAGCTTCATGTTTCCCGTTCACAATTTGCCGGTGAAACCGCCGCGGCGCAAAGGGCAGGCTTCAGACTGCGGCAGGAGCCGTCCGTTCCGCTCAGCCACGCCGCGTTGTTGGGATAGGACAAGCGGGCCGGTCGGTGGACGGTTTTTCTGTATCGGCGACCTTTTATTCCGGCATCCGGTAGCGGTTTTCCCGGAAGATTTTCAAACAGGCGCGAGCCGCCGTTTCGTCGTAGAGGACGCCGGCGTTGCGTTCGATTTCCTCCAGCGCCGTACCGATGCCCAGGGACGGGCGGTAGGGGCGGTGCGAGGAAATGGCTTCCACAACATCCGCAATGGCGAGTATTTTCGATTCCAACAGAATGTCTTTTCCCGGAAGTCCGAACGGATAGCCGGATCCGTCGATGCGTTCGTGATGTTCCCGGACCATCCGGGCGATCGGCCAGGGGAAGTCGATGCTTTTGAGGATGTTGTAGCCCGCTTCCGCGTGCAGTCTGATCATTTTCATTTCCAGGGCGGTGAGCGTCGTCGGCTTGGTCAGGATTTCGGAAGGAACGGAAATCTTGCCCACGTCGTGGATCATGCCGGCCAGGCGGATGCCGTCGATCTGGTCGCGGGAGAGGTTCATTTCCGTGGCGACGGCGCGGGCCAGATCGGCCACCCGGCGCTGGTGTCCGGCGGTGTAGGGATCGCGGGCCTCGATCGTCGCGGACATGGCCCGGATCGTCGCCCCGAGCGACTTGCGCAGGCTGTTGATGTTGTCCTGCCGTTCCTGCTCCAGTTTTTTCCAGGGGGTGATGTCTTCCACGAAGCCGTGGTAGGAGACCAGACGGCCCTGGGCGTCCCGGACCGCGCTGACGCTCATCCGAATCCAGATGCGGCTCTGGTCTTTGCGGTAGAACTGGGTCTCGTAGTCTTTGACGCCGCCTTCTTCGCGGACTTTTTTCAGGACCGCGTGATACTCGTCGGGATGGACGTAAATCTGGCCGGCGATGCTCGCAACGCTGCGGGCGAGGTCTTCCGGCGAATCGTAGCCGAGAAGAGCGGCAAACGCGGCATTGGCGGAAAGCGGCCGCTCGCGGGGCGCAGCGTGAAAAATGCCTTCCTGGGCGTTTTCCACGATGGAGCGGTACTTCTGTTCGCTCTCGATAAGCTTCTTCTGCATGAGCCTGTGTTCGGTGATATCCTGAATGGTGCCGATCAGCCGCTCCGGGGCGCCGTTTTGGTCGAACGTTGCTTCGCCTCTGTACCGAACCCAGAGCTCCCGGCCGTCGCTGTTCCGGAGAACGCGAAACTCCTTTTCGACGAGCGGAAGTTTCCGGGCGAGGCCCTGCTCCAGGTCGCTTTTCAACTCTTCCCGATCGTCCGGATGAATGAGCCCAAACCAGCCCCGGACGTTCTTGATGTAATCCTTGCCGATCCCCAGAAGATTGTCGAGGGTGGGAGAACTGATCCACAAACCGGTTTTAACGTGGAAATCGAAGGAGCCGAGCCTTGCAACTTCCTGGGATTTGCGCAGAAAATACTCGTTATGTCTCAGGGCTTCTTCGGAGCGTTTGCGCTTGGTGATGTTCCGCGAAAGCCCCCGGAATCCGATCGGCCGGCCCCGAACATCGCGCAAAAGGGAGACGGAAACTTCACAGAAATGCTTCGCGCCGCTCTTTTCAATGAATTCTCCTTCATACCGGCCGGACGCTTGTCCTGCGGCGTAAAGCTCCGCAAAGACTGTCTGGGACATTCTGGCCATGCTGTTTTCCATGTACTGCCGGTAGTTCATTCCGATCAATTCCCGGCGCGGATATCCCAGGTCACGGCATAAAACGTCATTGACAAACGTGAAGTTTCCCTTGAGGTCGATTTCGAAATAGCCTTCGTCGATATCTTCCAGAATCGTCCGGTATTTTTCCTCGCTGGCGCGCAGCGCGGCCTCGGCATGCTGAAGATCCGTGGCGGGGCAGAAATCCGCCGGTCCGGCTTTGTCCTTTTCCGGTGTCCTGTCCAGTATCATAATGCGTTATTATCGTCAGGATGGCCCAATTTCTTTAATTCTGAGGCATGGCGATGCAATGCCGCAAAAAGATTGCCGATCGGCGGCTTGCAAACGCGTCTGTTTGCCTGTATGAAGAAAATGCCGGCGGCCGCGGCCGCCCTAAAAGACATGGATCAGAAAAGGGAGGAAGCAACAATGAAACGATTCGTCTGGATGGCGGTGCTGCTGCTGCTTTGGCCCCTGGCGGGCGAAGCGGCGGATTACAACCCGGGCGCTAAGGCTACAGTGATTCTGCAGACGGATAAAATGAGCAACGGAGATCCCATCGACTATGTGGACCTGGACAGTCCGCAGGTGACCGTGATGATCGTCGAAATCGCCCCCGGCGCGGAAACCGGCTGGCACAGCCATCCGATAGCGGTTTACGCCTATGTGCTGGCCGGCGGCATCAGGGTGTCTGTCGAAGGCGGCAAAACAGTCGATTTCAAGCAAGGGGAGGCGTTTGTCGAAGTGATGAAGCTTCGCCACAACGGCGTGAACCTCGGGAATGTGCCGGTGAAAATGGTCGTTTTTTATCTCGGCGCCAAAGACCTTCCCAACGTCGTGAAGGGAAATCCGTAAACACCGCGGCGTCGTTTTCCGCTTCGCCGATCAGGCGGGTGGGGGCGGAGGCTGCCGCTCTCACTCCCCGATGATTTTTACCAGGACTCTTTTTTTGCGCCCGCCGTCGAACTCGCCGTAGAAAATCTGCTCCCACGGTCCGAAATCCAGTTTGCCGCCCGTCACGGCGACGACGACTTCCC
>Ga0228535_1001947_pt1 | contig 24597 bp, 23 predicted proteins | sample SJ1metagenome_FD_168457 | JGI IMG/M metagenome (GOLD analysis project Ga0228535, IMG submission 168457) | Enriched culture of PCE-dechlorinating microbial communities from Ithaca, New York, USA - SJ1 | ecosystem: Engineered > Modeled > Simulated communities (microbial... > Unclassified | place... | reverse complement strand
TGAAGGCGGGTATCGGCTACGGCGGTAGTTGCTTCCCCAAGGACACCAAGGCGTTGCAGTATCTGGCAACCCAGTACGGCTACAACCTCAGGACCGTCAGTGCTGCAGTGGATGTAAACAACGAGCAGCGCTACAAGCTCTATCGCAAGGCCTGCAACCGTATGATTACCTTCAACGGCATCAAGGTTGCGGTTTTGGGATTGGCATTCAAGGCAGGTACCGATGACCTCAGGGAGTCTCCGGCTATTTACAATATTCCCCTGTTGCTCGATCAAGGGGCGATAATTACTGCCTTCGACACCGTTGCAGAGGAGAACTGCAAACGCCAGTACCAGTTCGAGATGCAGTATGCCTCGAGCGTCGAACAAGCACTTACCGGTGCCCAAGTCTGTTTTATCTTCACCGATTGGCCTGAGATCCGAAGCCTTTCTCCCTCGGTTTTCAAACAACTCATGCGCACACCTCTGGTCTACGACGGAAGGAACCTCTTCAATCCAAGGTCCATGCTGGAAGCCGGGGTGGAGTATTACAGCATAGGGCGCTGATATGACTGAGGATACGCGATCCTTTCATGGAGTTATAACCTCTATTCAACCACGGATCAGGCTCAATCGCTCCTTTGATCAGTCTTGGCACAGTTACCTTGGCTATGCCCTGACCATAGTGGAGGCGGAGGGAGCTTTCTTGCTGGTAGGTATCAGTGAAAAGCTGCAGGAAAAACATCGGTTGAGCAAAGGTATGGTGGTAGCAGGAAATTGCAAATCCGTGCAAGAACGCAATCTTGAGAGCGTAGACTACTATCGGGTAACCGGCTTTAAGGTTCTTGACTCTTTTGATACCGATTTACAGTACCCTGTCCCTCCATCATTGGAGACCTATCGCCAGCGGGGTCCTAGACGCCTTGCAGCCAAAACGTACGAAACCGCATGTACATCTTGTATGTGGGGTTGCAGGATGGCAGTTGAAATCATCGTCGACCAGTGGAAGCCCTGGATCCGCAAGTATCGCACAGAGACCTTCTGTTATGGTCCCAAATCATGCAAAAACTACCGTCCCGGCCCCAATCGCCGCGTAATCGGAAGAAACAAAATGGTGTACATTGAAGAGGATTGGGTGGATGAGATGCTGACAGAACACAGAGGTGAGGACGAATGACAAAGAAAAGGGCCTCTCGCCCGTGCGAAAGACCCTCGTTTTGTACATTTTCTTTTGTATTGCATTATCGCAGTGCAAACTCCACCATGTGCTGTTTTGCTCCAGCGATATTTCCCTTGCTCATCGCCTTCTTCACTTTCAGAAGAATTTTCCTTCCTTCAGCTTCGGAGAGCGTGTTGCCCTCAAGCGTCTGTGCCAGATTGATGCTCAAGTCCAGTACGCCGTAGGCGGCTTCAATATTTCCCCGCTGGATGTTCTCGATCAAGGCTGAGTCGAGCATATCAAGCAGGAAAGGGGTGGTGACCAATGTGTGCTCTTCCTTGAGCAACGTTGCATCGTGTGGTGTATATCGTGTCATAGGCTGGTATCCTTTATCAGGGGTTTCATTTTCCCTTTACGGTAATATCGCCATAAACGCTTATATTTTCAAGTAGTAGCAGTGCGTGTTGCTCTCCTCTCCGACCAGCGTAACCATTTCACTCTGTCCATCGCGGCTTTGGGAGTAGCTGATGGTAATTGGCAGCGCATCCCCCTCATAGTACATTGCAAAGCCTCCATCCTCGTCAAATACAAGTCTTCCGAACAGGACGGCCCGATTGGTTGCCGTCAGGGTCATCTCAAGCTCACTAGCCTGTACAACGGCATTGCCGAATGAGATTTCCTTCAAAGAGAGGCCGAATAACTCCGGCAGGACCGGAATTCCCTCGGTGTCATCGATCTCCCATCGATTACCCGCAAGTCGGGAGACTACATCGATTGCCTCTTCGATGGTAGGCTCCTCGAAGACAGGTTGATAGCTGCAGCCGTAGCACCCGAAGGTGAAAATAAAGAGCAATACCAAGGCAAACGTGGCCAGGATTGCAATCTTGGGTTTTGAGAGCTTCTCGTTCTGTTTCGTTTCTTCCATAGAGTCCTCCTATTCGACCAATCATCAGTATTTCTGCTTCGGGCGGGGTTCTCCAGTTGCAAAGGGAATCGATAAAAGACAGTTGCTCCGCTTGGCGAGGTCGTGGTAGGGTGGAGCCATCGGGAGATGCATGCCATGTATGAATTCGACGTCTCAACGCTGCTATTTGCCTTTGGGTTGACGGTGTTTGCAGGCCTTGGTACCGGTGTAGGTTCGTTGATGAGTTTCTTTTCCAAGAAATTCAATCCGAAGTTCCTCGCCGCCGCCCTCGGATTTTCTGCAGGCGTCATGATCTATGTCGCCATGATCGAGATTTTTGTGAAAGCACGGGAGTCATTGGAAGGTGCTTTGGGCGCAAAGGCCGGGTATACACTGACCACCGTAGCCTTCTTTGCCGGTATTGCCGTCATTGCCATCATCGACAAAGTCATACCCGACTACGAAAACCCCCACGAAATACAGGACCATGGTTCTGAGACCAAGCCCTATGTCGATTCCAATGACTCGAAGCTCATGCGCATGGGCTTTTTCAGTGCCCTGGCCATTGCCATCCATAACTTTCCCGAAGGCCTGGCCACCTTTATGGCCGCCATCAGTGAGCCGAAGTTGGGCATCAGCATCGCAGTGGCCATAGCCATCCACAATATTCCCGAAGGCGTAGCCGTCTCGGCTCCCATCTACTATGCCACCAAGAGCCGCAAAAAAGCATTCTGGTACAGCTTGCTGTCAGGCCTTGCCGAACCGGTAGGAGCCTTCATCGGCTTCTTTCTGCTCAGGCGCTGGTTCAATGACATTACCTTCGGGTTTGTTTTCGCCGCAGTTGCCGGCATTATGGTCTACATTTCCCTTGATGAACTGCTGCCCACCGCCGAGGAGTATGGCGAACACCATGTCGCCATCACCGGCGTCATTGCCGGCATGATCGTGATGGCGGTCAGCTTGGTCATGCTTTCATGAAGCATGTGATCGAAACCTCCAGATTATACCTCAGGGAACTCAATCATGCAGACTATTCCTCTCTTGCGGCCATCGTCCAGGATGAACAGACCATGTATGCGTACGAGGGGCCCTTCAGTGATGCAGAGACCCAGGCATGGCTGGACAAGAACATTCTTAGGTACAAACAGGACGGATTCGGCCTGTGGGCTGTCATCCTGCGCGAGAGCGGGGCTATGATCGGGATGGCGGGCTTGACCTGGCAGTCCATCGAGCAAGCAACGGTGCTCGAGATCGGCTACCTGCTGAACCGACGGTACTGGGGGATGGGATTTGCTATAGAGGCGGCTAAAGCCTGCAAAGAGTATGCATTCTCTGTATTGGAAGCGAATGAAGTCTATTCGATCATCCGCGATACAAATATAGCCTCGATGAATGTAGCCATCCGCAACGGCATGCTTGTACGCGGTAGATTCGTCAAGCAGTATCGCGATGTCTCGATGCCCCACCTGGTGTTCTCTGCCAAACGAACCACCTGATTCCCAAACAGTATTCTTTTCTCTCAGTTCCCATTCTCACCGGAATTTCTATTCCGATTCGTCAGGCTTCTCGTAAGAAGAATTTTTTTGTTGACGGATTGTTAGCTAGGATATACGATACAGGTACTGATTAAATGATTAATCAAACAATTAAGGAGGAATGTATGAACTTGAAACACACCAAGGGGGTGGTCCGTGCCCTCGCCCTGTTGCTTGTTCTTGTGTTGAGTATGCCGATGGCATTTTCACAGGGAACTGCCGAGACAAAAGCCCCTGCAGGACCCGTACCCATGACCATCGCCACCTGGACGAGCAACCCCGACCAGATTGCGCTGCTTGATTCCTTTGTCCAAGGCTTTGCCAAGGAGAAGGGCATCGAAATCAAGGCAACCTTTGAATCGATTCCGTTTGCAGAGTACAACACCAAGCTTTCCCTGGAGCTGCAAGGCTCAAGTGGTCCTGATTTGTTCTGGGTCTTGGAAACGGCAGCCCCGGCTTTCATTCAGAGCGGCCTGCTTGCCAAACTCAACGACGGGATGAAAGCCTACGACCCTGCCGACATCTCCGCCGATGCACTACAGCTGTGGAGCAAGGGCGGCGATGTCTACGCAATTCCCTTCTCGACTTCCCCGTTCTTCATCCTGTACAACAAGGACCTCTTTGCCAAAGCCGGCCTGAATACCCCTGAGCAGTATGCCGCCGAAGGCACTTGGAACTGGGATACGTTCAGAACCGTCAGCAAGACGATCAAGGACAAGACAGGCGTGTGGGGCTTTCAGACCGTTGACGGACAGGGTTACGACGCCCGCATCCTGCACAACCTCGCCCCGATGGTCCGCTCCTACGGCGGTGACTTCTGGACTGATGACGGAAAGGTTTTGATCAACAGTGCGGAATCGGTGGCAGCGGTAACCTTGTTCCATACCATGGTGTACAAGGATGCCTCGGTGGTACCTCCTGGAAACCAGAGCGACTTCTTTGCCGGCAATGCTGCGATGACCGTCGGACAGATTTCCCGCGTATCGAAGCTTAATGATTCTGCATTTGCCTGGGGTCTTGCCCCGATGCCCGCAGGACCCAAGGGTGAATCGCCGGTGATCGGACAGGCTGCCATTGGCGCAAACTCCAAGGGCAGGAATGTAGAGCTGGCAAGCGAGCTCGTCGGCTACATGACCAACAAGAGCTCGGTAGCAGCCATGGCAGGCATTTGGCCGCCGGCCCGCAAGTCGGTGCTTGAGTCCGAAGCCTTCCTTGCCTCCAATAAGAGTGTGACCAAGGAGCAGATGCAGAGAGCCGTCGCCGACTCGATCAAGAGCGGTCGCGTACTTCCCAGCCATGTGAAGTACCCCCAGATTGAAGTAGAATCGAAGATGGTCTTTGATAAGCTGTGGAACGCAAATGCCAACGTCAAGGCGATTCTCGACGAGGTGGCTGCAATCTACGCAAAGCACACTAAATAACTATTTTGATAGGAGAGGGGACGAATGAGGATGCAAACCCTGAAGGCGAGTCATCGAAGGGAAGCGGTCATCGGCTGGGCGTTCATCGCCCCGCAGATGGCAGGCTTTATCATCTTCGTCCTGCTCCCGTTGGCCTCGGTATTTGTGTACAGCATGCAGGAGAAGAATCTGCTGTTCGGCACCAGCCTGTTCACCGGACTTGAGAATTTCCGCCTGCTCGCCAAAGATCCGCTGTTCGCCAAGTCATTGGTCAATACCCTGATCTTCAGCGCCGGGGTCGTTCCCCTCAACTTGGTATTCAGCCTCCTGCTTGCCCTCTACCTCGGTGGGGGCAGGACCGGGACTCGGTTTGTCAGGGGAATCATCTTTCTGCCGGTGGTGACGTCGGGAGTTGCCTGGGCGATTGTATGGAAGTACCTGTTGCAGGGCGGGGATGCCGGCCCTGTCAACGCCTTTCTCTCGTTCTTCGGCATCACCGGGCCGAACTGGTTGTTCGAGAAGGGGTGGGCGATGAGCAGCGTCATCGTCACCCGGGTGATGAAGAACCTGGGCATGAACGTGCTGATTTTCATGGGAGCGGTTTTGAACATGCCCGGTGATGTCATCGAAGCCGCCCGCATCGATGGAGCCAAACGCTTCACCTTGTTTTTCAAGATCAAGCTGCCGCTCTTGATGCCCACCGTCATGATGGTGACCATCGTCACGATCATCGGCTCGATGAGGGTCTTCGATACCATCAAGCTCATGACCGATGGAGGACCCGAAGGGTCGACCATGGTCATGGTCTATTACATCTACCACCAAGCCTTTCGGATGTTCGACACCGGCTTTGCCTCTGCCTTGGCCGTAGTACTCTTTTTGATCGTGCTGCTTTTGACGGTAATCCAATGGGTTACCCGTAAGAGGATCTCCTACTATGAAAACTAATACACACCTTAAACAGATCCCTTACTGGCTCTTGATGCTCATCCTGACCGTTCTCTTCGTCTATCCCTTCTGGTGGATGGTAGTGAACTCATTGAATGTAAGTGCCGAGATTTTCGGCGCTCCAAAGCTTCTGCCTACCTCGTGGGCGTTTTCAAACTATCGGGACATCTTCACCGTCCAGCCTTTTGCCCGCCACTACGCCAATACGCTGGCAGTGGCTCTGCTGGGGACATTCGGCAATGTGCTCTTGTCCGCCTTGGCGGGCTATGCCTTCGCCCGCATGCACTTTCCCTTCAGAAATGCGGCGTTTCTCTTGCTGCTTACGGCATTGATGATGCCCATCGAGGTCACCATCATCCCCCTGTTTTTCCAAATGCGCAGCTGGGGGGCCCACGACACCCTCACTCCCTTGATTCTGCTGGCGATCTTCGGCAGCCAGGGGGCTTTCTCCACCTTCATGCTCCGTCAGTTCTATGTGACGGTGCCCAACGAGCTTGAGGAAGCCGCCCGCATCGACGGGCTCAATCCGCTCGGGATCTTTGTGCGCATCATGCTGCCGGTTGCGGTTCCCGTGCTCAGCTCGGTGGCCATCCTCGCCTTCATTGCTGTCTGGAACACATACTTGGAACCATTGGTATTCCTCAGCTCGCTTGAGAAATTCACCCTCCCGCTCTCGTTGACGAATTTCAACGATACCTACGGTCTTCCCCAGTGGCATCTGCAACTGGCTGCGACCACCTTATCCATTTTACCCATCATGGTTGTCTATCTGATTTTCCAACAGAAGGTCTCCGACTCCATGGTCAACTCTGGATTGAAATAAGAAGGAGCATTCTATGCAAAGCATTACCCATACTCACTACGATTTGGTTGTTGTCGGAGGCGGCATCGCAGGATCGATGGCGGCCGTTGCCGCCGGCCGTGAAGGCCTTCGAGTCCTGCTCATCGAGGAGGAGGGCTACCTGGGGGGAAGTTTGACAGCCTGCGGAACGGGCCCGATGATGACCTTCCATGCCGGGGATAAGCAGGTCGTACGCGGCCTTGTCGATGAGATGATCCAGCGTTTGGTACAAAAAGGCTTGTCGGTCGGCCACATCATCGACTCAACCGGTTATACCTATACCGTCACACCGTTTGACAGCGAAGGAATGAAGCGTGAACTTGAGTTGATGTGCCTTGAGGCCGGGGTTCAATTGCTCTATCACACCTCGGTTGTAGAGGCGAAGGTAATTGATGGAAGGTTGGGTACGATTACCTGCCTGTGCGCAGGCAACCTCTTCAGCGTCGAGGGCACCTATTTCATCGATGCCTCCGGTGATGCCGACCTCATCGCCATGGCAGGCATTCCGTTCGAGCAGGGAAGGGAGAGCGATGGGAAAGACCAACCGCTTACCATGAACTTCAAGCTGGTGGATGTCGATCTCTCGGTTATCCGCAACCTTATGGACAGCGATGTAGAACTTTTCCCGTTCCTTGCCCCCAAGGCCGGCTTGCAGCATCAGGCGAGCCGGCTCTCCTTCTCAGGTTTCCAGCAAATCATGGGCGAAGGCATACAAAAGGGTGAGATTACCTTCGACCGCGACATCGTGCTCTGCTTTGAGACCAATGCAAAGAATGAAGTAATTGTGAATATGACGCGGGTGCTGGATAAGAATCCGGTCAAGCCGCTTGAGCTCACCGAAGCCGAGCTGGAGGGCAGGCGACAAGTCTGGGAGCTGTATGGCTTTCTCAAAACCCATATACCCGGCTTTGAGAAGGCCCGGATGACCTATAGCGGGCCCAGGATCGGGGTACGAGGTTCACGTCGACTGAAGGGTGCCTATAGGATCACTGCACAGGATTTGCTGAATGAGACCATCTTTGAAGATGCAATCTCAGCCTGTGGATATCCAATCGACATACACTCTCCCGATGGGGCTGAAACTGACTCGACCTTCCTTCGCGAAGGCGGCTACTATACCATACCACTGAGGAGCCTGCTCAACGAGCAGGTACCCAATGTACTGGCGGCGGGCAGGAACATCAGCTGCGAGTTTACAGCCCATGCAAGTCTTCGGGTAAGTCCGTCGGCTGGAGCCATCGGGCAGGGGGCCGGCGCCGCCGTCGCCCTGGCTATCCAGACAAAAACAGACCTTTTACATCTTGATTTGGATGCACTCCATGCTACACTTCGCAAGGCAGGAGCATTTGTAGGATGAAAGAGTTCAAGCGGGTAACCTTGCAGGATGTAGCTCGAGAGGCGAAAGTCTCCTACGCCACGGTGTCTGCCGTACTTAACGGCAAGGACGGGCAGAGCATCCGGGTGGCCCAAAAGACGAAGGAGAAAATCCTGGAGTGTGCAGCCAGGCTTGGGTATGTGCCCAACATGGCGGCACGCAAACTGAAGAACGGAACCAACTCCCTGATCGCCGTCTTCACCTACGAACAAATTTTCCCTGTCGAGTCGGAGAATGAGTACTACCGCTTCTTCGTGGGTATCCAGGAGACTGCAGAGAAGTTGGGTTATGACATCCTGATTCTCAACAACCGACCCACCGAGGAGAACTCGAGTAGGATTGTACTGGCCGACGGGGCTGTGATGATGGGTGTGAACCGGGACGACAAGGGCATCGAGCGGTTGGTGAAAGCCAACTATCCCTTGGTGTTTGTCGGACGGCGCGAGGTCGCCGAGGTTTCGACTCACTGGGTCACCTTCGACTACCAGAAAGTAATAATCCAGATGGTCGACCATCTCAGTGGTTTGTGTTTACAACACAGTCTTGTGTATGTGGAGTCTTTCGAGCAGGAACGCGAACCACGCAAGGATAAGCGTCGATTCTTATTGGATGCCGCCCGGTCCCTTGGTCTGGAGGTGCTCATTGTTCAAGCCGATGAGCGAAATCGAATCAGCGATGAAGCTTTCACTCTCATTCTGCAGTGCAAGGTTGTAGTCTTTGACCGATTGTTCCTGTTGGAGCCCTTTGAGCGATTACTGGAGAGAAAGTATCTGAAGCTTGGCAGTGACATCAGGGGTGCGGTGCTGGAGGACGATTGGATGGGCTGCCATGAGCATTGGACGCGGTGGTCGAACCAACGCTTGGAACTAGGGTCGCTTGCAGTCGAGTATCTCTCACACCTTCTGCAGAAGGATTCGTTGGAGCAGCTTGATAGGCTTACTCCTTTGCACCTGGTAATCGCCGAGAGTTCAGCGTTCGCCGAATAGGTCGGGATCCTTTGCAAGCAGCTCATTGAGCAGCCGGGTCAGCGGTTGTGTCTTGTGATAAAGCACCTTTGCATCGCCAAGCTTCCCCTCACTGAGGATGCCCCGCTCCTTCAGTATGGTTTCAACACGGGGAAAGTTCTCTGCTACATGACCGACATGCCCGCTGTTCGGGCGGGGTACGAGCGTTCCATCGGCGAGGCGGATGAAGAGCATTCGCTTCTTCTCGTTGATGCGGTTGGGGATGTCCAGCCACTCTTCAACTCCGTGGATGAAGGTGTCTCGGTTCAAGCCGACCCCCACCAGCAGGATGGTTGCATTCCTATCGAGCAGTTTGCCCCAGGCCCCTTCACGAGGACAGGGAGTGGTATACAAGTGATCGCCATTGGTGAAGGCTTCTGCCTCCTTGCCGAAGGCGACAACCGAATGCGTCGGATGTGCCGATCGTATGCCGTCGGGGGTTTTCCTGGCGAGCTCGGGTATGATGCCGATGCAGACCTCGGTCTCATTCACACTGTAATAGGGTTGGTCGTCGTTGACATTCGCCCACGTATGGGTGGGGAAGACCATCAACCCGTCACGCATGTACTCGACCATTGCGTCTACTACGGTCGGCGCACCGCCTTCAACATCCCCTAAACTCTTATAGGAGAAGTGGGCGAGGGTGGTCCCTTTCGGGTCGAGGCCGAGGTTTTTCAAATCGGACAGCAAGCTTTGTTTGGTATGCATGCAAAGCATCATGCCATACTGGAGAGGCATAATCAAGGGAGTAAAACCGGTGACTAGGATGCACCAATTGGAGTATGATGGCTCGTATGTGAGGTTTTGCAATGAAACAAACATCTGACCTGTTGTACCAGGAATATCGACACATGCTGGTGGACAACATTCTTCCATTCTGGCTTCGCTATGGACTGGATCGGGTGCATGGCGGCATGTATACTGCTTTGGACCGGGATGGTTCGATACTCGATACCGACAAATCGGTCTGGTTCCAAGGCCGGGCGCTATGGACGTATGCCACTGCATATCGCCAGGTGGAGAAAAACGCCGAGTTCAAGACAGCATGCGACTCCTTGATCTCGTTCATTGAGAAGCACTGCTTCGACCCTGCCGACGGGAGGATGTACTTTCGGGTCAGCAAAGAAGGCAGGCCGGTGATCAAGCGCATCCGCTATGTTTTCAGCGAGACCTTTGCAATTCTGGGTTTTGCAGCCTACAGCAGGGCGTTCAACCGCCCCGACTATGCCCAAAAGGCCTACGACCTGCTTCTGAAGGTGGAGGGGTACCTCAACACACCGGGGGTTTTGGTTCCAAAATTCGAGACGGTTTCCATAGGCTTCGGCCTTCCCATGATACTCCTTAATACCGTGCAGGAACTCCGTGCCGCCCTTCCCGATCGAGTTGTTGAATTCAACGCTCGCATCGATGGGTATCTTGAGCAGATCAAGACGCATTTTGTACGTCCTGAACTGCAGATTGTGGTCGAACAGTGCAATCCCGACGGGTCGCTGCAGCTCGACCACTTCGAGGGACGGCAACTGAATCCAGGTCACGCCATCGAGGGCGCCTGGTTCATCCTCAATGAGGCTCGCTACCGAAACAACGACCCCGATCTTATGAATCTGGGTACCACCATGCTTGATTGGATGTGGTCCAAGGGCTGGGATGCTGAGATGGGCGGAATCATCTACTTCCGCGATGCCCTGGGCCGTAGCGCCACCGAGTACTGGCACGACATGAAGTTCTGGTGGCCGCAGTGCGAAGCGACCATCGCCAACCTCATGGCCTACAGCATGACAGGTAAAGAATCCTACCTGACCCAATTCGATACGGTGCACCAGTACATCAAAGGCCACTTCATCGACCGGGAGTTCGGCGAGTGGTACGGTTACCTGCATCGCGACGGGAGCCTTTCAACGCCGCTTAAGGGCAACATGTACAAAGGGCCCTTCCATATTCCCAGAATGTATCTGGTCTGCTGCCAATTGCTCGATGAGCTCAGGCGCTAGAGCTGTCTGGGGACCTTTGCCCAGAGGTCCCCGATACATTCAGCCATCCGGTCTCCTTGTACGTCTCTTTTTTATACATAACATTTTTCCATGTATTCGTAACATTTCTACATTGTTTTCATGGAAAACCAGCATACGATAATATATGTCCAAGCAATTACTTATGTTTTCTCACCCTTTGGACGACAAAAGGAGTGTAGAGGTTTTTATGCCTCTAACAGATAAAAATCAGGAGGATATGTATGAAAAAGAGGATTCTTGTCTTGTTGCTCGTTGCTCTTACCGTAAGTGTGATGCTGTTTGCCGGTGGAGATGCTGAGAAAGCTAAAACCGCTGACGTTTCCAAGCCCTTGTCCGTCATGATTTGGGACTCCAACCAGGAGCCTGGCATCAGAAAGCTCATCGATGATTTTACTGCAAAGACCGGTGTAACTGCAGAAATTCAGGTTGTCGATTGGAACAACTATTGGACATTGCTCAGCGCAGGAGCCCAGGGTGGTTCTCTTCCCGATGTATTCTGGATGCACTCGAATGAGTCTCAGCGCTATATGTCCAACGATCTGCTGCTTGATGTGACCGACCGCATTGCCAAGAGCCCTATCATTGATCCTGAGAACTATCCTGCTGATATCTGGAGCCTGTATACCTACAACAAGAAGTATTATGCTGTTCCCAAGGATGTGGATACCATCGCCCTTTGGTACAACCGTGCCCTGTTCGACCAGGCCGGCGTAGCCTATCCGACTGATGACTGGACATGGGAGGACCTCTATGCTGCAGCGAAGAAGATTACCAAGGCTGATGGCAGCGTGTATGGATTCGCTTGTCCCAACAACAACAACCAGGCTGGTTGGTACAACCTGATTTATGGAAACAACGGCTATGTCATTTCTGAAGACAAGAAAAAGTCCGGAATGGACCTCCCTGCTTCCATTGAAGCCATGAAGTGGATGGAGAAGATGATCAATGAGAATCTGATGCCTCCGCAGACTGTCATGACCGAGAGTTCGGAAGACGTGCTTCTCCAGTCAGGAAAAATCGCCATGGCCATGCAGGGTTCTTGGATGCTTCCCGCCTTCAGGGACAATGAATACACCTTGAAGAATTGTGATATCGCCATGCTGCCGAAGAACAGCAAGACCGGCCGTCGTCCCTCCATTTACAACGGTCTTGGCTGGGCGATTGCAAAGAACTCTACACGAACCGATGATGCATGGAAGCTTGTTGAGTACTTCGGCTCACAGGAAGGTCAGCTCAAGCAGGCTCAGTTGGGCATTACGATGTCCGCTTACAACAACACCAGCGATGCATGGAAGAACGGCGTACCGCAGTTCAATCTGCAGGCTTATCTGAACATGCAGGACGATATGGTTATCCGTCCGTTCTCCAGGAACACCGTCAAGTGGGAGAATGCAGTCCTTGACGTGATGCTGAGAGTCTGGAACAAGGAAATTTCAATGGAAGCTGGATGCAAGGAAGCAGCCGCCCAGATGAATGCAATTCTTGCCGAGGAGTAAGAACCATCTTTTCGAACCTAGGCAGGGAAACCCCTGCCTGGGATTTTTCCAAGGAATGATTCTGCATGAACAGACGTTCGTTACGTTCTACAACTAAAACCCAAATGTTTGTCTGGGGTTGGATTCTGGTCCTGCCCACCATTGTCGGTTTAATGGTTCTCAATATTATTCCCTTGATCAACACAATCAACCAAAGCTTTCACAAGACCGGGGATTTCGGCAGGGGGAATATTTTCATTGGATTGAAGAACTACCAAAAGCTGTTCTCAGACCAAGCTGTTTTGCAGTCGATCATCAATACGTTGAAATATACTATTGTCCAGGTACCCTTCTCGGTTTTCATCGCCTTGGTTCTCGCCGTCATGCTCAACAGGCAGGTCAAAGGCAGGGGAGCCTATCGAACCATTTTCTTTTTACCCATGGTTGTTGCTCCGGCAGCTATCTCCATGGTATGGCGATGGCTTTACCATACGGAATTCGGATTGATCAACAATCTCTTCAATCTCAAGATAAGCTGGATTTCCGATCCTGCGATTGCAGTATTTTCCATTGCCATTATCGGCATATGGTCGGATATCGGATACAATATGATCCTCTTCCTTGCAGGGCTGCAGGAGGTCCCCAAGGACTATTATGAGGCAGCAGACCTGGATGGGGCGAACGTCATCCAGACTTTTCGGCATATAACCGTCCCGATGATCTCCCCGATTCTCTTCTTTGTCATCGTTACCCGTATGATTGCCGCCATGCAGGTGTTCGACACCATTTTCATGGTGATGGAACAGCGGTCGAATCCAGCCATGTATAAAACCCAGTCTTTGGTGTATCTCTTCTACCAATCCTCCTTTGTGGAACGGGATTTTGGGTATGGTTCAACGATTGTAGTTGTTTTGTTGGTTCTCATCATGTGTATAACTGTAATACAGATGATCGCCCAGAAAAAATGGGTTCATTACAATTAGGAGGTGTGCATGAGAAAGAGAAGCCTTGTATATACCCTGTTGTTGCATGCAGTCCTGATTGTCGTATCACTGACCATGATCGTTCCATTTGTGTGGATGATTCTTACCGCATTCAAGACGGCAGGAGAAGCAATCCAGCTCGATCCGTATGTGTTCTTCCCCACAAGGTTCCAGTTCAATTCCTTTATCCGTGTCTTTACCACGAACAACTTCCTGAACTTGTATAAGAACACGCTTTTGCTCATTGCCTTCAGAATACTATGTGCCGTTATTACGGCCAGCATGGCTGGATTCGCTTTTGCCAGATTGAAATTCTTCGGCTCAGAACTGGCATTTTCCCTTGTTCTGGTCCAGATGATGATCCCTTCTCAGATCTTCATCATTCCCCAGTACTTGATGATCAGCAAGCTGGGAATGACAAATACCACGTTCGCCTTGGTCTTTCCAGGGTTGGTGACTGCCTTCGGTACCTTCTTGATGCGTCAGGCATACAAGATCCTGCCCAAGGACCTGGAGGATGCAGCCAAGATTGACGGCTTGAATATCGGCAAGACGTTTGTACTGGTGCTTGCTCCTTTGACAAAGTCCAGTTTGGTGGCATTGAGCGTATTTACTGCAGTGTTCGCCTATAAGGAGCTGATGTGGCCGATGATCGTCAATACAAGCAAGGACTCTCTGGTCCTGGCCTCTGCATTGGCAAAAATGAAGGGTCAGTATGTAGCCAACTATCCCGAGCTTATGGCAGCATCACTGATCGCCTGTGTACCGATGATTGTTCTCTACTTCATCTTCCAAAAGCAGTTCATTGAAGGAATTGCCACTTCTGGAGGAAAGTTGTAGCGCTTTGGTTGTGTAGTGTCTCAGCTGTTCTGGTCAGGCTCCCCTGTGGGGGATGTCGTGGTTGGTATAGCTTGGTACGATTAGATTTCTCATAAGAGGACCATAAGATAGGAGAGGGGAAGCGATGAAAATTACCTTTTTGGGAGCTGGAAGCACAGTGTTTGCACGCAACGTGCTGGGTGATTGCATGGGAACCGAAGCTCTGCGGGACGCAGAGATGGCTCTCTACGATATAAACGCGAAGAGGCTCGAGGAGTCGAAGCTGATTCTTCAGGCGATCAACGATACCATCAACGGGGGCCGCGCAAGCATTGCGGTCTATCATGGGCGTGAACAATTGGAAGCCGCTTTGCGTGGTGCCGTGTTTGTAGTCAATGCAATCCAGGTGGGGGGCTACGACCCGGCGACCATTACTGATTTTGAGATTCCTAAAAAGTACGGACTGAGGCAGACCATCGCCGATACCATCGGTATCGGGGGGGTGATGCGGGCCTTGAGGACCATCCCCGTTATGGAAGAGTTTGCCAAGGTGATGGAGAGGGTCTGCCCGAACGCACTGCTTCTCAACTACTCAAATCCCATGGCGATGCTTACCTCATACATGTTGCGTTACACCGATGTGAAAACCGTAGGGCTCTGCCACAGCGTGCAGATTTGCTCTGAGACCTTGCTCAAGGGCCTCGGTATGGAAGACAAGCTGGAAGGCAGGGTCGAGTATATTGCCGGCATAAACCACATGGCTTGGCTGTTGAGTCTGCATGACAAGGACGGCAATGACCTCTACCCGGAGATCAAGAAGAGGGCTGCACACAAGAACGCAACTGAAAAGCACGATGACATGGTCCGCTATGAGTACATCAAGCATCTGGGATATTACTGCACCGAGTCGAGTGAACATAATGCCGAATACAATCCGTTCTTCCTCAAGAAGGGCTATCCAGAGTTGGTAGACCGGTTCAACATTCCCTTGGACGAGTATCCAAGGCGGTGCATCCGTCAGATCGCCGAGTGGGATGAGGAGTGGAAGAAAATCCACAACCAGGGCTCGATCGGCCATGAACGCTCGCTTGAGTATGCCTCCCATATCATGGAGGCGGTGGTAACCAATTCGGTGTACAAGATCAACGGCAATGTGCTCAATACTGATTTGATCGATAATCTTGACCGAGATGCGTGTGTCGAGGTTCCCTGCTTGGTGGACGGCAGCGGTGTTCACCCATGCAAGGTGGGCAAACTTCCTGCCCATCTGGCGGCGATGAACATGACCAACGTCAATACCCAGTTGCTCGCCGTCGAAGCGGCGGTAAGCAAAAAGAAAGAGGATGTCTATCATGCAGCAATGCTTGATCCTCATACGGCCGCCGAGCTTTCGATCGATGATATCGTTGCGATGTGCGACGAGATGATCGAAGAGCATGGTCCGCTGATGGAAATGTATCGATAAGTATGTGATGGTGCACACCCCGGATTCGTCCGGGGTGTTGTATACTGGACGGCAGGAGTAGAGCCATGGCCGAAGAAGAGTTGTTGATCAAGGCTGCCAGATTTGTTGGATTGGACGGGGTGAGGAAATCCGCCATCGATCTTGCGCTGTCGTACTGCGGCATCCAGCAGTGTTCGCCGCTTCACAACAACGGACCCGAGGTTCGTGACACCAGCTTCATCCATATTGTGAGAAGCGGAAAGGGAGTGCTGAAGATGGATGGCAGGGAGTATGCTCTGCAGGCCGGCCATGCCTTCCTGATCCCTTCCGGAGTCAAGGCTCAGTACACCGCCGACAAGGACGATCCCTGGCACTACATGTGGGTGGGCTTTTCAGGTCTTATGAGTGAAGAGAGCATGGCGATGGCCGGCTTCAGTAGAGAGCATCCTGTGCGGTCAGTACTCAATGAGCAGCTTCTTTTGCAGGATATCGAAGGCATGATCGAGACCTATCACCTCACGTTCACCAATGAATTGCGCAGAAACGGCTGTTTTTTCCACTTCATTGCACATCTGGTCGAGGATTATCAGGCACAAGGAACGCTGGCCGGTGAGAGCAACCAGCAATGTGGCCAGTATGCCCGCAAGGCCTACCATTATATAATGGAGCGCTTCAGCGAGCCGATTAAGATCCAGGAGTTGGCCCGCCGGTTCGGAGTGAGCCGCAACTACTTGTACGCTTGTTTCAAGGAGGTGTACAAGGTCTCGCCGAAGCAGTTCCTCAACGCAGTGCGCATGGAGCATGCTTCAAGTTTGCTGCTTTCAAAGTACTTGTATATATCGCAGGTTGCCCATCAGGTGGGATTTGATGATGAACTGGCTTTCTCGAAGGCCTTCAAGGAGTACCACCATCTCTCTCCCACCGATTTTCGCAAGCAGCTGCATGCTCACATTGCATCTATGAAAGACAATCCATAATGTCCTTCCATTTGCGGTCCATATCCTGCATCAGGGCGATCTGGGTTCTGGCTCGGTCGAGATTGTGGCTCGGCCGCTCGATGTGGTAGTAGACATCACCATTGAGATAATCGGTGAGGAAGCGCACCCCCATGATCTGGGTGGTCGCCCTCCCTGATTCTGCAATGAGGCTTCGCTCGAATTGTGTTAAAAAGCTGTCCGCTACAGAGCGGTACCCTTTGACCATCTGGATGAAGAGCTTCTCATCGCATTTGACCTTGCTCAGGTCCTGCTCATCCTCGCTTGCCGTGATACTGCCGGTTCTGAGCATGTCACCGGTGTCGAAGAGGATGGTTCCGCTCATCACGGTATCGAGGTCGATCACACAAACTCCTTCGCCGCTTGTCTGGTCGAAAAGGATGTTGTTGATCTTCGTGTCATTGTGGGTCACTCTCAGCGGTACCTGTCCTGCTTCCAAGGCATTGGTGAGGACCATTCCCCGCTCTTCGTTCTCTAGAAAGAATTCCAGTTCGGCTTGCACGGAGTCGAGTCTTCCAACTTTGTTATCGCTGACAGCCTGCCTGAATTGGCTGTAGCGACTTCCCATGTGGTGGAATTTTGCAATCGTGGTATGCAGCTGGTCGGCCGGGAAATCCGAGAGATGCTGCTGGAAGGTCCCCACGGCCTCTCCGAAGCGATAGGCAAGGTGCCGGTCATCGAGGAAGGGGTAGGTGTTCACCCCGTCGATGAAGTGGTAGGTTCTCCATAGGTTGTCCTCATCGTCATACGCATACCACTGATGCCCCTTGGTTTGTACAAGCTTCAGGCACCGTTTGTCCTTGTCGGGAAGGTGTGCAACCTTGCTCTGGATGTGGCTTGTCACCCGCTGGATATTGTCCATGACCTCCTCGGGCCGGGTGAAGACTGCATCGTTGAGTTTCTGGTGGGTGTACTTGTAATGGTTCCCGTTCCATTTGAAGGTTGATATGAAGGTGCTGTTTATGTGCCCTTCCTTGTTTGCCTTGACTTTCTCAAGTTCGCCTTCGATGGCGAACAGGCCTATGATGTCTGCGATATCCTGCATGGTGCTCTTCCTTGCTCCTACAATTTTCCTTGACAGAATAGCACACCTGTCTTATCCTAGCAATGTACACAGGTGTGTATATTGGTGGAATCAGGCATGGAAAGCAAAAAGGACCTTCGAACCATAACGCGCAAGGACATCGCCATCGAGGCAGGGGTGACAGAGACCATCGTCTCGTATGTGATCAACGGCAATCGGTATGTGAAGGAAGAGAAGCGCAGGAAGGTGGAGGAGGCGATCGCCCGGCTCAACTACCGTCCCAATTCCATGGCCCGTGCCCTCAAGGGCAAGAAGTCGAATCACATTCTTTTCATCGCCGACGACATCAAGGGTGAGTACTTCGGCAAGCTTATCAGCGAAATAGACGGTCTCGCCTATAAAGAGGACTACTTTATTACATTGTGTGCCGACCATCAGGATGAGGATTTCGTCAACCGTATCTATTCCAAATTCTTTGACGGCATCGTCATTGGTTCGGCATCCTTCCCTCTGCATAATATCCAACGGTTGATCGATGCCGGAATTCCGATTGTCCTTTTGGAAATCCGCGATTACAGCTCGATTCACGGGGTCTATGGATTGATCAACACCGGTCTGTATGAAGGTTCTCGTCGTGTCGTACGGACCTTGTACGAGAGGGGCAGGCGCAAGCTGTTGTTTCTTGACCGTGTCAGCACCTCTGGCAATTGGAGCAGCATGGATGACTGGCGCTTGAAGGGCTTTACCGACCAGTGCAATGTGTATCGGCTTGAGCCTGTGGTTGTCAGCGGTTGCCGCACCGAGGACGAATTGAGTGCCAAGGTGATCGATCTGCTTGCGTCGGGCTATGTCCCTGACGGGATTTTCGGAAGGAACGATCCGATTGCCTTGGTGGGAATGCAGGCATGTCAAAAAATGGGCTTCAATGTTCCGGATGATATTTCGGTAATAGGCTTTGACAATACGCGGTTGTGCCGATTCTCTTCTCCTACACTTAGCTCTGTTGAGATTGAGCAGAGCGAAATTGCCCGTTGGGTGATGGATATGATGATGAGCCTTATAGACAACCGCAGCTCGTTTGAAAAGCGCTTGGAAGTCTATCTGGATACGAAACTGGTTATGCGCGAGAGCGTATAAATAGCTATACAACAAAAGGGAGTTTGAATCATGAAGAAAGTCGTAGTATTTCTGTTGGTGCTTGCAATGCTGTCTGCTTCTGTGTTTGCAGCAGGAAAGACTGAAGCCGCCCCCGCCGGTCCGGTGACCCTCAAGGTGGCGAACTATGCTCTGCTGGAAAGCGGGTATGAACCGTTCTGGAAGCAGGTGAAAGTGGATTTTGAGGCTGCCAACCCCGATATCACCATCGAGTGGGTGACCGCTCCCTATGGTGAGATCGTCAACCAAGTGGTGAATATGGCCGGAGGCGGCAACAAGGTCGACGTCATTTTCGGGGAGATCGACTGGGTTCCAGGACTTGTCGATGCCGGTTTGGCTGCCCCGGTCAGGGACATCCTGCCTCAAGCGTTTGTCGATGACTTCTATCCCGATGTCCTCAAGTCCTTCGAAGTGGAAGGCAAGCCGTACGGTATTCCGCTCTATGTCTCTCCGTATGTACTGTATTACAACAAGAACCTGTTCACCCAGGCGGGACTCGATCCGAACAAGCCGCCCAAGACCTATGATGAGATGCTCTCCTACGCCCAGAAGCTCTCCCAACTGAAGGATGCAAACGGCAACAAGGTCTATGCCTTTGGCCAGACCACTGCTTCGGTACCTGTTTCAGGAGCTTCCTTGACTGCAATGGTCTTCAATTTTGGCGGTCAGGTGCTCGATGCACAGGGAAAACTCGCTGTGGACAACCAAGGTTTCAAGGATGCCTTTACCATGGTGCAGAAGCTCGACCAGCTGGGGTACAATCCACAGAATGCCAAGCTGAAGGACCTGAGAAACCTCTTCGCCCTCGGACAGCTTGCCATGTATTACGACCAGAGCTGGGGTTTCAACGGTGTAAAGTCGATTAATCCTGATGCAGTCAACTTCACCGCCTCCGCCGAGCCCTTGAAGGGTGGAAACGGAGTAGGGGCGAGCCTGCTTCAAGCCCACTGTTTCATTTTGGTCGACAACGGAGCCGCCAGAAAAGCTGCGCTGTCGAAGTTTGTGGAGTTCGTGATCAGCGAACAGACACTCAGCTCCTACCTGCGTGACCTCACCCCCGCATATCCTGCAAAGAAGTCGATGGCGACCATGGAGAGTGTGGTGAACAACGGCATTCTCAAGGGTGCCTCCCCGGCTGCAGGCAGAGTGCAGGTGCAGTCGTTCATTCCCAGGATCAGCAATCTCAATCTTGAGCTGTGCTCTCTTGCCCAGGCTGTGACGGTCGGCAAGCAGGATGTTGCTGCTTCCATCGAGAAGTTCAAGAACACTGCAAGTGTAAAGATTTCCCAGTAAAAACGTATATTTGGGGGCCGGTCTTCCCGGCTCCCATGGTAGGAGTGGTATGAAAAGCAGAACCTTGAAGCGGACGAGAGCAGACTTTCTTTTCTCGTTCCTCCTCGATGTCCCGGCCCTTCTGATGACGGTGTTGTTCATCATCGTTCCCATAGTGGATTCAGTGATCAAGAGCTTTCAGGACTATGGGGTACGCAACATCATCAGCGGAAAGCCGGGCGTCTGGAACGATTTTGCAAACTATCTGTATCTAGCGAAGACCGATGCATTCACCATGGCGAGCATCCATACCTTCAGCTTTGTGCTGGGAGTGGTGTTGTTGCAGTTTATGCTTTCGCTTGTGCTCTCCCTGATTTTAAATACCGAGATCAAGGGCGCCCGATTGCTCAGAAGCGTCATGATGACTCCCTGGGTGGTGCCCACCGTCATCTCGGCCCTTATATGGATGTGGCTTTTTCAACCCCAATACGGGTTTATCAAATACTTGGTCGATCTTGTTACCTTTGGGAACGTGAAAGACTTCGCCGTGCTCAACAATCCACAGACAGCACTTGCCGGGGTGGGTATCGCCGCCCTTTGGAAGCAGATTCCCCTCATGTCCCTGCTGTTGCTGGCAGGACTTCAGAATGTTCCTCAGGAGATCAACGAAGCGGCGATGATCGACGGGGCCGGCAAGTTCAGACGTTTTGTTTCTGTTACCTTGCCCTATCTCAGTCCGGTGATCAAGGTGAGCATCTCCATGGCAATCATCGAGAACTTCAAGCAGTTCCCGCTTTTCTGGACCATGACCGGAGGCGGTCCGAACAACGCCACCACCACGCTTGCCGTACTCAGTTACCGCGAGGCGTTTGTGTCAATGAATCTGGGATCTGGGGCAGCTATAACCACCTTGTGGATGCTCATGATGGTGTTGGTGGTATTCTTCTACAACCGGATTTTCCGTGTTCAGGATCTGGGGTGACCTATGGCAAATACTTCTACACTCAAACACGATTCCCGGTTGTTCATCCTGGCCAAATACGTGCTGCTTGTCAGCATTCTACTCTTTTTGCTCTTTCCCCTCTATTGGGTTCTGGTCACCTCATTCAAGACGAATATGGAAGCCTATCAGTACCCTCCGACGTTTTTTCCGCACACTCCCGTTCTTGACAGCTTCATCAAGCTTTTTACCCAGCACAACCAGTTCTTTGTCTACTATCAGAACAACCTTATCGTCTCAGCCTGCGTGGCCTTGCTGTGTTGCATGCTGGCGATCTTTGCCGGATACTCACTTGCACGGTTCAAGAATCGTTGGAACCAAGCCTTTTTCGCCCTCCTGCTGGTAAGCCAGATGTTTCCGGTCATCAGCCGCATGATCAGCTTGTATGCAATCATGGGTAAACTGGGAATCATCAATACCCTGGGCGGCCTGATATTCGCCCTCCTTGCAGCCCAAGTGCCTTTCTGCATAATCCTGATGGCAAGTTTCTTTGCAAACATCCCTACCGAAATCGAGGAGGCTGCGTTCGTCGATGGGGCTGGGAGATGGAGAATCCTTTTGACCATTGTGACACCCCTGGTGAAATCGGGTCTGCTTGCAGTCGGCATCTACGCTTTCTTGATGACTTGGGACGACTACCTGCATGCAGCCACCCTCATTCAGGCTGACAACCTGCGCACACTCTCGGTGGGCATAGCACTTCGCTACTTGGGTGAGCTCTCCTACGATTGGTCGTTGGTCAATGCCATCTCAATCATCGGGACCATTCCTGTTGTACTGCTGTTCTTCTTCTTCCAAAAATATATGATCAAAGGCCTGGTAGCCGGTGCTGTGAAGGGCTGAGGTGGAGTATTCAATGCCAAGACAAGTTGTGTTCATTATGACCGATACCACAAGAAAGGATATGCTGGGCTGCTACGGCGACAGTCGCATGCTGACACCCAATCTCGACAAGCTGGCCGGACAGGGCTTGCGCTACGAGCAGGCTTACTGCTGTCAGCCTGTCTGCGGACCGGCACGATCGGCCCTGTTTACCGGGATCTTTCCCCACTCCAACGGGGTGGTCTCAAACAACCTGCCTTTGGGAGATAATGTTAAGACTCTCGGACAGAGGCTGAGGGACAACGGCATCCAAGCGGCCTATACCGGCAAGTGGCACCTCGATGGCGGGGATTATTTCGGTTTAGGACAGTGCCCGGATGGGTGGAATCCAGATGCGTGGTACGATATGCACAACTACCTTGAGGAACTTTCTGTAGAAGAGAGGCTTCGTTCACGAAAGTCCGAAACCGCGTTTGATGAGGACTGGGGGGCGGAAATGACCTATGCCCACCGTGTTTCGAACAAAGCGATAGGGTATGTGCAGGAGCATGAAGGCCAGGATTTTTTCCTTGCAGTCTCCTATGACGAGCCCCATGGTCCGTTCATCTGTCCCGCTCCCTTCAACACCATGTACGATGGGTTCTCGTTTGAAGACAATCCCACCTTCCATGACAGCCTTCAGTCCAAGCCGATGCTCCAGCGCCTGTGGTCGGGGGACGACCTTCACAAGAGTCCCGAGGCGCTGCACGCGCCCTCGAAGATGCTCTCTCTCTACCTAGGATGCAACAGCTTCGTCGACCATGAGATCGGCAGGGTGTTGGATGAGGTGTATCGTCTTGCCCCGGATGCCTTGGTCATCTTTACCTCCGACCATGGCGATATGCTGGGCTCGCACCGCCTGCAGGCCAAGAATGCCGCTTTTTACAAGGAGATAACGAACATTCCGTTCATTGTGAAGCCGGGCAGAGGCCATGAGCTCAATCGCAATGTCGTGGTCTCCCATCCTGCCAGCCACATCGATGTGACCCCTACGGTGCTGGATTACTTCGGCATCCCGATTCCCAAGCTTCTTGAGGGAAAAAGCATGCTCGCCCAGTTCGAAGACCCGACGGTTCAAGTCAATGAGCATGTCTATTGTGAATTCACCCGGTACGAGGTCGACCATGACGGTTTTGGAGGCTTGCAGATGATGCGTTCCATCACCGATGGTCGCTTCAAGCTGACGATCAACCTGATGGACTGCGATGAGCTCTACGATTTGGATTCTGACCCCCATGAGGTGGTCAACCTGATTGAAGATCCTAGCAGAAGGGAAATCAGAAACAAGCTTCACGACCTGCTGATCGAGCACATGGACCGCACCCGCGATGTCTATCGCGGCTATCAGTGGGTTGCCCGGCCGTGGCGGAACGACCGGCATCCAACCTGGCAGAACAGCGGCCTGACGCGCCAGCGTGAGAACGAGGAGTATGAGAGCCGGCAGTGGGACTATGATACCGGCCTTCCCATGGAGAGTGCTGTTCGGGGAAAAAAGCTCTACGATGTGAAGAAGTAACAAACAGGACCGGCTGCAAGGCTGGTCCTGTTTCAGTTCCATACCTAGACAAGTCCGTCCATTTTGTCCATCAACCATACAACTTTCAGCAAAATCGCTGAAAATCTGCATTGCTTAATTACCATGCGATGGTACGCTTTGCGTAGATTGTACAAACAACTTGGAGGAAATTATGAAGAAAGCTGTAGTATTGCTGCTGATTGTTCTTTGCATGCTCGGTACTTTGAGCGCCGCAGGCAAGACTGAAACCAATCTTGATTCCTGGCCGACTGAACCGGTAACCGTTATTTGCCCCTGGGCTGTCGGCGGAGTGGCCGATGTCGTGAACAGAAAGGCTGCCACCTATGGGGTGGAAGTGCTTGGCCAGCCCATTCTGGCAACCAACGAGCTTGGTGCCGGCGGCAATGTCGCCTTGACCAATTATCTGAAGAACCAGCCGAACTCCTACAACCTGATTTTTGGTGGTGAGGGAGCTTTTTCCATCGCTCCCAATGTGGATGGAGCCGATGCCATCCAGTTCACCTATGCCGATTACGTGCCCATCATCAACTTGTACTCTTCCATCTTTGTTCTCACCAGTGATGCTAAACTGAACATCAAGGACCTGGACGCTCTGAAGGCATACGCACAGGGCAAGAAGCTGAAGGTTGCCGTCAATGGTATGGCAGGATCCGAAGCTTTCTTGGCAAAAGCCCTCGCCAAGGATTTGGGCATCACCTTGGAGCTGGTAAGCTACAATGGTGCAAATCTTGCCCTTGATGCAGCTTCCAAGGGTGAGACTGCGTTTGCAATTTCCCACCAATCCCAGGCAAGGGGAAGCGTTGAGGCCGGAATTCTTAATCCTGTGGTGGTCTTCGACGAGAAGGGTGTAAACAACGAAGTATTCAAGAACGTGAA
>Ga0228535_1001946_pt1 | contig 24641 bp, 21 predicted proteins | sample SJ1metagenome_FD_168457 | JGI IMG/M metagenome (GOLD analysis project Ga0228535, IMG submission 168457) | Enriched culture of PCE-dechlorinating microbial communities from Ithaca, New York, USA - SJ1 | ecosystem: Engineered > Modeled > Simulated communities (microbial... > Unclassified | place... | reverse complement strand
GAAAAAAGACCTTTACGCTTTCGCGTTTTTCCTCCGGCGCCACAGACCGGCTGATCTTCACCCTGGAGGCGTCGCAGTTTCGCGAGACGGCAGAAGGGGCTCCGGTGATTCTCCGGATCGGCGGCCGGCGTCCCTGGACGTTCGGGCCGCTGCGCAAGGGAATGGCCGGGCAATGACGGTCAGCGCCTCAACTCCCCGATGGCGGTTTCCAGGGGAACGGTGAGAAATGTCCGGATTTTCCTTTCCACGGCCAGGACCTGCTTTCCGTTGCTGCAAATCGACTGCCGGATTTCCTCCGTGGCGCCGTAGCGCAGGAGCAGGTCCCGCATCCGCTCTGCGAGGCTGACGACGGAATCGTGCATCACCCTTTTATCGGCGTAGTTGACGATCTCGCGCTCCTCCAGCCTTCCTTCCGGATGGAAATCCGTCAGCGCGACGTGCTGGCGCACGATGTCTCCGACGCCTGCAAATCCCAGCGCCGCGAGCAGATCGCCGCCGGTTTGATCGTGTTTTTCCTTTGTCTGAAGCGCCCGGGTCTTGGTGATGTCGTGCAGGAGCGCCGCCGCCAGGACGAGATCCCGGTTGACGGACACGTCCTTTTTCAGGTGATCCGTAAGCGCCAGGGATACGCGCATGACCTGGCAGGAATGGGCGACGATGTTGGGCAGCATGGCGTGTTCGGCCATGAGCGCTTCGCATTCTTCCCGCGAGGGGATTCTGTCCGGAAGACCGCAGAAAGAGGGCATGGTTTTCATTTTATATTCCGGCCGCTGACCGTTTGCCGAACCGAGCCGGCCGCGCAGGGCCTCGAATGATTTTGTCTGGAATCTGATCTCTCAGGCGATCCGCGCCGGCTTTTGCCGCCCGGAAAGGACCTGCCGGAGAACAAAATTCCCGTGACCTTATAAAAGCAGGCCGCGGGCGCTGTCAAGGAAAAACAAAAAATGTCTGCCCGGGAAGGACCGGCCTTTTTTCGGTGGTCGATTCTGCCGTCCGTTCCTTAAGAGAGCTTTTCGTTGACATAAAAAAAGCACCTGGAGTATGAACGTCGCCGGGCGCGAAAAAAGGCGAGGGGGAAAATGAACATGTTCGTGCAACGGACCCGGTTTGCAACCGGAATTGCGGCGGCGCTTGCCCTGGCGGTCTTGTGCCTCGTCAGTCCGCCTTCCGTCCGGGCGCAGGCCGCGCAGCGCCCGTTTTCCATCGCCCTTTGGAAATTTCAAATCTCGGAGCTGGAAAAGGGGCAGTTTCAACTGTCGTTTGCTCCCTGTCTCTATAAATATAAAACCGACGAATCGGATTGGTACAGCTCCGCGCTGTTGCTGCGCGCTTCTCTGATCAAGAACTGGGAACTGGCGATCGGCAGCGATTTTCTGTCCCATCAGCATCCGGATTCCGGCATGGCGGACCTTTATGCAGGCGTGAAATGGACCTTTTACTCTGAACGGGCGATCACACTGGCCGCGTCGGCTTATCTGAATTTTCCCACGGGCAGCGAGGCGTTTCGCAATCCGGGAATTCAGCCGACGCTGACGCTGACGGCGACGCACGCGGCCGGCGGATTTGACGTCGGTGTGTCGGTCGGGACCACCTACGCGGCCGATACGCAGGGGGAACCCTGCTACTTTGATCTCGAAACCACCGTCTCGGTCGATTACTCCCTAAACGAGAAAAATGCCTTCGGGATTTTCGCCTCCGGATATTCTCCCGACCAGCGCTGGAACGGCCAGTGGCGCCTTTCCGGCGGCGCGTCCTACACCCGGACCATCAGCGCCCGGCATGCGCTGGGCGTCACGTTTGAAAAAGGCCTGTCCGGCCGGGGCCTGGACTGGTCCGTCACGTTCGGCTACGACTTTACCTTTTGAGGGGCCTTCACTGTCGGGAAAAAAGGAATAGAATTTGCCGGTAATTCCTGCTAAATTACGCATCGAAAATACCGTTTATCCTTTTTTCTTTGACCGTCCGCCGGTAAAAACAACCGCGGGGCGACGGCGACCCGTAATGATTTGGTGTTTCAGCGCCGCCCGGCGCCTTTGTCGCCGGGGAGATGCCTTAAGCTTTTTTTCATCGGATCAGGACAGGAAGAACCGACACTCCGGGGGAGGAGGGGAATCGTGTTGGCAAACAAGATTGTCGTCCATTATGCGGACGGACGAACGAAAAAAGGCTCCACCAGCAATTTCGATCCCGGCCGGGAGATATTTCATCTGACGCCTCTGGATGCGCAGCCGGAGAGCCTGCCGCTGGAGATTCACCTGCGCGATCTGAAGGGCGTCTTTTTTGTCAAATCCTTCGAGGGCCATCCGAATTTCCACGACCGCCGCGACGGAGACGGCGCCGGCAAGGTTATCGGGCGTCGGGTGACCGTGCGGTTCAAGGACGGCGAGACGATGACGGGCGTGACCACCAACATCAACCCCGACCGTCTGGGCTTTTTTCTCCAGCCCATCGATCCCCGGTCCAATATCGAGCGGTGTTTCGTGGTGAAGCAGGCCACGAACGCCGTCATCCTGCAGTAAAGGGCGCGGGCTAATCGCCGCACGAACCGGTCATTTTTTTAATCCGGATTCACTTTGCTTCCGGAATCGATCAAACTTCCGCGTGGCGATTTTGTAATATGGTCCGCCGGAATTTACCGTATCGTGCGAAATCATAGAAGCGCCATGCGTTTTATTTCAGCGCCCGACAATTTGGAATAGTATTATCGCATGTTGTAATCAGGCCGTGGGCATAGATGAGATTAAGCCGTTTGGCGGGCAGGAGGGGGGAACTTTTTCTATTTATGTGTTCTCATTTTGTGTCGGGTCGAACGGCTTTGAACTTTTCGTTGAAAGGACTTTTACGTTCCGGAATCAGCCGGACCGTCACGCTGCCGGCGCAACGTCCGGCGGCAACATCGGTGATAAAGCGTTGAGCGGCAAATGAATCAAGCCTGACATGGATGGTCTTTCCTCCCAAGTCGTAAATCATGGTGTTGTTCTCAATGGATTTCACCCGTCTGGCTTCCAGCCTGATAACGGACGGCCGGTCCGGTACGACGGTTTGAAACGGAAGGGCTTTGCTGTAGCAGACATTACCCCAGGCTTGACCAGCGAATACGAGCATCATAATAAGCAATACGCACACGTATCTCATGCTTGCATCCGGTATTTTTTGGAATTTATTAACGGTCTCATAATGGAGCTTATGTTTAACAGCTTATAACTATGGGATAGTTCGCCATGCGTGACCGTGTTTCGGTATCCTGAAAAGCCACCAGTGCGTCTTCTTGTTGAGCGGTTCCTAGTCATCGAGCGCCTTGTCAGCATACATCAGAAATTCATCTGTCTTTACTTTGGCGTTTGGATTTTTCCTGCGCAAAGAGGCTGGTGTATTTTGAATAAAGCTCAAAGAGAAACGCCACGCGTTCCGCTTCGCTTTTGAAATTGGTTTTGCCGTAGGCGGCATCGACGGCGCGGTCGAGCGTCTGGTGGGCCTTGAGCAAAACGGGCGGCATGGTCAGCGGATCGTAAAGATCGGCCAGCGACGAGCCGGGAAATTTATCGCGGGCGTCGAGAACGTTTTGCGCCGCGGTTTCAATGGCCTGCCTTTGCTTTTCCGTCGGATTTTCCGGCCAGGGGAAGTTGTTGTAAACAATGCCTGCTGAATAGCGATAATCGCTTTTTAAACGGCCGCAGACCGTTCTCATCCATGCATTGTGCATCGTGGATGTCAAGACACCAAAATTATAGATATTTGCATTGGGAATAATAAGACACAGGTTGCTTGCGATTACATCCGGACGCATAAAACCAACAGGTACAAAGTGTCGCCTTTCAGACGAAACACTTGGAACAATAATATAGGCTGTCTCTTCATGAGACACGAATGCAAATCGACTAGGGATATTCGCAAGTACTCTAGTGGCAGCTCTTTCACTAGAAAGACGGAATTCTTTTGTTGCTTCTAGTCTTCGAATTACATCTGGGTGCTTTTTTAATTCTGATGGATGCGCATCTTTAAGCCAGAGACAGTAACGTTCACCATTGTTAATGTATTCATCGGCCCCAATGAAATGTCGCAGAAAAGCTGAAGCACTAGGATCATCATGAATTAGTTTGTTCTTTTCCTCAGGTGACAATATTAGATTTCCACCGTCAATTGGTTGATTACCAAATTTCATTACTGGCACATTACAAATAGGTGATGACCTTTTCTTGATAAATAAAGTAATTGAATCCACTAAATATGGATTAATATTTTGTGCTTTTATTCTAAAAGGTTTGCCCTTAATATCATCGTATTCAAAAAGCCACTTGGGAGAAATGTCGGTTTCGGTAAAGCCAATGATTACACAGTGGACAGCCGCCTTGCCGCGCGCTTCGTTGTTCCACTGGAATGTCCGATGGGCGAAAAAGATTTTCATGCCCTCATCGAGCATCCAGCGCCACAGGACGCCCACCTGCTCGCCCTGCGTAATGGAATTGGTGGAAACAAATGCAGAGCGGACATTTTCGCCTTTCATGAAGCGGACGGCTTTGACATACCAGGCAGCGACATAATCCAGAAGCCCCGCGTTTTTGATGCCGTCAAAAACAATGGCGACATCTTTTCGCTGTTCATCGTTCATAAATTTCGCGCCCACAAACGGCGGATTTCCCAGGATGTAGCTTAGCTGCCAGGGAGGGACGACGGTTTTCCAATCGATTTGCAGGGCGTTGCCGCAGACGATCGTGCTGCTCACCCGCAGAGGGATGCGGACAAAATACAGGCCGAATTCCTCGGAGACCAGCAGGTTCATCTGATGGTCCATCAGCCAAAGCGCCACCTGGGCGATTTGTGCGGGAAACTCTTCGATTTCGATGCCGAAAAACTGATCGACGTTCAAATGCAGCAGGGAATGCACGTCCAGAAAGGACTGCTCGCTCGTTCGCGACGCGCGCAAAATTTCCAATTCCAGCAGGCGGAGTTCCCGATAGGCGATGACCAGAAAGTTTCCGCAGCCGCAGGCGGGATCGAGAAAATTCAGACTCCGCAGCTTTTTATGAAATTCGAACAGCTTGTTTTTGTTGTGTCGAATCTTTTCGAACTCTTCCCAAAGGGCGTCGAGAAAAAGCGGCTTAATCAGCTTGAGGATGTTTTCTTCGCTTGTGTAGTGCGCGCCCAGGTTGCGGCGGGCCTGCTTGTCCATAATGGACTGGAAAAGCGAGCCGAAAATGGCGGGCGATATCCGGCTCCAGTTGAGTGAACAGCACTCCAGAAGCTCCTGGCGCATGGAGGCGTCAAAGGCCGCCGCGGGCAGCAACTCTTCAAAAAGCTTGCCGTTGACATAGGGAAAGGCGTTCAGATGTTCGTCGAGGTTTTTCAGGCGCTTTTCCTTCGGCGCGTTGAGAACCTGAAACAGCGTGCTCAGGTGATGACCCAGGTCGGCGCCGTCCTCGCCCGTGCGCTCCTCGATATAATCTTTGAACTGCTGCTTTTCAAAGATGCCTGTGTCTTCGGCAAAGAGACAAAACAGCAGACGGACCAGGTAAAGCTCCAGCGGATGCCCGCTGTAGCCGACGTCCTTCATCCGGTCGTGCAGACGGCCCATTTGCAGGGCGGCTTTGATGTTGACCGGGTCCTGCTCCTGAATTTTATGCGTCTGGTATCCGGCGATAAAACCGAAAAGCCGCACATTTTGATGCAGGTCTTTCAGGGCAAATTCATGCTGTTCCTTTTCCTCCAGGTCGTAGAGACGCACGCGGGCGAAGTCGGAAACGATGACATACTTGGGAAGATCGCGTTCCTTGAGTCCGGGAAAGTAACCGAGCGCCTGATCGTAAGCTTTGTCGAGGTTTTTGCCGCGCGACTTGTGTTCAACGATTAAAACGCCCTTCCAGTAGAGGTCGATGTAGCCGTGCTGGTCTCCCAGCTTTCTGACCGGTTCTTCAAAGCTGGCGATGCGCTTGCGGGTGATGCCGAATACGTTGAAAAAACCGTCCCAGAAGGTTTTGGCTTCCGCGTCTTCGGAGCATTCCCGTTCCCATTCCTTGGAAAAAGCCAGGGCGCGCGATTTGATTTCATTCCAGCTCAGCGGCATATCATCATCCGGTCATTCTTTTTTCTGCAGGATAAACCGTTTGTGAAAACGCTACGGCCGTCAAACGATGGCTAAAGAGGGGGCGTAGCCAATTTCATCTCTTTTGGTTTTACGGCAAACCTTCATGAAGGTTTATTGAAGCGGTCTTTATATACTGAAAAAGGTCTTTGAGTTCAATCCTTTTCCGCAAAAAAAAGAGGGGCTCGATGTCCGAGCCCCTCCGGAAGCTAAAAATGCCGGCGGTTAGAAAACCAGCACCTTAACGTCGGGAAATCCCATCAGCCTCATAATGAAGTAGTTGACGGCCGCCTCGCCGGGATCATCGGAGAAACAGACCAGTTCGGCGTAGCGGGGAACGCCCGCCTTGGCGATGATGTTCCAGATGTCCTTGGCCGGCTTCGGGCTGCCGTCGTCGTTTAAGAGCTCGGTGTAGGGAACGTGAACCACCTTGCCCTCGACCGCCTGCGCCGGAACCGTTTTTCCCGAAGCGATGAACACCTTGGGATACAATCCCTTCGTGCTCTTCGGATCGGTGATGACGACCTTGCCGAGCGTGGCGCGGTAATCCACCGGCGGCACGGCCAGATCATGACGGACCTTCTTTTCCGCCACGATCGTCGCGTCCTTCTTTAGCGCGTAGCCGCGTTTGGACCAGTACTCCATCGTATCCATGAAAACGGATACTTTTTTCTGCCCGAGTTGTTCGAGCAGCAAGTACGCCAGGGCGGATTCCTTCGTAATGCCGGCGCCGGAAACCACCACAGCTTCATGCGCCGGATTCACGCCGGCTGGGCCCAGAATTCGGGCCAGCGCCGCCGGATCTTTCAGATGGTTTCTGAAGGTGTCCGCGGGAATGTTCAGGGCAAACGGCACATGGCCCTGCGTGTAGGCGTCGGCGGAGCGCACATCCACAATGCTGACATGAATGCTGCCGAGGCTGCGGGTTCTCTGGCTGCCCCACCACTGCAGCCAGTTGGTGCTTCTCATCAGGTACGGCGCATCGTAGGTCCAGAAAGGCAGATCTCTCTGATCATAGAGCCAGGCGAGCTGCGATTCCGGAAAATGCTTGACCTTGGGATACTGGACGATAAACTTCAGCGCAAAGAAGGGGACGGAACCGCCGGGACCGCCGCCGCAGTGCGTGTATACCTGCTGATCGCGGCGAATGCCCAGGTAGTCAAGCATCCGCTGAATTTCTTCGCGGGACTTGTAGGTTTTGTCCTTGTTGAAAAAGTCCGGAAATCCCAGCATGATCGCAAAAGGAATATGGCCGGGTTTGTCATAGTTCAAGGCTTGTCCGAAATGCCAGACGGGGGGAAGGCCTTCCAGAATGGCGTTTTTGTCCCTGTCGCCGGTGGCCGTCAGGAATTCCGGCAGACGCGCATGGATGTTTTCGTTCAGTTTTTTAATTTTAAAGGTTCCCTTTTTGGGGGCGGCAGGAATATCCTTGGTTATCGGAAGTCCCTCTTCCTGCCATTTGGCAAGGCCTCCGTCGAGAATGTACAGATTCTTGACCGGAAATCCATGGTAGTAAAGGGAATAAAAGAGTCTGGCCGCATGAAAAATGCCGCCTTCGTCGTAGACAACGATTTTCAGATTCGGACTGACGCCCCAGGACTGGAATAGTTTTTCCATTTGCGGAACGGGCATTTCCTGAAAAGCATAGGGGCATGTTTCCATGTCGGTAAAATAGTCCACCCCTCCGCCGTAGGACAGATTCACTCCCTGGGAGACGCTTTCTTCCTTAGTGAACGAAACGCTGACTGCTCCGGGAACATGCTTTGCCAGATAGTTTTTTGTGTTTGACGCATCAAGCACCAGTACGTCGGGATTCTTTAAATTTTTCTCCAGCCAGTCCACGCTGACCAGATTTCCCTTGATTCCCTGGGCCGTTGCGGGCGCTGCAAAAAGCAGACAGACCGCAAGGACCGTCAGGAGAAAGGGCTTAATGATTTTTAACATAGTGATTCTCCTTTAACCTTATTGTTTTTTGTAAACCCTGAACGCTTTGTGATCGTAGAGCAGGGTACTGTTTTGCTTAGATCCTTTTTTGGGAAAGATTTCTTTTTTAATAAAACCTTCTTTGCTTTTTGTGTGACAAGGGGCACAGGTTCTGGTCCGCGGTGTCTTCTTGCGGATGTTATGAACCGCCGACACCGCGAAATTAGGAACCTCATCGTATCGCTCCATGAATATGCCTTCGGAGGCGAAGGTGTCCCGAACAGCAGGCGTCAGGCGCAGTGTAACGACCCGGTCTTTTTTGTGCGGATCAGAGCCGAGCAAAAACGCCTGGGATGATGAGGCACCCTTGCCGATATGACAACTTGAACACTGATTGTATTCGGCTGCGACATGGCAGGCCTGGCAGCTGGCCTTGCCCGCGTGCTGCCCGTGGACTTTGCCGCCGGGAGTGGATGCGTCCATTTTATGGCAATCCGTGCAGGCCGGTTTTCCCTTGACCTGGGCCTTGCCGGTTGTTTCCGTTCCGTCGCCGTGCAGTTCTTTGGCTTTGTGGCAGTCGAGGCACTTCATGCCTTTTTCAAAATGAATATCCCGGACGCCGCTGTCCCGTCCCGTAAATTCCGCGAAGACCCGTCCGCCATGGCAGGCGGCGCAGGTTTTCGCTTCATTTTTCTTCTGAAAGCGGTGGTTGGCGAAGAGTCCCTGTTTGACGCCGGAGACCGAAGGCGTTCGAACGTGGCAGTCTCCGCAGCTCGCATGGCAAGACCGGCAGGACTGTTCAAAGACCTTGGCGTCGAATTGTTCGGCCTGCGCTTTTGAAAACCGCTTGTGGATGCCGTTCCGCTGACCGGCTGTCGTGTAATGCAGGGATTTTTGATAAGAGTCGCCGATTTCCTTGTGGCAGGGCATGCAGATTTCGATGTTTTCCGACGGTTTGGAAACCAGCCCCTTGTGGGCGTCGGCTTTATCGGCGGCCCGGGCGTTGCCCTTGTGGCATTCCGAACAGTTGCGCTTCAGATGAACATCATCGGCGAGGCTTTCGGGCGTCACCCAGAAACCTTTGTAAACCTCCGTGACCCGCGGAGGAGGTCCGGCTCACCCATGGCCCCCTTCGCCTGTCGGCATGTTGTAATCGTCATCGCTGATGAGCGTCTTCAGCTTGTCCGCGCTGCCGTGACAGTTCAGGCAGGTATCCGCCGCAGAAGCAGAAAACAGGATGACCGGGGAGAGAAAGGAAACAGAGAAAACAACCAAAAATGCAAGTACAACAAAAAAACCTTTACGCATAAACAACCTTCGGATTTTAACAAAACGGTCTTCAATCCATGGTAGAGGCGTCTTGCATGTCTTAAATGTCATATTCGTCAGTGAAAGTCAAGATGATTTTCCCGCGCCCGATCGCCGGCGGCTCGCCGGCGCGGAGCGATCGGCGGCGAATGTCACGGATTATTTGCCGATTCGGATTCGGAATACTCCTTGGAAATTTCTCTCCGGCTGTGATAATAAAATTTATCCGCGCTGAACAAACAGGCGATCCTGCAACTTCTGAAAAAAAAACGCGGCGCCTCCGACCGGAACTGCAGGAAGCTTCAGGGGCTGTTCCAAATGAAGCGCGCCGCACGACATGGATGATAACGCATGAGCAAATACTGGAGTGAGACCGTTCGAAACATCAAACCCTACGTTCCGGGGGAGCAGCCGAAAGACCGGAAATACATCAAGCTCAACACCAACGAAAATCCCTATCCGCCGTCGCCCCGGGCGCTCGCGGCCATAAGGAAGGCGGCCGACGAGACGCTGCGGCTCTATCCCGATCCGGCAGGCGACGTGCTGCGGGACACGCTGGCCGCGCGCTTCGGTCTTTCGCGGGACAAGGTGTTCATCGGCAACGGCTCCGACGAGCTTCTGGCGTTTTGCTTTCCCGCTTTTTTCGCGCCCGGCGGGAAACCCATTGTCTTTGCCGAAATTACCTACAGCTTTTATCCGGTGTACGCGGACTTTTTCCGCACTCCCTACCGGCTGATTCCCGTGGACGACGGCTTCAACGTGCCGGTGGAAGGCTACTGCGGGGAAAACGGCGGCATTCTCATCGCCAATCCCAACGCGCCCACGGGCAGGGGCCTGCCGCTTTCCGACATTGAAAGGATCCTGCGGCAAAACGAGGAAAGCGTGGTCATCCTCGACGAGGCTTACGTGGACTTCGGCGGCGAATCCGCCGCCGGCTTGATAAACCGCTGTCCGAACTTGCTGGTGATCCGGACGCTTTCCAAATCCTATTCGCTGGCGGGACTGCGGGTGGGATTTGCGCTGGGCGCGGCCGACCTCATCGAAGGCATCATCCGCGTCAAGGATTCGATCAATTCCTACACGGTGGACCGGCTGGCCCAGGCCGGCGCGCGCGAAGCCATCGCGGACGACGCGTATTTCCAGGAAACGCGCGCCAGGATCATGAAAACGCGCGACCGCGTGTCGCGGGAGCTGGAAAAGCTGGAATTTACCGTTATCCCTTCGCAGGCGAACTTCGTCTTTGCAAGCCACAACCGGTGCGCCGGGCGCGATTTGTTTCACAAGCTCCGCGAAAAGGGAATTCTCGTGCGCTATTTTGACAGACCGAAAATCGACAACTACCTGCGGGTGACCATCGGAACGGACGAAGAGATGGACCGCTTTCTTGAAGCCGCCGCCGACCTCTGCCGGCGCGGAACGTGAAACAAAGCCCGCCGGACGCAAAGGGACGCATCATGAAATCCCAAACCTTTTTCTTGATGTTTTTCGTTTTGCTTTTTGCCCTCTATGCTTCGCCGGCGGCGCGCGCGCAGGAGGCGGGCGGTCTCCAGAAGCGGATTTCCGGCAACTGGACGCTGGTTTCCATTTACAACGAATGGCCCGACGGCCGGAAACTCGAACAGTTCGGAGCGCAGCCGCAGGGATTCATGATCCTGACGCCCGATGGCCGCTTTTCCATCTTCTTCGCGAAATCCGACCTGCCTGAGTTTGCGGCCGGCAACCGTCTTGAGGGGACGACCGACGAGTACCTGGCCGTCGCCCGCGGGACGCTCGCGTATTTCGGCCGGTACCGGGTGGAAAACGACGAGGACGGCGTGGTGGAACTTCTGGTGGAGGGATGCACCTTTCCCAACTGGAACGGCCGGAAACACAAGCGGCTGATGTCGCTGAGCGGCGACAGCCTGCGGGTCGTCACGCCGGCTGCCGGCATCGGCGGAACCAGCCATATCGTCTGGAGACGGGCCAGATAAGGTTTGACGTCCTCCGGACATCGATTCCTCTTGTGTAAATCTTTTGCCGTAATGTGCGTTCAGACGGTTATATAAAAAGCCTTGTGTAATAGTTCCGATCCGATTTACAGGTACACGGCCCGGGCACAATGTTTCAAGAAGTTGTATACTCTTGTTTCCTTGCCCGGCATATGAATTCACCTTGACAATCCAAACGATAATTGTCTACGATGAAAATCATTTCTGCCAGCGAGGAGCGACTGCGCCATGATGAAATTCGACCTGCATCCGTCCGGAATTGAATTTTTTTTTAGCCCGCGATCCATTGCCGTTATCGGCGCGTCCGCGAACCTGACCAAGTTAAGCGGCCGCCCGCTCGATGCTTTGCTCAGACATAAATATCCGGGAGCGATTTATCCCGTCAATCCCCGCTATACGGACATCGCGGGGCTTGTCTGCTATCCGTCAATCGGCGATATTCCCGAACCCGTCGATCTGGCCATTGTTTCCGTGCCCATCGAGGGGACGCTCGACGCGCTTCGCGCGTGCGCCGCGGCCGGCGTGAAAGCAGCCGTCGTCTTCACGTCGGGATTTGCCGAAACAGGCGAAACGGGCCGGGCCCTGCAGGACCGGATCGCCGACATCGCCCGGCAAAGCGGCCTGCGCGTTTTGGGGCCGAACTGTCTGGGGCTGATTTACTATCCTCAAACGGTCATGGCTTCTTTTTCGGACATCATGTTCGTCGACCGCAGAAACGCCGGCAAACTGGCCTTCATTACGCAAAGCGGCGCGTTCGGCGAAAAGACTTTTATCCAGGCTTCCCAGGACGGCGTCGGCATGAATGCGTTCATCAGCGTGGGCAACGAGGCGGATTTGCAGTTTGCGGATTTCATCGCCCATCTGGTCGCTGACGAGAACATCGATCTCGTCGGCGTCTATCTCGAAGGCGCAAAGGACGGCCTGAAATTCCGCCGGGCGGCCGAGGCCGCGCTGGTCGCGGGAAAGCCGGTGCTGATCAAGAAAGTCGGCCGGACGGCGGCCGGCACGCGGGCGGCCCAGTCCCACACGGGATCGCTGGCCGGCAACGACCGGATTTACGACGCCTTCTTCCGCCAGACGGGCATTCTCCGCATTGACGAGCTGCGGGATCTGACGTCCTTTGCGCAGGTCTTCCAGAGCGGCCGGGCGCCGCAGGGAAGAAACGTCGCCATTCTGACCGATTCCGGCGGACCGGGGGTGGAGATGGCCGACCGCTGCGAGGAGTTCGGCCTTGCGGTTCCGGAGCTCTCGGAGGCCAGCCGCAGGGCGATTTCTGCCGCCATTCCTTCCTACGGCTCCGCGCGCAATCCGATCGACATGACCGCCGCCATCATGACCGACGACGCCCTGTATACGAAATGCCTCCGGGCGATTTTTGCCGATGACGCCATCGACGTGGTCTTTGCGCCGGGGATTTTCATGAGCTATGTTTCGCCGCACCTGCTCGATGAAACCCTCGACATTTATTTCGCGTCCGACAAGCCGCTGGTGCTTTGCCCCGTCTGGGCGGACAGTTCGCCCGAATCGCAGGCCATGGTGGAGCGCGTCCGGAAAGCGGGCATTCCGATGATTCCGGAAGCCTCCGACGCCGCCCGCGCCGTGGCCGCCTGGGTCCGCTGGACCGAAAAGAGAAAAGCGTTTACGGCGCCGGTCGGTCCCGGGCCGGCCGTGCCCGCGTCCGCCGCCCAAAAGACAAAAAAGATTCTGCAAAAACAGGGGGCGCTCACCGAAGCCGACAGCAAAAAGGTTCTGGCCGCCTACGGCATCCCCGTGACGAAAGAAGAACCGGCCGCTTCGGCCGCCGCCGCGGTGGCGGCGGCCCGCCGGATCGGTTATCCGGTGGCGCTCAAGGTATTGTCGCCCGACATTCCGCACAAGACCGAGGCGGGGGGCATCCGCCTGAACCTTTGTTCCGATGCCGCGGTGCGCCGGGCGTTTGCGGAAATTATGAAAAGCGCCCGGGCGTACGCTCCCCGGGCCGCCCTTGACGGCGTCCTCGTTCAGGAGATGCTGGAGCCGGGCGTGGAAGCGATTGTCGGCATCACGCGCGATCCGGTTTTCGGTCCTGCCGTGATGTTCGGCCTGGGCGGAATTCTGGTCGAAGTGCTGCAAGACGTCTCTTTCCGCGTGGCGCCGCTTTCGCGAGCCGACGCCGCGGAAATGATCCGCGAAGTGAAAGGCGCGCGCCTTTTGTCGGGGGTGCGGGGGCGGGCCGCTGCGGATTTGAAGGCGCTCTCCGACGTTATTTTGAAGGTTTCGCAACTCGCGCTTGATTATGCGGACGTAATCGAAGAGCTCGACATCAATCCGCTTGTCGTTTATCCGAAAGGCGTGCGCGTCGCGGACGCCCTGATCGTCAAAAGATAGCCTTTTCCTTTGCTCCTCAGACAAAAACCGGCGGGTGCGTTTTCCCCGCCGGTTTTCCGGCCAAGATTTTCTTGACAGACACGACCGTGTTTCCTATGCTTGCCCCCGCAAAACGGGAGTTTCCGCATTCAGCAGGGAAAGCCCGCGCCTTGCCGCAGATAAAGCGTTAAAACGATAAACAAAAGGATTCAACCATGCCCATCACGGAAATTCTCGCGCGCAACGCCGCCCTTTGCGGCGATGAAATCAGCCTCGTCGAAATCAATCCCGACATCAAGGAAACTCCGGCCAACTGGAAGGATTACGAACTGGTCGAAACCAATCCTGAAAAACGCTACCGGCGGGAAATGACGTGGCGCGAGTTTGACGACAAGGCCAACCGCCTGGCCAACTTTCTTCTGGGCCGGGGACTGGTCAAGGGGCACAAGGTCGGCATTCTGCTGATGAACTGCCTGGAGTGGCTGCCGATCTACTTCGGCATTCTGAAAACCGGCGCGCTCGCGGTGCCGCTCAACTACCGCTACACGGAAGACGAGATCAAATACTGCCTGGATCTGGCCGAATGCGATGTCCTGATCTTCGGGCCGGAGTTCACCGGACGGGTGGCCGCGATCGGCGGGCAGATTCCCAACGTGAAAATCCGTCTTTTTGTCGGCCAGGGCTGTCCCGCGTTTGCCGAAAGCTACTATGCGCTCACCGCCTGCTGTTCCTCCGCCGCGCCGAAAATTCCGCTTGCCGACGATGACGACGCCGCGATTTATTTTTCGTCCGGCACCACCGGTTTTCCGAAGGCGATTCTCCACGGGCACAGCGCCCTGATGCTGGCCTGCGAATGCGAGATGAACCACCACCGCCAGACGCGGACGGACAACTTTCTGTGCATTCCGCCCCTGTACCACACCGGCGCGAAGATGCACTGGTTCGGCAGCCTCCTTTCCGCAAGCCGGGCCGTCCTGCTGCGCGGCGTGAGGCCCGAGTGGATCATCCGGGCGGTGTCCGAGGAGGGCATCACCAACGTCTGGCTTCTGGTGCCGTGGGCGCAGGACATTCTGGACAGCATCGAACGCGGCGACATCCGGCTCGAAAATTACACCCTCGGCCAGTGGAAACTGATGCACATCGGCGCTCAGCCGGTTCCCCCCAGCCTGATCAAGCGCTGGAAGCGGCATTTTCCGAACCACGACTACGATACCAACTACGGCCTTTCGGAATCGATCGGGCCCGGCTGTGTTCACCTCGGCATTGAAAACATCTCCAAGGTGGGCGCGATCGGCAAGGCCGGATACAAGTGGGAGGTCCGGATTGTGGATGAAGGCGGCGTTCCCGTAAAGCCCGGCGCAGTCGGCGAGCTTTGCGTCCGGGGCGCGGGCGTGATGAAGCGCTACTACAACAATCCCCAGGCCACCGCCGAGGTCCTCAAAGACGGCTGGCTTTACACGGGCGACATGGCGCGTACGGACGAGGACGGCTTCATCTATCTCGTGGACCGCAAAAAGGACGTCATCATCACGGGCGGCGAGAACATCTATCCGGTGCAGATCGAGGATTTTCTGCGCACGCACGACGCCGTCAAGGATGCGGCCGTGATCGGCCTTCCCGACCATCGTCTGGGCGAAATTACCGCGGCGATCATCGACCTCAAACCCGGCTTTTCGGCGACGCCGGACGACATCGTCCGATTCTGCGCCGCGCTGCCGCGCTACAAGCGCCCGCATAAAATCTTTTTCGACGCGGTGCCCCGCAATCCCACCGGGAAAATTGAAAAGCCGAAACTGCGCGAAAAGTATATCGGCAAGGGCAGCCTGGTGGCGATGGAAACGGAAAGCTGACGCGCCCTCCGGCCTGCGGCCGGAGATTTAACTTGATAAAATAACCGCACAATTGTACAAAAGAGGCGACAAAAACGACCTCCCGCTGCAGGATGTACCGGGAATAACGGAGAATACGGCTTTAACGCGATGATCCCAGTTTTTTTAAGGAGAAACGTATGATTGCATATCAGCTTTCCGTGAAAGCGGACAACAAACCGGGTCAGCTGGCCGGCGTGACGGGCGTTCTGGCCAAGGCCGACATCAGCATCCGGGCGACCACCATTTCGACGTTCGGCACCTCCGGCGTGATCAACTTCATCGTTGACGATCCGAAGCGGGCGGAAAAGACGCTCGCCAAAGCGGGGATGACCGTTCAGCTGAAAAATGTTCTGGCGGTGTTGATTCCCGACCGGCCCGGCGGCCTCGACAAGCTGATGCAGCTGCTCTACCGGGAAGGCATCAACATCAACAACGCCTACGGGTTTGTCCTGGAATGTTCGGAAAAGGCCGTTTTTGTCGTGGACGTGGATCAAATTGAAAAAACGGAAAAGCTCGTGGAAAAGAATGGATTCAAGACGCTGGACACGGAAGCGCTGTCGGCCATCGAGCCGTTCCACTACATGAAGTATTGATGAGGAAAAGATTATGGCACATGAGGATAAAGGAAAGTATTTCAAGAAACATCCCGAAGGCACCCAGGTGAGCGAAACGCTCCGGCAGGCGGTCCTGAAACAGACCAAAGACAACAACATTTCCTGCAAGGCGGCGGAAAAGATTTCGCGCGACGGCGGCGCGCCGATGAGCGACGTCGGCACGGCCATCGACATGCTCAACATCAACATCGCGCACTGCCAGCTCGGCCTTTTCGGCTACGATGCAAAATCGAAGGCGGTGGTCCCCGCGGAATCCGTTTCTCCACAGCTGGAAGCGGACATCCGGGCCGCCCTGGTCGGCAACCGTCTGCCCTGCGCAGCGGCCTGGAAAATTGCAGAGCATTCGAACCTCAAGCGGATGGATGTCTGCGCCGCCTGTGAAGCGCTGAAAATCAAAGTCAAGCCCTGCCAGCTCGGCGCTTTTTGATGAAAAACACTCCGGAAGGGCCGGCGGCGGCCGAGACGGGCCTTTGGCGCGGGTGCGGCCGGCCCCTGCGGTTTACCCTATAGAAGGATGGCCGTTATGATTCTCGACTGGCCGAAGATGTACAAGGAAAAACTGACCGACGCGCACACCGCGCTTGCAAAAATCCGGCGCGGCGCGCGGATCTTCATCGCGTCCGCCTGCGGCGAGCCGCAGTTGCTGGTCCAGACGCTGCTGGACATGGCGCGCATGTTCGCCGACGTGGAAATCATCCACTTTCTCGATCTCGGGCTGACCGATTACACGTCGGACATTTACACCGCGCATTTCCGCCACAACGCGCTTTTCATCGGGGAGAACGCCCGCGCGGCGATTCAGGCGGGCCGCGCCGACTATACGCCCATCTTCCTGTCGGAAGTGCCCCTGCTGATGCAGCGCGGCTCCATGCCCATCGACGTCGCGCTCATCACCGTTTCTCCGCCGGACATGAACGGCTACGTCAGTCTGGGAATTTCCGTGGACATTACCAAGACGGCGGCGCAGACGGCGAGCTACGTGGTGGCCGAGGTCAACACGAACATGCCCCGGACGCTGGGCGACAGTTTTATGCATGTGAGCGAGATTTCCGCGTTCGTGGAAAACAACGCGCCGCTTCTGGAGTTCGTGCAGAAATCGCCGGACAACATCGCCCAGTCCATCGGGCAGCTCATCGCCGACCTGATCGACAACGAATCGACGATTCAGACCGGCGTGGGGAAAATTCCCAATTCCGTCTTTCCCTATCTGAAAAACAAGAAGGACCTGGGCGTGCACACGGAAACCTTCAACGACGGCCTGATCGATCTGATCGAGAGCGGCGTGGTGACCTGCCGGAAAAAATCGCTGCATCCGGGCAAGGTGGTGGCCTCCTTCTGCATGGGCACGCGGCGCCTCTACGAGTATATCAACAACAACCCGCTGTTCGAATTTCGCCCCTGCCAGTACGTGAACGATCCCTACATCATCGCGCAGAACGACCGGATGGTGTCCATCAATTCCGCGCTGACCGTGGATCTGACGGGGCAGGTCTGTTCCGATTCGCTGGGCTTTGAGTTTTACAGCGGCATCGGCGGGCAGGTCGATTTCGTGCGCGGGTCGGCCATGTCGAAGCGCGGCAAGTCGATCATGGTGCTGCCCTCCACGACGGAGGACGGCAGCATTTCCCGCATCGTGCCCTATTTGTCGCCCGGCAGCGGCGTGGTCGTCACCCGCGGCGACATTCATTACGTGGTGACGGAATACGGCATCGCCTACGTGCACGGCAAATCCATCCGCGACCGGGCCATGATGCTCATCAACATCGCGCACCCCAAGTTCCGCGACGAACTTTTGGAGGCGGCCAAGCGCCAGGGTTACATTTACCGCGATCAGACCCTGCCGGTGGTGCTGTATCCGAAGGAATACGAAATCAACTGGGTGGACAAGAAGAGCACGACGCTGTTTTTCCGTCCGGTGCGGGCCACCGACGAACGCGCCATTCAGGATTTGATTTACGATCTGCCCGAGCAGGACGTCTACACCCGCTTCTTCCACAACCTGAAGTCCTTTTCCCATAAAGTCGCCATGCCGCTGGCGGCCATCGACTACAACGACAAAATGGCCATTGCCGCGGTGATCGGCAAGGAGGAGCCGGAGAGCCGCGAAAAGATCGTGGCGATCGGGCATTACGTGAACGATCCGAAAACCCGCTACGCCGAAGTGGCCTTTACCACGCACCAGGACTGGCAGAACCGGGGCATCGGGACATTTCTCCTGCAGTACCTGATCCGCATTGCGAAAGGAAAGAACATTACGGGATTCACGGCGGACGTCCTGTCGCGCAACCATCCGATGATGCGCGTGTTCTCCAAGTCCGGCTATCCGATGACGACGCACCTGGACATGGGGGTTTACGAACTGAAAATCGATTTCACCGACGCAGCAGAAACCAACTGATGTTCGGCCGGTCCTGAACAGAAACCGGCGGGAGGTCGCGATGGAAACCAGAAGAAACTTTATCATCAAGAGCGCCATCCTGTGCGCCGTGCTCAGTTGGCCGCTTTCCGCCGCAACCGCGCGGGCGGCCGCCCGGGAATTCAAGACCCGGAGCCCGCAGCGCGCGCTGGTGGTGTGCTACAGCCAGTCCGGGTTCACGGACCGCTACGGCCGGCTGATCGGCTGCACCCTCAGGGATCGGGGGCTGGCGGTTGATCTGGCCGACATGCGGCATTTCGATAAAAAGCGCATGGCCGACTATGACCTGATCTGGATCGGTTCGCCGGTTTTTTACTACGACATTCCGCAAAACGTCAGCGACTGGCTGGCCGGTATTCCCGCGATTCCGGGGGTCCCCGTCGCCGCTTTCGTGTCGTTCGGCGGGCCGGAAGGCAATCAGCATAACGCGCTGTGCCATGTGCTGCATCTGCTGGCGGAAAAAGGCGGCGTGCCCGCGGGAATGGAGGCCTTTCGCAGCATTCCGTCCTATCCCACGCCGGCGTGGGACAGCGAAAATCAGCGGTCGGGCGAGCATCTGCCCGATCAGGCGACGTACAACGCGGTGCGCCGCTTCGCTACCAAAACACTGGACCGGATTCAGCAGGGAACGCCGATCTCCTATGCTTCGGAAATCGAACTGAGGGAACTGGCGCGGATGCTGCCTTTGGTCTGGCTCAACAAGAAGGCGATCAGCGCGCACACGGTGGATAAGGCCAAATGTATTTTGTGCGGCGCCTGCGTGAAGAAGTGCCCGGTGGACGCCATCCATCCGGAAAAGCAGCGGGTGGACCGGGACCGGTGCCTGGCCTGCTTCGGCTGCCTCAACAACTGTCCGGCCGGCGCCGTCGTCATCTCGTACCGCGGCCAGCCCCTTTACGGTTTCCCCGAATACCTCAGACGCCGTAAAATCGCCATCCTGGAGCCGCCGGAGTTCGGCCATTGCGCGCTGTGACGGTCCGTCGGGAGGCCGCCCGCCGCGCGCGAGAAAATAAAGTGAGGAAGGACCCATTCCGCTGGAAGTGCTGATCATTGCCCTCTTGCTTTTGCTCAACGGCGTTTTCGCGATGTTCGAAATCGCCCTGATTTCCGCGCGCCGTTCGCGCCTGGAGGAGGAAGCCCGGGCGGGCCGCCTGGGCGCGAAAACGGCTCTGGCGCTCCTGGAAGAGCCGGAAAAGGTCCTCTCGGCGATTCAGGTCGGCATTACGCTCATCGGCATCGTCTCCGGCGCCTACGGAGGACTGGCGCTGTCGCGCGACGTCGCTTTGCTTTTGCAGCCGGTCTCCTGGCTCGCGCCTTACGCCGAGACGCTTTCCGTCGTGCTGGTGGTGGGAATCATCACCTACCTGTCGCTCATCATCGGCGAGCTCGTGCCGAAAACCATCGCTCTCAACAACGCGGAAGCGATCGCCACTTTCCTGTCCCCCGCCATGAAGCTCTTCGGAACGCTCACCTATCCCGTCGTGTGGACGCTGAGCGCTTCCACAAAGCTGGTTTTGAAATTTTTCGGCGTGCAGAACCGCCATGAGGCGCCCGTGACGGAAGAGGAGCTCCGGATGTTTCTCAAAAAGGGCTCCGAGCACGGCGTCATTGAAAAAGAAGAATCGGACATGATCAACGAGATCATCCGCTTCGGCGACAAACGGGCCGGCGCGCTCATGACGCCCCGGGTGGACGTGGAGTGGATCGACGTCACGCAGCCGGAAGAAAAGATTCTGGCCGATGTGCTGGCCTCGCCCCATCCCCGGATGTTGGTGTGCGACGACGAGATCGACCGGATTCGGGGCGTCGTGAACGTCAAGGACGTTCTGTCCTACTACATCCGCCACCGCCGCCTCAACCTCGACGACATCCTTTTTCAGCCCCTGTACATTCCGGAGTCGGCGGCCGCGCTGAAAGTCCTGGAAATGTTCCGGGAAACCAAGAGGCATTTCGGCGTCGTGATCAATGAGTACGGCTCCGTGGAGGGCATCGTCACGCTGCACGATCTCACCGAGAACATCATGGGCGATCTGCCGGCGCCGGGCGAGGAAAACGAGGCGGAGGTCTTCCGGCGCGAAGACGGGTCCTATCTGGCCGATGGATCGATGAAAGTGGAGGACGCCGAGGATTTGCTGCACGTTCCGTCGCTGTTCGATGCGGAGGAGGAGCGTCCGGACGTCAACACGCTGGGCGGACTGGCCATGTACCGCCTGAGCCGCATTCCCGCCGTCGGCGACCGGTTTACGGCCGGCGGGCATCTTTTTGAAATCGTCGATATGGACGGCAACCGGGTCGACAAACTGATGATCCGCGTCCTGCCGCCCCAGGCGCCGGACGACGGCGCTACGCCTGCGCCGTAACAAGCAGATAACTTTCCAGCAGTTTTTTCATCATGTCCGCGTTGCGGCGTGTGCCGGCGATGATTTGCTCCATGCGGAGCGGTTTTTCCACCAGACCGTTTCCGTAATTGTCGATGGAGCAGGCTGACGCGTAAGGCAGATCCAGTTCTGAGGCCACCGCCGCTTCGCTGGCCATGGTCATGCCGACCACGTCGGCGAACGCGGACATCATCCGGATTTCCGTGCGGGTTTCCAGGCGGGGGCCCGGCACCTGCCAGTAAACGCCTTTTTCCGCTGCGGCAATTCCGGCGCTGTGGGCGGCGGCGATGAGCCGGCCGCGGACATTCTCGCTGAGCGACGGCGCGATGTGCAGGGGGCGGCCTTCGGCAACCGTCGGCGTGGGCGCAAACGAAATGAAGTCGTCGGGAATCACGAGCAGCCCCGGAGACAGGTTTTTTTTCAGGGAGCCGGTCGAGTTCACGCCGATGACCTCGGTTGCGCCCAGGTCTTTGAGCGCCCGGAGATTGGCGGGATGGTTGATGAGGTGTGGCAGGACATAGTGGTTCGGGTCCGCGCCGTGCCTCAGCACGAAAACCAGCCGGTCCGTAATGACGGCGCAAGCCTCGCCGTAAGGCGTGCGCACTTTTTCTTTTTTGCCCCCGTGAAGCAGGGAACTCTTTTCCATCATGAATGTGCCCGCGAGCACGCCAATCCGCGCCATAGCTTCCTCCTTCCATGCGGCGGATTTTATAACAGATAAACGGGGCTTCGTCAAAAGGATGAAATAGCATTTGACTTTTTTTGCCGCGCTGTGAGATAACGTCCCAAATCTAAAAAGGAGGGCGTTTCATGAGCAGCCAACTTCTGTCCGTGGCCACCGACGAAAATTTTGAAGGGGAAGTCCTGAAAAGCGACAAGCCGGTGCTCATCGATTTCTGGGCGCCCTGGTGCGGACCCTGCAAGGCCATCGGGCCGATTGTGGAAGAGGTCGCCGCCGAATATCAAGGCAAAATCAAGGTGATGAAGCTCAATGTGGACGACAGCCAGAAATCGGCGGTTGCCTACGGCGTGCGCAGCATTCCCACGTTGATGCTGTTCAAGGATGGAAAAGTCGCGGACACCGTTATCGGCCTCGTGCCGAAGGATAAAATCGAGGCGTTGATCAATAAAAGCCTGTGATTCTTTTTCCGCACCAAAACGTCGGGATAATCTTGCTTCCCTTTTCATGAACAGACAGGATGGACGGTGAAGTTTAAAAACATCAGCATTGTTTTGGTCTTCGTGTTACTTTTCAGCGGCTGCTCCTTCGATAAGTCAAGCCTTCTGAAGGGAAACGTCTTCGAATTTTTCTTCAGGCAGGAGCCGATCAAGTCCACGCCGGAAGGCCTGTACGCGCGCGGCACGACGGAATATCAAAACGGCTCGTATAAAAAGGCCCGCGAGGTTTTCACGAGGCTCAAGGAAGAATATCCGCTGCACGAACTGGCGATCCTGGCCGAGCTCGGCATCGCCGACGCCTTTTACAGCGACAAGGAATACGGAGAAGCGGAAGCCGCCTACCGGGATTTTACGATGCTCCATCCGACGCACGAAAACGTTCCCTACGCGATTTATCAGATGGGCATGTGCCACTTTGTGCAGATCGGCGCGATCGACCGGGACCAGACGGAAACGCTCAAAGCCAAGAGGGAGTTCGAGCGGCTGATTGCCCGGTATCCGCAGAGCAAGTTTTCGCTGCTCGCGGAAAAGATGGTTCGGGACTGCAAGGCCAAGCTGGCCGAGCACGAGTTTTACGTCGGCAGCTTTTATTTCAAACAGAAAAAATATGCCGCTGCGCTGCAGCGTTTTGAAGGCATCGCCCGCGATTACCGCGGCGTGGGCATGGATATGAAGATAGATTACTACATCGCGGAAACGAAAGCCCGCCTGGCTGAACAGGAAAAGGAACAAAAGGCCAAGGCAGAAAAAGAACAGGCCAAAGCCGCGGCAGCGGCGAAGAAGAAAAAAGCCGAAACCCCCTGAGGTCTTGTCACGCGGGGGGCTCTAACTCCGCCATTTTAATTTTTCGAATAATCTGCTCGCGCGCCAGCTCCGGTTTGTCCGACGTGTCCACCTGGAAATGGCTTTGTGCGGGAATTTCGCAGATTGCTTCGTAGTGCCTCTTCTGCTCCTGAAGGATTTCCCAGCGGCCGTCGGAGGGATTGTCCCGGTCCTGCTGGCGTTTCTCCAGGCGGATTTTCACCAGTTCGTCCGGACAGGCGCATTCGATGACATAAAGCGGCACCGCGAGCTTTCGGGCCAGAGCGATGGCCGGCGCCCGGTCGGCTCGGCTGCGAAACGACGCGTCGATGATCACCGGCCGGCCCTGCGCCAGCCGTCCGGCGGCCCATTCCACGGCTTTTTCGTAGGTTTTGCGGGTGATGTCCGCGCTGTAGATGCCCTGCCCGAACGCATCGGGATGCTTTTCGGCGGGCGCGATCTGCAAAAGCTCCTTGCGCAGGACGTCCGTACGGACGACGTCCGCGCCCAGCCGCTCGGCCAGGTTTCTGGCCTGGTAACTCTTGCCGGAGCCGATCAGCCCCGCGGTCAGGATCAGCGCGGGCTTTTCCAGCCGCGCCGCGTAGGTGTAAGACAGATTGAAGTATTGCGTCGCCGTGCGCATGACGTCGCTGCGTTCGGCCTCGGGCAGTTCTTTCTGGTCCAGGCGGAAGCTGGTGACTTTGCCGCGGACGTAAGCGTAATACGAGCGGTAAAAATTGAGCAGCGCGGGCAGGTCCCGGTCGCCGGAGTCGTCGAGGTAGGACCGCGCGAAATCTTCCGCCCGCTCCGGATAGCCGTTGTAATCGAGATCCATCGTGAGAAAAGCCACTTCGGCCGCCACGTCGCCGAAGCGGAAGCGTTCGTTGAACTCGATGCAGTCAAAAACGAGAATGTCGTCGGCGATGCAGATGTGCTCCAGGTGCAGATCGCCGTGGCAGTCGCGGATCCGGTGCTCGGCGACCCGTCTTTCCAGAAGCTCGCTGTGAACGTTCAGAAATTTTTCGACGTACTCCCGGATGAAGTCGTATTGATAAGCGGGGATGGTCCGGTTGACGTACTTTTCGGTTTGCGCGAAGTTTTCCTCCTGATTGTGGCGGATGATGGCCGGCCGGCCCATTTCGTCGATGGCGCCGCCGGTCTCAGCTTCCCGGTGGAAGCGGGCGATGCGCCGGGCGACCGCATCCATGACCTTTGCGTCGGCCCGGCCCTGGGCCAGCAGAATCTTCAGCATCCGGTCCAGCGGCAGCTTCTTCATGCGGACGGCGTAGTCCACCACGTCTCCCGGGCCGCCGGGCCGGAGCCGTCCGTCCTCCCGCCTGACGATCGGCACGACGTCCAGATAGATGCTGGGCGCGAGGCGCCGGTTCAGGCGGACTTCTTCTTCGCAGTAAAACTTTCTTTTTTCCAGTGTTGTGAAATCCAGAAAGCCGAAGTTGACGGGCTTTTTAACCTTGTAGACCAGGTCGCCGGCGATGAACACCCAGGAGATGTGCGTCTGGACCATTTCGACCGCGGCCGGGCGGTGCGGATAAAAATCGGGGCGGGTCAGGTTTTGGGCGATGCCGGTTGAATTCATTCAGAGCCTCCGTGTGCGGTTGGGATCGGTTTTGTCCCTGTTTTTAAATAATCGCCGGGCGATAATCAAGCCCGAATGTCAATTTATTCTTGCGTGGAAAAGCCATCCATGTTTACTTGGCGCCGGGACGACAAGGAGTTT
>Ga0228535_1001941_pt1 | contig 24736 bp, 23 predicted proteins | sample SJ1metagenome_FD_168457 | JGI IMG/M metagenome (GOLD analysis project Ga0228535, IMG submission 168457) | Enriched culture of PCE-dechlorinating microbial communities from Ithaca, New York, USA - SJ1 | ecosystem: Engineered > Modeled > Simulated communities (microbial... > Unclassified | place... | reverse complement strand
GGCGAACGACTATATCCATCCCGATCAGTCCGGCGGGACGGGAATTCACCTTGGCAGGATCCGCGATGCCCGGACCATCGATGACAGGCGCTGGGCCCTCATGAACGCGTACGAGGGCCTTGCGGAGCGCGATTCCGTGCGCATCCACCGCAAGGACGATTCCGGCCGCATCACCGCCAAAATTCAGGCCATACAGTATGGCGTCGACGGCATGCTGCTTCAGCTCGACGGGGATTGGCGCCAGAACGATGACGTGTATCTCATCCAGACTGCCAGCATGACGCGGCGATACAGGCCGATTCTTCCCAAGAATCTTGGCCGCTTCCACAAATTCCCGAGCACTCACGGCGCGCCGAGGCCCGCACTGCCGCACCTGGACGGCAAAAAGCTCGATGCGGTATTCGAGCCGGGCACCTATGTGCTCGCGGGAAAAGTCGCCGATCTCCACGCGGCCCTCACCTTCCGCCCCAAAAAGGCCATGATTCTTTTCAATAAACTCAATGCCGAGACGATGCGCCGCGAGGAGGGGAATCTTCCCTTTAAGCGTGAGAGGCTCATCCTCTGGCTCGACCCGTATTTTGCCGAGTCCGACGCGGCCTGGCTTCAGGCCGAGCTCGAATACTGGATAGGGAAGGGCGTTTCCCTCGTCATTGTCAACAATCAGGCGCATTTTACCCTGCTCCGCGGAAAGAATGTCACGCTGATCGCGGGCCCCTGGCTCTATACCTTCAACCCCTGGGCGCTCTCGTACTATCTCGAACAGGGGGCCCAAGCCGTCATCCCGCCCTATGAAATTTCGCGCCAGACCCTCTACCGGCTCACCGAACATCTGCCCGCGCAATTTTTTGCTCCCATAGTGTTTGCATATCCGGATCTGTTCAGAATCAGGGCGGATCTGTCGCGCGTCTACGGGCAGTCGCATTTCTCGGACCGCGAGGGCAACGCCTTTACCCTCGTCGGGCGGCGCGATTATTCGGTGGTGATCCCCGATAGCCCCTTCTCCCTCATCGATCTTGTGCCGAATCTCAAAAAACAGGGATTCTCGCGCTTTATTCTCGATCTGTCGAATGCGGAGCCGACCCGTGGATTCTACCGGGACATTGCCCGCGCGGCGGACCAATTCAGACCCCTCACCAACACTTCGCGTTTTAACTGGAAGGATGGTTTCTGGAGCGAGGAGACGGCGCGGCGGGAAGAGCCTGCGCAGTCTGACGCCGGGGCCCGCCCTGCGAAGAATCCGCGCCGGTCCGTGGAGAGAAGTCCGGCCTCCGGGCGAAACCCTCCCCCGGAGACGAGGGGCCACCGCCGTGCTGCGAAGAATACCCCGGGCGCCAGGCGGCCCAGGAAACCATAGCGCTCCGGATCGTGAAAATATTTCTTGACGAACAGCCTCTCCGTGTATACAGTAAAATGAAATGATGTTTCATTTGCTGATATGTGTGTACAGCGATGACATTGCATGTGAAGTGCTGTGCACTTCGTCCCTGAAATTAGAATCTGATATTGGAGTAAAGAGATCATGAGTGAGTCAGCTGGCAAGGCTTTGGATATTCTGTTTTATCTCGCAAACGTCGGGGAAGGCGTTTCTCTTGCAAGGCTTTCCAAAGAGACGGGCATGAACAAAGCGACAGCTTTGCGCTATTTGAATGTGCTCGAAACGAAGGGGGTGGTGGAACGCTGCCCCGCCGGATGGACGCTGGGCCTTTCGCTCTTCGAATTGGGCAGCAAGGTGCCCGTACGCCAGCTTGTTGCGGAAAAGCTCCGTCCGATTATCGAGAGGCTCGCCCGCGAGTCGGGCGAGTCTGTCAATCTTGCCTATCTTGCGGGCGACACTGCGATTTATCTCGATCGCGCCGAGGCCAACCGCAGCCTGCGCATGCGCTCGATGCCGGGAGACAGGCTGCCCCTCTATTGCACCGGAGTGGGCAAGGCCATTCTCTCCCAGCTCGGCGAAGAGAGAATCCGCGCCATTCTGGGGCCCGGTCCTTTACTCAAGATAACCGAGTCCACCTATACTGATCCCGACGACATCATTGGCGAGGCAAACCGTGCCCGCGAATTGGGGTATGGCGTCGACAGGGAGGAATTCGAAATCGGCCTCACCTGCTATGCGATGCCCCTCCGGCTTCCCGGATCTGATTTTGTCGGCGCGATAAGCATTTCAGGTCCCACCGCCCGCATGAAGAATCCAGAGATTCGCGATCGTTTTCTTGCTCTGCTCGCACAGGCGATTCAGGACTCGACCGATGCCCTTTCTCCCTTCCATTATTTTGAGAATGCCTCCCAGAAGCCAGAGAGCTGAAATCATGCGCCCTCTGGCCCGGGTGCATGCCATGGAAGTGGCTTAAAACACCGCCACCCTCTCTTCATTTCGTTCCGGCGCTTCGCTTGCATCGTCCGGCTTCGATGGATCGTCGCGGTTTGCCTTGTTCATGGGCTTGAACTCGATGTGCTCGGCGACAATTTTCACCCGCGCGTGCGCCTTCCCCTCGGTGTCGGTCCAGCGGTCCTGCTTCAGTCTGCCAACCACTCTGACGCCCCGCCCTTTCTTCAGGTTCTGGGCGCACGCCGCGCCGAGCCTCGCCCACGCTTCGATATCAAAATATGAGACTTCGTTTTCATATTTTTGATCAGCGACTTTGTAGCTGCGGTTTGTGGCAAGCGTAAAATCGCAGACCTGGTTGCCGGACGGCGTCGACCGGATGTTCGGGTCCCGCACCAGGTTTCCCTCCACCAAAATGCTGTTCAGGTGATTCATACGACCTCCTTGTGCTTATGTGTGCGCTGCTGTCGCGGCCGCGTCCTTGAGCGCTCGCATGAGTAATTCGCCCGCAATCCTCGTCCCTGATTCAATTTTGGGACCAAAAATGCTACCATGCATGCATGGATAACTTCGAACAGTTTCAGTCGCCTTTTTCCTGGCGCTATGGTTCCGCAGAGATGCGCGTCATATGGAGCGAGCGCAACAAACGGCGACTCTGGCGCCGGATATGGATATCGCTTGCGAAGGCCGAAGCCCGGTATGGACTTGTGACTTCCGGCCAGATCGCCGAACTCGAGGCCCATGCCGGGGACATCGATTTCGGGAAGGCCGAGGAACTCGAAAAGTCGATCCGCCACGATCTCATGGCGGAATTGCGCACCTATGCATCCCAGTGCCCGGACGCCGGCGGCATACTCCATCTCGGCGCGACCTCCATGGATATCGAAGACAATGCCGATGCCCTGAGAGTCCGCGACAGCCTCTGTCTCCTCAGAAAGAGGCTCGCCGGCCTCCTCGCCGCGCTGGCCGAAAAAATCGAGCGCTATGCGGCGACCCCGGCGATGGCCTTCACTCACCTTCAGCCCGCGGAGCCCACGACGCTCGGCTATCGGTTCGCCTTTTACGCCCAGGACCTCGCGGACAGCTATGAGCGTCTCTCGGCGGCGATCGGAGATGTCAGGGGCAAGGGGTTCAAGGGAGCCGTGGGCAGCTCCGCATCGTATGCCGAGCTTCTGGGCGCCGGGCATCTGGAAGATTTTGAGCGCGCTCTCTCTGAAGAGCTGGGGCTCCCCTTCTTTGAAGTCGCCACGCAGACCTATCCCCGCATTCAGGATTATCGGGTGTTGACCCTTCTGGCCGAGCTCGCGGCCGTGCTCCACAAGATGGCCTTCGATTTTCGCATTCTGCAGATGCCCCTTCTCGGGGAGCTCTCCGAGCCCTTCGGCGCGCACCAGGTCGGCTCTTCCGCGATGCCTTTCAAGCGCAATCCGATAGAGTGCGAAAAAATCGACTCGCTCGCCCGGCTCGTCGCGTCCTATCCGGGCGTAGCCTGGGATGATGCGGCCCTGTCCGGCCTCGAGCGCACCCTCGATGATTCGGCCAACAGGCGGATCATCCTGCCCGAAGCATTCCTCGCGGCGGACGAACTGTTGGCCACAATGCGCCGAATTGTGGAGGGCCAGGTGATCGATGAGCAGGCGATCCGGCGCACCGTCGAAAGCTATGCTCCCTTTGCCGCGACGGAACGGGTGCTCATGGCGCTCGGCAAGCTTGGAACGGACCGCCAGGAAGCGCACGAGCGGCTGCGCGACCTGGCGATGCGTGCCTGGGCCGCGGTGCGCGGCGGGCAACCCAATCCGCTCAAGACATCGCTGCAGTCCGATGCATTTTTTACTTCCAGGCTCTCTTCTGATGCTATCGAAAAGCTCTTTGATGTCGATACTTATATAGGAGCAGCAGAAAAGCGGGCTCGGGCGACATCGGCACGCATCCTCGGGCTCGCGTTGGATGAACTTTGAATTGAGCGATATACTTTTTAGGTGCTGACATTTATTCCAAGGAGTGGACATGTTAGATTTTATCGTCAAAGGAGGACTAGTCCTCTGGGTCATCATGGCGCTCTCAGTGGTGGCGCTTGCAATCATCATCGAGCGCCTGCTGTATTTACGCCGCATTTCAGTCGATGAGGAAAAGCTGTTTCTTCGCGTAAAGACCAGCTTGATGGAGGGGCATTATTCCGAGGCTCTTGCCATCTGCGACCAGAACATTTCTCCATTTTCTACCCTCCTCAGAGTCGGTATCGAGAACAGAGACCAGCCCGAATATATGCAGCGCGAGCTTCTGAAGGATGCGACCGCGATGGAATCCGTAAACCTCGAGCGGGGGCTTACGGCTCTCGGCACAATCTCCAATGTTTCCACGCTGCTCGGTCTTCTGGGCACGGTGACCGGCACCATGAAGGCATTCGGCGTGCTCGGCAAATTCGGCGCGGTGAGCGATCCCGCACAGCTTGCGAACGGCGTCGCGGAAGCTCTCATCACCACCGTCGGCGGCCTCGTCGTCGCGATTCCGATCATCCTCGTCTACAATTACTTTTCCTCAAAGGTGAACCTCATCATGACCCGCCTCGAAACGCAGGTGAACAGTCTTGTAAATCTCATTTCCAGCTACAACCACAATGAGAAAGAGGCCGATAAGGTTGAGACCAGGCCTTCAAAGGAGGGATGATGGCCAACGCTCGGAGGATTTCACCGAAAATCAATTTTGACCTGACGCCTCTTATCGATATTATTCTTCAGCTGGTGATCTTCTTTATGATCACCACGACCTTCAAAACTTCACCGGGCATCATACTGCAGCTGCCCGCTTCCCAGACAGCGCAATCCGTCGCCACTCCCGAACTGAGGGTGGTCGTCGTGTCCTCGAACGAGATATATGTCGATAAGACAAAGACCAACCTTGCCGGCCTCGAGCCTATTCTGCGCAAGCGCGTGAGCGGCTCCGACGCCAAGCAGATCCGGGCAGTGCTCGAGGGACAGGCCGGTGCCGAGTATCAGCTGATTATCTCGGTACTCGACGCACTGCGGCTGAATGGCGTCGAGAATGTCGGTCTCATCACGCGAAAAGACAAGGTGGTGCAATGACGGAAGTTCTCCCCTATGCCGAGCGTGAGCGGCGGAAGCGAACCGTCGTCTCCTATGCCATTGCGCTTGGGATATATGCACTGCTCTTCGGTGCGGGCCTTCTGTTTGACCTCTTCTATCCCCAGAACCTGGATTTCAGCAACAAGACCCTGATTGTCAACATTCAGGGTCCGGTTGCCAACGATGTGGGCAAGGGTTCTCCTGTGGAAAAGAAAGCGCCGGAAGTTGTCGTTGAAAAACCTGCCCCGTCGCCTCAACCCGCGCCCAAACCGCAGACCCAGACAGCAACCAAGTCGGCATCGACAGTACCAGCCGCCACTGCTTCAGCGCAGCCCGCGCCATCTGTTCCATCTGCGCCAGCGCCTTCAAAAGAGGTAGAATCCACAGCGGTTCCGGCCGTTTCTGTGCCACAGGAGCAGGCCACTCCATGGACTCCGGGCGAGCGCGGCCCGGGCTCGCGCGTAAGCTCGAGCGAGTCGTCGGTGTTGTCGCCTGGAGAGGGACAGGTGCCATGGGGTACGGGCGAAGCCGTGCGTATCACGAAGGCGGAGAGGGGGAATAGTGTCGAAACGACGCTCGGCGGCTCATCCGAGACCGTCGGACAGAACCTCTATGTGCCCATCTATTTAAATATGCCTCTGCCCTCTGTCGTGTCAGCCGAACTCTTCAACGCCATACCGAATGAAGTTATCCCGCCCAGCACGCTGGTCTCCTCTGCCGAGGCCCGCAAACGGGCTTTTCTGAACTATTACACCAGAAGCGGCAGTTCATACCGCCTTACGAATGCCGTTCCTCTCGAGGTGCGGGAGAAACTCTGGGAGATGCTTGAAGATGCTGGATATGACGCGGGACAGGCGGATTATAAGGCCGGACGCTCACTGAATCCCGTGGTGATAGGATTTTCGGTCACCAGAGACCACCATCTGCGGGGCGTCGAACTGTTGCAGTCGTCCGGAGATTCCGAGGTCGATGCGTCCGTACTCTACGGCTTCAAGCGAGCCTCATTCTGGAACAAGAGCGGAGATACCATTCAGGGCCGCTTCGTATATCGATTTTAAGTTTTGTCTTTCTCCTCATCGATCTCTTTTCTGAGCCTGGTTCGGTACACTTTGTCCAGGCCCGCGGCGAAGAAGACATCGACCACCTCGGGCGCGAACTGCGTGCCGCGCATCGAGTGGATCTCCAGGAGACAGTCGTCGAAACTGAGCGCCGTGCGGTAGGGCCGCGAAGTCGCCATGGCGTCGAGGGTGTCCGCGAGCGAGATGATTCTCGCCAGATGATCGATCCTCTCGCCTTCAACGCCGTCAGGATAGCCTTTGCCGTCCCAGCGCTCGTGATGGTGGCGGACTGCGGCCGCCGCTCTCTTGAAGAATTCTACTGTCGAAAGAATTTGTGCACCGATAATGGGGTGCATGCGGATGATCTGGCGTTCCCGCTCGTCGAGGGGTCCTTCTTTGTTCAGGATGCTGTCGGGGATGCCGATTTTCCCAATGTCGTGCAGAAGCGCCGCATACTCAAGCTGCTCAATCTCCTCGTCGGGGAGGCGCATGGTCTTTCCGATGAGGGAGCTCAGCCAGCGGACGCGCTCGCAGTGGCCCTGTGTATAGCGATCCTTGGCCTCGATGGTCTCGGCGAGGGCGTAGGCAGTCTGCAGGTTCATTTTTTTCAGTTTGCCGTACACATCGCCCAGCTCCTGATAATTCGATTCGACCTGTTTTTCGAGGTCAATGCGGTGCTGTTCCCTTTTCCGCTCTTCTTCTGCCTTCATCTCCACGATTTCACGGTACGAAAATGCTCTTTCAAGCGCCTCCCGTATCTTTTCGAGCGAGCTTGGCTTGACCAGGTAGTCGAAGGCGCCGGCCTTCATCGCAGCGAGGCCGGTCTCGAGATCGCCGAACGCAGTGAGCATTATGACAGGCACGGTGGGAAGAATGTCTCTTATTCTGGGCAGCGCGACCAGTCCGGACATGACCGGCATGCGAATATCGAGCAGAATGGCATCGGGAGAGACATCGCCACCCTCCAGGAGATGGAGCGCCTCGCGGCCGTTTTTTGCGATCGCATAATCGTGACCCATTTTTTGCATGCTTAAGGAAAGTACTTTTTGCATCGATGCATCATCTTCAACAACAAGCACAGTTCGTTTTTGATCAGTATCCATCCAATCCTCAGCCACACAGTTTATTTATTGATGCTGTTTCCTGAAGCGGGGCACAAGAAAGGGCACCTTCTTTGCATATTCGCGGTAATCCGCAAACTGCATGGGAAAAGTATACTGATCTTGTAATAAAATGAGAAGCAGATTCAACACATTTGCAGTGAAAAAAACGATTAAAACAAGGGAATTATTCGACCAGAGGGCAAAACCCACCGAAAAGAGTAGAAAACACCAGAACCCTGGATGCCTGCACTGGCCGTAACTTCCCCGTGCATAGACATGGCCGGCCGCTACCTTATATTTTTTTATGCCGAGCGGAATTTCCAGGAATATAGTCCACACCAGCAGTCCTCCACCCGCGAAGGCCAGCCCCAGACAGACCAGGCGCACACCTTCCGGCACCCGCATGTTCTCTGTGCTTCCGAGAAGTGCGCAGAGCATGCCCAGGGCGATGAGGGCGTAACCGGCCACCTGCAGGGCCGCGTGCGCCGATTTGCTGTTGCGCACAGAGCACCACTCTGCGAACATGAGGAGTATGAAACCGAAGAAAATAGAGATAATGGATACCATTTCAGATACTACTATGCTATAGTATTCATTAATTTTCTATATATCGTGTGTTGGATGGGAGCAGTTCGATGATATTGGATGTTTCCTCGCTTATTCCTGCGTTATCGTTTTGCATCTATATACCCTTTATCATTTTTGGCCTGGCCAACAAGAAGGAACGAGTCAATCTCTCTTTTCTCCAATATATGAGTCTGATGGCGCTCTGGAGCTTCGGCTCCTTTATGATGCACGCCAACACGGGTATCTTTACTCCGCTCATATGGAACAGGGTTATGCTCGTGGGACTGCTCAGTGCCCCGATTACGGTTTTTGCGACACTCATCCATTTTGCCAGGACAGAGAAGGACCGGTACAGGTATTTTCTTTATGTGGGATATGGCATCGATCTTCTGCTGCTCTATCTGAACCTTTCCGGTTCGATTGTCACGTCTGCAGGTTTTGAAGGGGGCGAATTCTATTATACGCTGGGCCCCGGATCGCTCGTAGCGTATTCGCTCTCGTATTTCTATCTCTTCCTCGCGATACTCTTTGTCCTCCGGGAGCTGCGGAACAGTACGGACAAATTCCTGAAACGCTCTCTGCGGCTCGTTGTCGCGGGAGTCATCATCATGCTGCTGGGAATCGCCAGCAATCTCTATGCCCCGCTTGGCCGGTATCCCATCGACCTGTTCGCCGCCACGGTAAACGCAGTGATAGTTTTCTTCAGCGTGTACAAATACAGGCTCGTCCACTATTCGGTCGTAGTGCTCAATGTTTTTCTTACAATCCTGGTCGCCTTTGCTTCAGGCATCATATATATGTTTTTCTTCGTGCCGGTCTTCGGGCTCGACCAGACGATTCCATTCTCCGAGCTGATTCTGCTGGCGGTATGTCTGGGAATTGTCTCGGCACTCTTTCTGGCGCCACTGCGCACTGCCACCCAGACCCTGCTCGAAAGAATATACGGTGGAAAAAGTTTTTTGTATTATCAGGAATTGCGCAAATTTTCCGCCGACCTCACTTCCATCGTGAGCCTCGAGGATCTTGCAAAACTGACGGTCGACAATGTCCTGTCGACCTTCAGGCTCGACTGGGCTTTTGTGCTCATAAACGACTACAATGCGAGGAACTTCCGGATCGTCGCCGCCAAGGGACTCGTCTTTGCGGACGAAGCGGAACCGGGCCAGAAAGAATATGTCATCGTTCCGAGAACGGATCAATTCATCCAATCATACCAAATGCGCACAATCCAGCACTCTTCCCAGCGAGCCATTTCAATCAGGCTCACCAAGGGCGAAGAGCATGAAATGGTGTCCGCCAGCCTTGTGCTCCCCCTGAAATTCAAGGAGAGGCTGAACGGCTTTATTGTGCTGGGCCCGCGACTTGAGAAGGATTATTACAATCAGTATGACCTTGAGATATTGCAGTTCCTCACAGACCAGGCTTCCGTGGCCGTGGAGAACGCGATCAGTTTCGAACGCCTGCGCCAGCAGCAGAAGCGCCTTCAGGAGACGAACGAGGAGCTTACGCTGAGCAGAAACAAGCTCGAGGCGTTTTTCGACGGAATTGCGACGCCGATTTCGATTCAGGACATCAATTACAACATCGTTACGGCGAACTACGCGGCCCAGCGGTATTTTGAAAAACCGCAGGAAGAACTGATCGGCTCGAAGTGCTATAAGGCGTATTTCAACCGCGACCGCCCCTGTGCCGAATGTCTTGCCCAGGATTGCCTCCATACGAAACTTCCATTCAGTTCGGAGAAGCAGGATGACCGCACTCAGCTCACATTCGCGCTCAATTTTTATTCGATCCCCGCGCCCCAGGGCTCCATCGGTTCGTTTATAGAGTTCTTCCAGGACATCACGAAACAGAAGACCCTGCAGGAAGAGCTCATTCAGTCGGAGAAGCTGGCAGGGATCGGGACTCTGGTTTCGGGTATAGCGCACGAAATTAACAACCCGCTCGGCGGAATTCTGGGCACCGCCGACCTCATGCTCCCCGAGACGACTGAAGGCAGCCCGCTCCGCGAATACACGCAGGATATTATCCGTTATGCCCAGAGCGCGGCGGACGTGATCAAAGATCTCATGGTCTATTCGAGGAAAACCCGGACCAGCGCCGAAATGCTCAATATTGTCAATATTCTCGAGAATTCCCTGAAGATGGCCATGCGCGGCATCGATTTCGGGACAATTGTGGTGAGAAAATCCTACGACTCCGTTCCCGAAGTCCTCGCAAATCCGACTGAGCTTCAGCAGGTGTTCCTGAATCTCATCGCGAATGCCGTGCAGGCCATGAACAGCGATGGCATCCTGACGCTCTCCTGCAGGCAGGAGGACGATGACGTCGCAGTGACCGTTCAGGATACCGGGATGGGCATCGAGAAAGAGAATCTCGACAAGATATTCAACCCGTTCTTCACCACAAAGGAGACCGGCGCGGGCACAGGCCTGGGGCTGAGCATTGCCCATCACATCGTCACCAAATATGGCGGGCGCATCCTGCTCGACAGCGAGGAGGGGAAGGGGACGACGTTCACCGTCATTCTCCCCGCCGCCGACGAGGACAAGGACAGGGTCCGCCTTGTGCATGCCAAGGATCTCCGCCAGTTCGAGGACAGTTTCTATCTGCAGCGCAAAGTGCTGGTGGGAGAGAAGGGGTATCAGGAGGAGACGATCCGCCGCAAACCCGACGAAGTCGCCTATCATATCCTCGCATACAAAGGGCTCCAGCCGATCGGGACGGTGTCCCTGCATCTGAGCGAAGAAGAAGAGCATGTGCCGATCGAAGAGAACTTCGATATTTCACGGTATCTCGACGGGAGCCTCTATGCGGAGATCGACAGGCTCGCCGTATCCAAAGAGGAGCGCGGCAGTCTGATCCCCTTCAGCATCATGGCGCTCACCTATCTCTATGCGCGCGGGCGGGGGGCAAAAAGAATATTCCTCGATGTATTCGCCGACGAGATGAAGCTCATCAAGATGTATGAAAAGCTCGGTTTTGAAATTATCGGCAGCTACAGCAGACCGCTGCCCTGCACTGTCATGATGATGGACCATGTCTCCAAGTATGAGTCGGAAGTGTCGCGCATGGAACACTTTGTAAAGCCGTTTTTCTCGCGGCTTGTCCCCAAAATCGATTTTTCGGGCGAAGACATGCACTACGTAATGAAGGCCATCAATGAAATAAGGGCAAAATTCCCCAAGGAAGGCGCCGAGCAGGAATCGCTCGGCGAAACAATGTGATTGCAGTGCCCGCCATAGACAGAGTAAAAACATCGGCATACAATCGAACTTTGTATGAAGCCAGATGACTTGGCCGAAGGGCTCAGTGCGATATTCGCACATTCGCCTGTTTTTAAAGATAAGTCGCTTATCATCGATGTTATCGCGAATCCCAAAGCGGGCGGATTCAGCCGTATTCACCATTCCAAACGACGTTTCAATGAACTCAAGGAAATGGTGAAGCGCTCTCTCAGCCTGCCTGAACGCAGATCTCCGTTCAGCCTGAAGCTGCACCTCACCGAGCGCTGCGGTCACGCTGCCGCCATTGTCCAGCGCATACTCGACCATTCCCCCTCGAACGGCAAAGATTCATACCACCTCATCGTGACGGCGGGAGGCGATGGCACAAGCCTGGAGACGGCGGAGCGGCTCACCCTGCTCCCCGAATCCGAGAAGGACCGCTTCGGGATTGTGCGGCTGCCCTTCGGTACGGGCAACGACGGCTCCGAGGGAAGAGACCTGATTGCCGCGCTGGAGAGGTTTCTCGGCCACGCGAGGTTCGAACGCAGGCCGGCCCTCTGTGTGACCCCAAGCGAAGAGGGTGGTTCTCTGCCGCGCTATTCGTTCAATATTGCGAGTATTGGCCTCGATGCCTATGTCGCCGATATGACAAACCGCCTCAAGCATGTTTTCCCGGGAGATTCCTACAAGTTCTGGGTCAATGTCGGTACGCTTTTTTACGACCGCGCCTATAACGTCGTCGATATGGGGCTCAAGGCCTGGGACAAAGAAAAACTGATGCTCGATTCAAACATGCCGCGCCTACTGGTCGCCATGGGCGCCTCAGGCAATCGGCAATATGGCTCAAATAAGAAGATTCTTCCGAATGAGCACAACTGTGTCGCCGTGGCGCAGACAAGTCTGTTCAGAAAGCTCGTCCTGAAAGGACCCATCGAACATGGGCGACACGACAATATTCCGGAATTGGTGCATTTTACGGCTGATAAGCTTTTGATCGAATACAGCGAGCGGGTCCCCCTCCAGTGCGACGGGGAGACGGATATCCTCGCCAAGTGCGATTTTCCGCTCGTCATGGAGCGGATCTACAACGCATACAACGTGCTTGTGCCTGCCTGATCTTCATTTCACCCCATCGTTGCAGGCCTCGTCATCCTCGTCGGGCCGGGTCGACTCGGGGGATTGAGGCTTCACGCAGGGGTCCAGATCGGCCTGCGGCTTTTGCTCCGGTTTTTTCTTGGTCTTCTCTGTGGTTTTCTTGTCCATCTCTGTGCCTCCGAACAACATTCAACATTCTCAATGTAATGAGAGAATGCGGCCAAAGCAAGAAAAAATCAGGCGGGTTTTGAATAAAACTTTGAATAAAATATGGAAGGCCTTCAGCTGCCGGCCAGTGGATAGTGCTTCAGCGGGGAATAGACGGCGCCGGAAGGCTTGAGTCTCGACTGCATGAGCTCGAACGCATCGATGGAGAAGGTGAGCCCCGGCGGCGCCGGAAGCGATGAGAGCTCCGGCATCAGAGGCGTTTTGAGCCTCGCGAGGGTGAGGTGCGCCTTCCATGGCCGCGCCTCCGTTTCGGCGCCGATTTGGGCGGCGACGGCGCGCATTCGGTCGACGAGCTTCGCCAGAGCTTCGGCAGGCTGAATGTCCATGGCGATATAGAGCACTCTGGGAGATCTCATGGAAGGCAGGGCAGAGAGCTTCCCCGTAGCAAGATGCAGTGCCGGACAGAGCCGGGCGGCTTCTTCCAGAAGGCCCTGAAGCGCTGCCGCGGTCTGCGCCTCCACCTCTCCAAAGAAATGAAGCGTCAAATGGAGGTTCTCCTGCGGAACCCAGGCCGGGTGTGCGCGGTCAAAGGCTGGCACAAGGGAGTGGGCATAATCGGCGATCTGCTCTTGGACATGGGCAGGGAAGGGCAGGCAGGCAAAGAGGCGCATTGGGGGTTATGCCCACTTGGCAACTTTGGGTGCAATGACAAAGCGGCAATACGGCGCATCGGGATTGTGGGCGTAGTAGTCCTGGTGCCAGGATTCGGCAGGCCAGAAGGTGCCGGCAGGCTCGATCGATGTGACGATGGGCGTAGCGAAGGCTCTCTGTGCCGCGCTCTTCGACCGCTGGGCGATCTCCCGCTGGGATTCATTCAGGTAAAAGATCACCGAACGATACTGCTCGCCGATGTCGGCACCCTGCCGGTTCAGGGTCGTCGGATCATGGAATTTCCAGAAATATTCGAGGATTCTCTGGTAGGAGATGCGCGACGGATCGAAGGATACTTCCACGGTTTCGGCGTGGCCTGTGGTGTTTTGACAGACCTGTTCATAGGTTGGGTTTGACACGGAGCCTCCGCAGTATCCCGATTGTACCTGTACAACGCCGGGGACACGCTTGAAGAGGGCTTCCATGCACCAGAAGCACCCTCCCGCCAAAAGAGCTTTTTCAAGGTTGGTTTCGTGCCCGTTCATATAGCCCTCTACAATAAAGGTAGCAAAATTGTGCGCAAAAGGGAAATACAGTGTGGAGCGGCCCGGGATGTATGAGGGAGCCTCAGGGGACGGGCGCAGGGTCCGAGGCGCCTCCATTGGACCTTTCGTGCCCTTCCGCGGGGTATATGATCGAATTTATAAAGGAGACGAGGACATCGAGGGCGCGCTCATTGAAGCCGCCTTCAGGAATAATGATGTCGGCATATGCTTTTGTCGGTTCGATAAATTCGTAGTGGCCGGGGCGGACAACGGTCAGATACTGTTCGACCACCGAGTCGACGGTGCGCCCGCGCTCCTTGATGTCCCGGACCAGGCGCCGGATGAATCTGATATCGTCCGGCGTATCGACAAAAATCTTGAGATCGATGAGGTCGCGCACCTGTTTGTTGGTGAAGATCATGATGCCTTCGAAAATGACGAGCTTTGAAGGCTGGATGTGGATGGTCCGGTCGGTGCGCCTGTTCTGCACAAAATCATAGACCGGCATATCGATCGGTTTGCCGTTTCTGAGGGCGGTCAGGTGCTCGATGAGGAGCTCGTTGTCGAAAGCATCCGGATGGTCGAAATTGAAGGCTGTGATGTTGAGGTTGTTGACGAATTCAGCCGATTTGTAGTAGTTGTCCTGCGGCAGAAAGACAAAGTCGCTGACCATCTCGGAGATTTTTTGTACGATGGTGGTCTTGCCTGAACCTGAACCGCCGGTTATGCCGATTATTTTGACCGGGAACATAAGGCTTTTGTATCACGGGCGCGGCTTATGGTAAAGTGGAAAATGGAGTGCCGAAGTTTCCCTGGTATACCACTTCTTCCATGGGTTTCCGGGTTCTTGGCGAGTCTTCGTCGGCTTTCTGCTTGTCTGAAAGGGCATCGGTCGGGCCGGGTTTCCCCACTGCCACAACGACCAGAGGAACGATTTCCTTCGGAATCGACAGTGCCGCGCGCACCTTCGACGGCGAGAAGCCCGCCATGGGATGGGCGATGAGCCCTTCATGCTGGGCCTGAATCTGGAGCGCCATCGCTGCCTGACCGAGATCGAAGTACGCATAGTCCCTGCCTTCTTCGAGCCGGCCGTCGAGATGTGCCGCAGTGCAGAGCACAAGAAACCATGCCGCCCTCTGTGCCCATGCATTGCCAAGGGTAAGGGCGGCTCGCATCGCTTCGGCCTGCGCACCGGCTGCTTCGTTTTTTACTGCGACGATGCGCCACGGCTGACTGTTGAAGCACGAAGGGGCCAGGGTCGCCGCGTAGACAAGCCCGGCGACGGCCCGCTCGTCCACGGATTCGGTGGAGAGCCCGCGGCGGGCGCGCCGCGATTCAATTTCGTTCATGATACTCATGCCGATACCCTCATCCCATATTTAAAAGTGCTTCCTGTATTTCATCGACGATGAAATCGGGTGTAGATGCCCCCGCCGCAATTCCGATGCGCTCAAATTTTACCATTTCCGCCCTGAGTTCGCCCGCCGTTTCGATGTGCCAGGCGGGCTTGCCGCAGTCGATCGCGCTTGCATACAGGCGCTTTGTGTTCTCCGAATTCTTGCCTCCGACGATGAGCAGGGCGTCGACCTGTCCGCAGAGGTCGATGAGAGCCCTCTGGCGTTCGCGTGTCGCCGGACATATGGTGCTCTCTGCAGTCATGGTTTTGACGTGGGTCTGGAAGACTTCGATCAGGGCGTCGTAGTCTTCCTGCCGGATTGTCGTCTGCGCAAAGAGGGCACAGGGGGTGTCCTTCAGCTTCTCTGCCACCTGAAGGGCTGTCGTGGGGGCATCGACGACGAGCGCATTCGAAGTGTGCCCCAGAATACCCTCGATTTCGCCGTGGCGGGGGTCCCCGACAAGCACCACCTGCCATCCCAGTTTTTCGTAGTGGCGTGCAAGGCGCTGGCTCTTTATGACGCGCGGACATGTGGCGTCGACGATGTGGGCTCCGAGCTCCTGCAGACGGGACAGTGCGGCGAGCGAGGCCCCGTGCGCCCGTATGACAACGACGGCATCCTTCAAATCCGGCAATTCCCCTGCGCCCGTCTCGATCGCCTGTGTGTCGAGTACATGGACGCCGAGGGACTCCAGGTCCGCCACTGCCTGCGGGTTGTGGATGAGGGGGCCGTAGGTATAGACGCGCTGTCCGGTCCGGGAGGCTTCCTGTGCCGCCTCGCGCGCAAGCTCGTCCGCGCGGCGCACGCCCATACACATGCCCAGCACGCGTGCCCTGATAATCTGCATGGCCCTATAATACCAGATACGCGCAACAGCTTCCACGTGTGCTGCGGCATTGTACGTTGCGAATTTCGCAAAAGGTGCTATACTACTAATTCTGCAAAATTGCCGTCTTGAAAAAAGGAGATTTCATGGCAGCACGCAAGACCATCGTCGTAGCCCTTGGTGGTAATGCAATTATTGAGGAGGGCACAGAGGGCACTATCGAAGAGCAGTTCGAAAATACCCGCAAAAGCATGAAGGCTATCGTCGGCATGATAGCGGAAGGCCATAAAGTCGTCTTGACGCATGGAAACGGGCCGCAGGCAGGCGTTCATCTCATCCGCAACGAGGCGGCGTCCGGTCAGGTGCCTCCCTCTCCGCTCAATGTGATTGTCGCCGACACCCAGGGGTCCATGGGGTATATGATCGCGCAGAGCCTCGCCAACGCACTCCTCGCGGAAGGCATCAAAAAAGACATCCTCACTGTCGTGACTCAGGTCGAAGTGGACCCGGGGGACCCCTCGATGCAGAATCCGTCCAAATACGTCGGCCCCTTCTATAAGGCCGAGCAGGTCGAAAAACTGCGCGATCGGGGCTGGATCATCAAGGAAGACCCCATGCGCGGCTATCGCAGGGTGGTTCCGAGCCCGAAACCGCTCGATGTGGTGGAGAAAGGTATCATCAAGGACCTCATCGACGACGGAAAGATAGTGATCGCGGTGGGCGGGGGAGGGATTCCCGTCAAGCGCGGGGCCGGCGGCACGCTGTCCGGCGTCGACGCGGTGATCGACAAGGACCGCGCATCCGCGCTGCTTGCCAATCTTATCGATGCGGACGAACTCATCATTCTCACGGGTGTCGACAAGGTGGCCATCAACTTTCGCAGGCCCGATCAGCAGGTCTTCGATCATCTCACCGTCGGGGAATGCGAAAAATATCTGGCCGAGGGGCAGTTTCCCAAAGGCTCCATGGGGCCGAAAATTGAGGCGGCCTGCGATTTTATCCGCCGCGGCGGGGCAAAAGTGATTATCACTTCCCTGGAAAACGCCACGGCAGCCGTCGATGGCAAGGCCGGAACTGTCATCACCGCATAGCGCAACTTGACCACTCAAGGCGCTCCATGCTAGTTTTTGTGGAATTCTTTTTTGATAAGGAAGATATATGAACGGTATCCAGAATGGCCTGACGCTGCTCCAGACAACAGCGCCCAATTCGACGGGATCACTCGTCTCTACCATTGTGACCTTTGGTCTCGTCTTCGTGATCTTCTACTTCTTGATCATCCGGCCGCAGAACAAGAAACAGAAACAGATGCAGCAGATGATCGCGGGCGTCAAGAAGGGGGACAAGGTCGTCACCATCGGCGGGGTTCACGGCGTGGTGGCTTCAGTGAAGGAATCCACGGTTGTCGTGAAAGTCGACGAGAGCACCCGGATCGAGTTTTCAAAGTCGGCGATTTCTTCAGTCAGCCCCGCCAAGACAGAAGAGAAAGCAGAGACAGCCGAAGAGCCTGAAGCAAAGCCTGCAGAAAAGACTGAAGACAAGTAGATTGCCCGATATGCCGGGCCTCGCTCTCGGGCGGGCCGGCATACCGCATTTCTCCGCACTCTAACACTCATGAGAAGATTGGAGTAAACCGGTATGAGCAAAACTCGCCGCTTTTTGATCGTCATTGCAGTGCTCGCCGTGGCCTTCATGTTCCTTTTTCCGAGCATTCAGTGGTATTTTCTGACACCGAAAGAGGATCAAGCCATCGCAGTAGGTTCCCGGGAGCAGATTCGGGAATATTCCCGGCGCATGACCTATCTCATCATCGCCGACCTTAAGCAGAAGGCTGTCGAGAAAGATACCGCAGACCTTTCGGGCCAGAAGATGTACAGGGTTGCGGTCGACTCGGCAAAAAAGGCCTATTCGCTCACAAAAAAGCCTGCTCCCAAAAGCTGGGATGCCGTCGCAATCCTTTCTGGGTTCTCAAGTGAGCGCACCATGTTCGACAGCATCGAGTCCCGATACAGAGAGCACGTGCTCAGCCTCAAGAATGTGCACTCCAATGCAGTGCAGCTTGGCCTCGATCTGGCCGGCGGCATGAGCGCGGTCATTCAGGCTGACTTGCCGGGTCTGTCCGAGAAATTGGGGCATGACCTCTCGCAGGCTGAAAGAGAAGATGCGATGAAGCGCGCCGTGGAGATACTCAATTCGCGCATCGACCAGTTCGGCCTCACGGAGCCGGTGATACGGCAACAGGGCAATGACCAGATCTATATCGAGATCCCCGGCACCCCCGACCCCGAGCGCATCAACTCCATCATCATGGGCAAGGGCAATCTTGCTTTCTATATTGTCGACTCCGAAGCTTCCACCGCAGTGAATTCGTATCTCGCGACAAACCCGCTCAGTATCGACGAAGAGACGATGACGGTCGACAAGGAAGGTCTTGTCCCCGAGGGCGAAATAGTCCGCAAAGTCTACAAGAAAGACAGCTACGGGCTCGATGAGTTCACTGGCGAATACCTGGTGCTTCAGGGTAAACCCGGGCTCGACGGCAGCCATATCCAGACTGCGACGGTCTCGTCCGACTCCATCACCGGAAAGCCGGAGACGAACTTTGTGCTCGACAAAGAAGGCGGCGATCTTTTCTATGCGTTGACGAGCGACAATGTCGGCAAGGCCATGGCGGTCGTGCTGGACGACCGTGTAAAGTCCTATGCGCGCATCCAGGAGCCGATCCGCGAATCGGTGCGGATCACCGGTTTCAGCGCCGACGAGGCCGAATCGCTCGCGCTGCTTCTGAGAACCGCCGCGCTTCCCATCAGCCTCTCCGTGGTGAGTCAGCAGGCGATTGGCGCTTCGCTCGGTGAAGATGCCATTGGACAGGGGAAAATGGCCATTATCGTCGGCATTTTGGCGATCTTCGTATTCATGTTCGCATACTACAGGTGGGCCGGCGTAAACGCCACACTCGCACAGGTTCTGAACCTCTACCTCATGCTGTCGGTGCTGACCGCCTTCAAGCTCACGCTCACCCTCCCATCCATCGCAGGCTTCGTGCTGACCACGGGCATGGCGGTCGACGCGAACGTCATCATCTTCGAGCGCATCAAGGAAGAGCTAAGGGCGGGCAAGACCCGCGCCGCGGCCATCCATGCCGGATTCGACAAGGCATTCTGGGCGGTCATGGACTCGAACCTCACCACCATCATCGCGGCGCTCTTCATGGCGCAGCTCGGTACCGGACCGATTCAGGGCTTCGCCATTTCACTCGCCATCGGCAATATGACGAGCCTGTTCACGTCGCTTTTCGTGTCGCGGCTTATCTTTGATTTCGAAACGGATGTGCTCAAGGCCACGCACGTGTCCATCAGCTGGAGGGTCCGATAATGAAACGCATCATCCGATTCAGCAAATTCTTTGTGCCCGCCGTCATTATGAGCACTGCCATCATTGTGTTCGGGCTCGTCGGATACTTCACGAGAGGCTTTAACCTCGGCGTCGATTTTCAGGCTGGCATCAATGAGACGATTCAGCTTGCATTGCCTGGGGGCCAGGTCACTTTCGCCGGGAAGGGCAATGCGGAGCTCACCATCAGTGAAAGTCAGCTGACTGTGGTCTTCTCGGGTGCCGAAGCGCAGAAGCGGACGGTGACACTGGATTACAAGATCTATCCGACGATCGGAGACATCAGGGCGGCGCTCGACAATGAACCGGAAATCAGTGTGACTCTTTCGGAGGGAAGCGATGCCCTCCCGTCTTCCTCGCTTGTTCCGACCTATCAGGGTAATTCTCTTCTGAGCGAGAACCCGGTAAACCTGTACAGGTCTCCCGTGAACGAAGGCGAACGCTATGCGTCGATCGAGATCGTGCGTGAAGCGCTCAACTCGCTCGGCGAGGTCTCCGTGCAGACGATCAGCCCCGCATCCCTACAGCGCTATCTGGTGCGCGTCCGCGATGACGGCAAAGATCCCCAGTTTACCAGCACCATGCCGCAGACCATACGCCAGCTCATCGAAAACAAGGTGGGCAAAGACAGGGTGGTCGTGGTAAAGACCGACTACGTCGGCCCCCGTTACTCGGAGACGCTCGGCAGACAGGCAATCTGGATTGTGGCCCTGACACTCACGCTCATTCTCATCTATTCGGCGATTCGGTTCAAGATTCAGTATGCGATCGCCGCCGTGCTCGCCATCGCCCACGACGCGCTCGTCATGGTGGCGTTCATTGTCTGGACGCGGATGGAATTCAATACCAACACCATTGCAGCCATTCTGACCATTCTGGGCTATTCGATCAACGATACCATCGTGCAGTTCGACCGCGTCCGCGAAGAGCGGAAAACCCACCCGTCGGATAAGTTTGTCGATGTGCTCGACTTGGCATTGACGCTTACGCTGGGGCGCTCCATCATCACATCGTTGGCGACCATGTTTGCGGTCCTCGCGCTCTTCTTCTTCACCACCGGGAGCATGAAGGACTTCTCGCTGGCTCTGCTGGTCGGCATGGTAAGCGGTGTCTATTCGACAATCTACATTGCGAGCGCATTCGTCCTGATGTGGGAAAACATCAAGGAGAAAAAAGAAGCCAAGCGGTCCAAGGAGACGAGCGCCAAGACTCCTGCGCCCGCCAAAAGCTGACGATTGTTGACAAAGACGGGGCACTCAGGTAGTATGTGCCCCGCATTTGGCGCCGTACCCAAGAGGTAAGGGAGAGGTCTGCAAAACCTTTATGCATCGGTTCGATTCCGATCGGCGCCTTGTTTTTTATTGAGCCGCCTCCGGATGGGGCGGCTTTTTTTGACGTGTGGGAATATCTCTCGGCTTCTCCGGCTTGACAAGTACTAAATCCATACTATAATTAAAACAAATTATTGTTTGGGTTTATACCCAAAGGAGAAAGTGTATGAAAAAGTTTGCGTTAGTGGTACTGGCGGCACTGTTTGTTGCTGTCCCAGTATTTGCAGCCACGGAGATTTCCACAGTGCTGCAGGCAACCGTAGGGGCATCCCTCAGCATCACGACGACGATTCCGGGGACAAAGGCTCTTGATCCGACATTGACCTCCGCAACGCTGGGCAATGTCACTATCACCTCGAACGTGACAAACTGGAAGATCGTCATCCATTCGGCCCATGCTGGCAAGATGATCTATTCGACGAACAACTATCCCTATCTCCTGAACTTCGGCGCTGAGACGGGGATCGATCTTGCCACGGATCATGAGATCATAAAATCCGCTCCCCAGACTGCCACGACATCGAGCGTCTCCGTGACATACCAGACCGCCGCCGATCTTGCTCTCCCGGCAGGAACGTACGAGGACACTCTGACCATCTCCCTGGTCGCGCTCTGAGATCGACTGCGCCATAGCTGAAAAGGCTGTCCACAGTGTGGGCAGCCTTTCTTGTTTAATGGAATCAATTTTAATTCTATTTCTTTCTTGTGCCCATGGCACGAGGATTCATGTTCGTGATATGCTTACTCAACTGAATTATGAGCGTTATTCGTGGTCCGGAAAGGAAAAGGGGGAGGGCGTCCCCGATACTTGCTTCTCTCGTGCTCTGTGCCTTGACTATTTTCTCTTTTGTCATGCTGCGGAACAGCGCGTACCGGTCGGAGTCGGCGCTGCTCAAGGCCAGCTCGGAAAAAATAGCTTCGCAGATTGCAGCGGAATTGCAGGCGATGCTCGACACAGGCGAGCAGTTCCAGACAATGCTTCTCACCGATGCAGGAAAGACCTACGCGAGCCTCAGGCCGCTTGCCGAGAAAAGCCTCGCCGGTTCCCCGTACATCGATTCCATCACAATAGCTCCAGGGGCGATCGTCAGATATTCATTTCCGGAAGAGACAGGCTCGAAAGAGCCAAGTTCCTCATCGATAGGCCACGATCTTCTCGACAATCCCGAGAGGATGCAGGCGCTTGTCGCGGCAGTGAGCAAAAAGAAGGCGGTGCTGCAAGGCCCCTCTGTTTCAGCCGAGGGTAAAAACCTGGCGTTTCTGCGCATACCTGTGCTGGACCAGGCCGACCTGTGGGGATTTGTGAGCATCGGATTCGATACCGACAGAATGTTCGCGGATTTTGATCTGCCTTCGGAATTCCCGGGGCTGTCGGTTGCAGTTGCATCCTCAGGGCCGGAGGACCGGGGCAGGCGGGTTTTTTGGGGCGACCAGCGGGCCCTCCAGGGATATGCGGCCGAGGTGATGGAAGGAAAGGGTGGGGCGGAAGTCTTTCCATGGACTGTCTATACTGCATCGGCCTATCCGGCGGTGCGGGTTGTGTGGTGGGGTGCCGGGTTGCTGGCGCTGAGCATGGTGGGCCTCGGGCTTTTTGTGCAGGGCATAGTGCGGCGGCAAAGACGGCCGATGCAGGAGACACACAGGAGAGAGTCTGTCGGTTTCGGGGAGAGCAGGGCTGAAGACGCAGAGAAGGCCAGTCGCCCTGAGGCATCGTTTGTGGTGAGGCCCTTTGTGCCGAAGACCGACGAAAAAGAGCCACTGCCAGGAGAAGCGCCGCAGCCTGTCGGGGAAGAGACGGTTGGCGAAGAGCCCTCGGCAGGATCGCCCGCGACTGTGGCGCCAGCCGCCGAGCCTGCTGAAGTGCAGAAGAGAATGCCTGAAGAACCGGCACCTTCGCCTGCAGAGGAGACCGCAGCCCCCATTTCGGTACTCGTTGTCGACGACAGCGAGGTGAACCGTGAACTTCTGCTGCGGATGCTGGTGCTGAGAGGGTACGAGGCGCAGGCCGTATCCAGCGGCTTGCTCGCGCTGGACGCCCTCAGGGAGCGCAGATTCGACGTGCTCCTTATCGACTGTGTCATGCCTGAAATGGACGGCTATGCGCTGGCGGCCGCCGTACGGGCTGCCGGCAGGGAGCGGTCGTCCGTGCTGGTCGATCTGTTCGGACAGGAGACGGATTCCATTCTCGGCATGCCCGCGATGGTTGCGATGAGCCCGCGACACGATCCGGAAGAGGTCAAAAAATGCGCTGATGCCGGCTTTGACTCCTTGCTCATAAAGCCCTTTACGATGACCTCGCTCGACCAGAAGATACAGGAGACGCTGGGGCGTGGCACCTGAGGCCCCCGTACGGGGGGATGTCCTTTTGGTATTTGACTTTTTCCCGAAATGTCGATAATAATAGTATTAAAGTGTGTGGCGGAATCCGTTGGAGGAAACCACGATAACACAAAATGTATCTGCAGGACATCGATTCTGCAGGCAGGAGATTCAAATGAAAAAGTGTGCGTTGGTGGCTCTGTTTGTGGCGGCGGCGTTTGGGATGGCGTTTGCAGGTGGCACTTCTCCGTCGGGCAGTGTTAAGTTCACCGGAAGCATCGCCGAGTCGTTCTCTTTGACCCTCCCCCAGGAATATCAGAATGGGGTGATCAACAACGATTCGGATACAACCTGGCAGATTGGCGACGTGAAGGTGGTCAGCAACCTGAAGAACTGGACTCTCAAGCTTGAGAGCCTCAAGGGCGGGAAGCTGGCGAACACTGCTGACGAGAACGAGAAGATCGCCTACAAGGTAAGTGTGGGTAATTTGTTCAGTGAGGTGGATCTGATCGGAGCTCAGACGAGCCAGGTACAGGGCAGAACCCCGAAGGCGGGGAATACCTATGCGATGACCGTCAAGGTTCTCAGCTCGTCTGATTTCTATCAGGCCGGGACCTATACCGACACCATCACGGTGACGCTCATCCATCCGTAACCTTCACGACAGGGTGACGACAGGAAGGCCGTCCGGGCAAATCCGGGTGGCCTTTCATTTTTATCTGGGCCTGTTCTTGTTCATGGGCACAAATTTCTATACTTTTTAGGCATGGACCACAATTCAGTGCTGAGGCGCCCGCTGCGCTTCCGTTTTTTCAATGCAACGCTCTATCTGATAGCGGCGAATGTGCTCATCTTCGCGCTTGGGTATGTGTGGCCGATGCTGACCTATATCCTCGCCCTCAATCCGCGGGCGGTGATGGCGGGCTGGGTCTGGCAGGTGTTCACCTACATGTTCGCGCACGCGAATCTGACGCACCTCCTCGTGAACATGCTCGGGCTTTTCTTCTTCGGGCGGCCCGTGGAACGCAGCCTCGGCAGCTACGAGTTTTTGCTCTATTATCTTCTTTCGGGACTCTTCGCCGGCATCGCGTCGTTCGCGATCTACGCGCTTTCGGGGGCATGGAACACCATGCTGCTCGGCGCCTCGGGGGCTATCTTCGCGCTGCTCCTTGCCTTCGCCGTCCTCTATCCAAGGGCGATGGTGTATCTCTACGGCATTATCCCCATCCGCGCTCCGGTGATGGTCATCGGCTACACCGCAATAGAGATCGTCTCGTCCTTTCTGGGAGCGTCGAGCTCGGTCGCGCACCTGACGCATCTTGCGGGCTTTGTGGCTGGGGCGGCATATTTCCCTCTCAGGATGGGTGTGAATCCTTTCAAGAGGCTCCGGGAGCGCTAGGGTTCCTAGCCGCGGCAGCGATTTTCGGTCTCTTTGTGCATCGCGTCGAGGAGGTCCATGATCGTATCGACGATGGCCTGCTTTTTGTCGTCGCCGAAGTGCAGGTCATATCTGACGGATTGAAGGAATTCCCTGCTGTCGTGGACGGGGCTCACACTGTAGATCACGCGGTCCTTCTGCAGAATGTCGTCTTCCATGGCGCCTGAGGGGTTGAGCCTCAGGATATTGCCGTTGACGGATACAAGGCAGAA
>Ga0228535_1001940_pt1 | contig 24738 bp, 20 predicted proteins | sample SJ1metagenome_FD_168457 | JGI IMG/M metagenome (GOLD analysis project Ga0228535, IMG submission 168457) | Enriched culture of PCE-dechlorinating microbial communities from Ithaca, New York, USA - SJ1 | ecosystem: Engineered > Modeled > Simulated communities (microbial... > Unclassified | place... | reverse complement strand
GGGTTATCGCCATCATCATCATGGCGCTTGGGGGGTTGGCCATCTACAACCTGCCCATCGCCCAGTATCCCCCTATCGCCCCGCCGTCCATCTCCATCAGCGCCACCTACCCAGGGGCCTCGGCGGAGACCGTGGAAAACAGCGTGACCCAGATCATCGAACAAAAGATGACCGGTTTCGACAGATTGCTCTACATGTCCGCCACCTCAGACTCGGCAGGCAGCGCCCGACTCGAGCTGACCTTCAAGCCCGGGACCGATCCGGACATGGCATGGTCCCAAGTGCAGAACAAGCTCCAGCTTGCCATGTCGAGCCTTCCCCAGACGGTCCAGGACCAAGGGGTCTCGGTCAGCAAATCGACCCGAAACTACCTGATGGTCGTGGGCCTGATCTCCGAAGACGGCAGCATGGACGGCAACGACCTCCGGGACTACGCCAAATCCAACCTCGAGCAGATCCTGGCGAGGGTCCCGGGAGTGGGCGAGGTGGAGATCTTCGGGTCCGGATACGCCATGCGCGTCTGGCTCAACCCCAACAAACTCACCGATTATCACCTGACCGTGGACGATGTCCTGACGGCGCTCAAGACCTACAACGTGGAGGTCTCCGCCGGCCAGTTCGGCGGGGTGCCCGCCGTGGAAGGCCAGCGGATGAACGCTTCGATCATTGTACAGAACATGCTCAAGACCCCTGAGGAATTCGCCGCCATCCCCATCCGGATCAATCCGGACGGCTCGATCGTGCGGATCCGGGACGTGGGACGGACGGAACTGGGGACCGAGGCCTACGACATCCAGGCCTTCTTCAACGGGAAGCCCTCGGCAGGTTTGGCGATCCGTCAGGCCGCCGGTGCCAACGCCCTGGACACAGCCAACGCGGTCAAGACAAAGTTGGCCGAGATGGGACGCTACTTCCCGACGGGGATGAAGGTCACCTATCCCTACGACACGACCCCCTTCATCAAGGTGGCCATCTCTGAGGTGGTGAAGACCCTCTTCGAGGCGATCCTCCTGGTTTTTCTCGTCATGTGGCTCTTTTTGGGAAACATGCGGGCCACGCTGATCCCGACGATCGCCGTACCGGTGGTCATCCTGGGGACCTTCGCGATGCTGGGATACTTCGGCTATTCCATCAACATGCTGACTATGTTCGCCATGGTCCTGGCGATCGGGCTTCTCGTGGACGACGCCATCGTGGTCGTGGAGAACGTCGAACGGATCATGCGCGAGGAGGGTCTCCCGCCCCGGGAGGCTACGGCCAAGTCCATGGAGCAGATCACCAGCGCCCTGATCGGCATCGGCCTGGTCCTCTCGGCGGTCTTCGGCCCCATGGCCTTCTTCCCCGGCTCCACGGGCGTCATCTACCGCCAGTTCTCGGTGACGATCATCGTCTCCATGCTCCTGTCGGTGGTCGTGGCGTTGATCCTGACGCCGGTCCTCTGCGCTTCCCTGCTCAGGCCGGTCGCGGCGGAGCATACGCCGGCCCACGGCGCGGTCTTCTTCCTGCGCCCCTTCTTCCGGTGGTTCGACCGCATCTTCTTCAAGTTCCGGGACCTCTACGTCCGGCTGGTCCGGCACTCCCTTGCAAAGAAGCTGCGCTATCTGGCCATCTTTGCCGTGATCGTGGTGGCCATGGGGGTCCTGTTCATGCGTATGCCCACAGCCTACCTGCCCGACGAGGACCAGGGGGTGCTCATGGCCCAGGTGATCATGCCCAGAGGTGCCACCCTGGAGCAGACCATGGCGGTCACGCGCCAGATCGAGCAGTATTTCCAGGATAAGGAAAAGGAAGCTGTCGAATCGACGATGACCCTTTCTGGTATCGGCTTTTCGGGAAGGGGACAGAACAACGGCATGGTCTTCATCAAGCTGAAGGACTGGAAGCTCCGCGACCGGAGCGATCTCAGGGCCAAGGCCATTGCCGGAAGGGCCATGGCGACCTTCTCGCACCTCCGCACCGCCCTCATCTTTGCCTTTCCCCCGCCGGCTGTGGTCGAACTGGGCCAGGCCAAAGGGTTCGACTTCCAACTCCTGGACCGGGGCGGCATGGGACACGAGGCCCTGACAGCGGCGCAGAACCAGCTCCTGCAGATTGCAGCCAAGGACCCGCGGCTGACGGCCGTACGGCCTAACAGCATGGAGGACGTCTCCGAGTACAGGATCGATGTGGACTGGGAGAAGGCCGGGGCCCTTGGGGTTCCCCTCTCCTCCATCCACCGGACGATCTCGGCGGCCTTCGGCAGCGCCTACGCCAACGACTTCATCCAGGGCGGCCGGGTGAAACGGGTTTACGTCCAGGCCGATGCTCCTTACCGGATGCTGCCCAAGGACTTGGAGAGGCTTTACGTCCGCAACACGGCGGGCAGGATGGTCCCTTTCTCCTCCTTCGCCACGGGCCGCTGGACCACCGGTTCCCCGAAGCTGTCGCGTTACAACGGGTTCCCTGCCATCAACCTCTGGGGGGAGCCGGCGCCGGGGAGGAGTTCCGGCGAGGCCATGCGGGCCATGGAAGAGGCGATGAACCAGTTGCCCAAGGGATTCGGTTTCGACTGGACCGGGCTTTCGTTCCAGGAACGGATGTCGAGCAACCAGGCGCCCCTCCTGTACGCCTTTTCCATCTTCGTGATCTTCCTGTGCCTGGCCGCGCTCTATGAGAGCTGGCCCATCCCCATCTCGATCCTGCTGGTCCTCCCGCTGGGGGTCATCGGCGGCGTCATCGCCTCGAGCGCGCGGGGGCTGGCCAACGACGTCTATTTCCAGATCGGCCTTTTGACCACGCTGGGCCTGACCACGAAGAACGCCATCCTGATCGTCCAGTTCGCCCAGGCCGGCCTGGAGAAGGGGATGGGACTGATCGAGGCGACGGTGGAAGGAGCGAAGCTTCGGTTTCGGCCCATTGTCATGACCTCACTGGCCTTCGGCTTCGGCGTCCTGCCCCTGACCATCACCACCGGCGCCGGCGCCGGCGCCCAGAATGCCATCGGCACCAGCGTCCTGGGGGGGATGGTGACCGCCACGGCCCTGGTGGTCGTCTTCGCGCCCCTCTTCTATGTGTTGATCGAAAAGAACTTCGGCAAACGCAAACGGCCCGAGGCGGCCCAAGCGGCCGATCCCCACCCTGATGGGAATCGGTGACATGGCCCCCTTGCGCACGGGCTTCGATTTTCAGATGATGCAAGGTTCCTGAAAGGTCTTTTATATGAAAAGAAAACGATTTCTTGTCCTCGTCATGATCCTCACCCTTCTCGGGGGATGCACGTTGGCCCCGGAGTACAAGCGGCCGGACGCCCCTGTCCCGGCCGGATGGCAGGCCGGTGCAGAACCGGCGAAGGCGGCCGCAACGGCGGCGGATTTGCCCTGGCGGGACGTCTTCCCCGATCCGGGGCTTCAGAAGGTCATCGAGGCCGCCCTGGCCAACAACCGCGACCTTCGCCTCGCGTCTCTGAACGCCGAAAAGGCGCGGGCCCTCTACGGCGTCCAACGGTCGGAGCTTCTGCCGTCCGTCAACGCGATCGGAAGCGGAAGCCTCGAACGGCTCCCGGCGGACCTCTCGTCCACGGGAAGCGCCAGGACCTCGGAACGGTACGACGTCAAGCTCGGCGTCAGCTCCTGGGAGATCGACTTCTTCGGCCGGATCCGCAGCCTGAAGGACCAAGCCCTGGAGGAGTACCTCGCCACCGACGAGGCGCGCCGCAGCGCCCAGATCCTGCTCGTGGCCAACGTGGCCAACGCCTACCTCACCCTGGCGGCGGACCGGCAGAACCTCAAGCTGGCCGCCTCCACCCTGGAGGCGCATGAAACCTCCTACCAGTTGATCAAGAAACGCTACGACGTCGGCCTCGCCTCCGAGCTGGACCTGCGCCAGTCCCAGAGCCAGGTGGAGACAGCCAGGGGCAACGCGGCCCGTTACACGCAACTGGTCCACCAGGACCAAAACGCCCTCGATCTCCTGGTGGGTTCCCCCCTGCCGGCGACGCTCTCGCCCGCCGATCTGGCCGGCATTGCCCCCCCCAGAGAGATCGCGACGGCCCTGTCCTCGGAAATCCTCCTGCGCCGTCCCGACGTCCTGGCCTCGGAACACCAGCTCAAGGCGGCCAACGCCAACATCGGCGCGGCACGAGCGGCCTTCTTCCCCCGCATCGCCCTGACAACGAGCGTCGGAACTGCAAGCGCCGACCTGTCTGATCTCTTCAAATCTGGTCAGGGGACCTGGAGCTTCGCCCCCCTGATCACCCTGCCGATCTTCGATGCCCGCACCTGGTCGGCCTACGACGTTACAAAGGTACAGAGGGAGATCATGGTGACCCAATACGAGAAGGCGATCCAGACGGCCTTCCGGGAGGTGGCCGACGCCCTGGCCGTTCGGGACACGGTGGACCGTCAGGTGGCAGCCCAGGAATCGCTCGTCGAGGCCGTCGCCGAAACCCATCGCCTCTCCAAAGCCCGCTACAACCGGGGGATGGACAGCTACCTGGGCGTCCTGGACGCCCAGCGGTCCCTCTATACGGCGCAACAGGGACTGATCTCGCTGCAGTTGTCCCGCCTCTCGAACCGGGTGACGCTCTACAAGGCCCTGGGCGGCGGCAGCGTCGGGCCGTAACAGGGAGAACAGCGGCGAAACACTGGCTTGAAGACGCCGCATCTGGTATCATGGCCCAAAAGCCGGTTGGACGGACCGCGCGGCAGACACCGACCGATGCCCCATGCCGCCGTCTGTCGAGGAATTCCGAGGCATCATGGATATGGATAATAACCGATCAAGGTTTTGGATGTCATCGACGCGGCCCTTTGCCGCGATCGGCCGGGCGGCCATCCGCTGGGTCGATCATTTGGGCGCTTCGGCCATCTTTCTCTTTTTGGCGCTTCAGAAGGTCCTGCGGCCCAAACAGGTGGACAAGATCGTCCAACAGATCTACTACATCGGGACCAGGTCCACGATGATCATCATGCTCGTCAGTTTCTTCACCGGCATGGTGCTGGGCCTTCAATCCTACCATGCCCTGGTTAAGTTCGGGGCCCAGGGGGCCCTCGGTACCCTGGTGACCCTGACCCTGGTCCGGGAGTTGGGGCCGGTCCTGACGGCCATCATGATCGCCGCCAGAGCAGGCTCAGCCATCGCCGCGGAGGTAGGCATCCAGCGCATATCCGAGCAAATCGACGCCCTGGACACGATGCGCATCGACCCGCTCCGATACCTCATCAGCCCGAGAATCACCGCGGCCGTGATCAGCTTTCCCCTGCTCACCACGATATTCGACCTGGTCGGCATCCTCGGCGGCTATGTCTCCGGTGTCCTGCTTCTGGGCGCCAATGCCAGCACCTATGTCTACCGTGTTCAGACCAGCATGGACATGAAAGATGTCACAGACGGACTGATCAAGTCCGTGGTCTTTGCCGTCATCGTCGCCCTGGTCTGCTGTTATCAGGGCTACTTCGCCCATATGCGTACCGACAGCCACGGCGCCAAGGCCGTCGGGCTCTCCACGACCTCGGCCGTCGTGATCTCCTGTGTCCTGATCCTGGTATCGGACTACGTCGTGACGTCACTGCTCATCTGAGGAGAGCCCCATGGAACCCCCTTTAATCGAATTCAGAGACGTCACCAAGCGCTTCGGCGAACGAACCGTCCTCGATCGGGTCAACCTGCAGATCTATGAGGGGCAGGTCACGACCATCATCGGCTTGAGCGGTTCGGGCAAGAGCGTGCTCCTCAAGCACATCATCGGTCTGCTTAGGCCGGACGAAGGGACCATCCTGTTTCGGGGCAATTCCCTGAGCGAGATGAAGAAAAGCGAGAGAATCGCCCTTTTCGCCAGGATCAGCTACATGTTTCAGGACAACGCCCTTTTCGACTCCATGACCGTCTATGACAACATTGCCCTCCCCCTTCGGGAGACGACAAACCTGAGCAAGGCCGAGATCGAACGGCGAGTGGCGGCAAGGATCGAGCAGACCGAATTGGAAGACGCCGCGCACAAGTATCCCTCGGAACTGTCGGGCGGCATGCAGAAGCGGGTGGCACTGGCGCGGGCCCTGGTCACGGATCCCCAGATTGTCCTGTTCGACGAGCCCACAACCGGCCAGGACCCGGTCCGGAAAAACGCCATCCTGGGCATGATCGCCCAGTACCAGAGGAAGTTCGGGTTTACGGCGATCCTGGTCAGCCACGAGATCCCGGACGTCTATTTCATTTCGAACCGCATTCTGGCACTCTACCAGCAATCCATCGTTTTTCAGGGTTCTCCGGAGGAGTTGGAGAATTTCGACCATCCTTTTAAACATGAGGTCATCCGTTCCCTGGAAGGTCTCCAGAACGAGTTGACAGGGCTCTATTCCAAGCGCCAATTTAAGTTGATCCATCAGGCCCAGTTGGCGCAGACGGCGCGCGGGTCGAGCTACTGCATTGCGATTTTTTCCCTGGACAATCTGGATGACATCCGGGCGCGCGCAGGTTACAATGCCGCCCAGGTGGCCATTCAAGGCCTGGGAATCTACATCAACCGGCACTTCAGCGCCATCGGGGGCTTTTCCACGCGCCGCCACACCGACGAATTTGTCACCCTGTTCCCTTTTACGGATCTGACGGAAGCGGAAAGCATCCTCGACGATTTCATCAGGGACTTCCAGGGGATGGGTATCTGGGAGGTGTGGACCGGCGCCCGCAGACAGTCCAGATCGGAACGGTGCGTTGAATTCGCCGTGATGGGTGGGATCGCCCAGGTCGAACCGGATGAAGACATCGATGCCGCCATCAGCATTGCAAAATCCCGGCAAAGGGAGATTGCCCGGCTTCGGTGCGACGAGAGGGGGTAAGCGGATGAAGAAGTACACGATGGAAACCACGGTCGGCATTTTTCTCGTTTTCGGGCTTCTCTGCATCGGGTATATGACGGTCAAATTGGGACATGTCTCCCTGTTCGGCGACGACACCTATCCCCTCATGGCCCGATTCACGACGGTCACAGGCCTCAGGGCCGGCAGCATGGTCTACATCTCCGGCATCGAGGTGGGGCGAGTGGAGAAGCTTTCCATGGACCAGGAAAGCCAGAAGGCCCTGGTGGAGATCCGCATCCGGAACGGCGTGAAAATTTACGACGACGCCATTGCCTCAATCAAGACGGAGGGGCTGATCGGAGATATGCACATGAGCATCGACCCCGGCGGCGCGGGCGCGCTGCTCAAACCGGGAGCGACCATCACCGAGACGCAGCCGCCCCTGGACATCGCCGACCTCGTCAGCAAATACGCCTTCGGAGACGTGAAGAAACAGTCTCCTTCATCAGAAGAGAACCGGGAGAAGTAACCCATGAAAACACGAATTGTCCTGTGGAACTTGATCCTGCTGCTCTTGGCCCTGCCGGCCTATGCCGGTCCGCCCTCGGACGCGGTCATGTCGAGCGTCAACAAAGGGCTGGAGGTCCTGCGCGACCCCAAACTCAAGGCCGAGTCGGCCAAGGAGATCAAAAAGGAGAAGCTCCGGCTGATCTACAACGAATTGTTCGACGACATCGAACTCTCAAGGCGCACCCTGTCCAGGAACTGGAACAGCCTGAACGTCGAGCAGCGCAAGGAATTCGTCGTCCTCTTCCGACAGGTCCTGGAAAAGGCCTATATCGACCGAATCCTCTCCTACACCGACGAGAAGATCGTCTTCGATCGGGAAGTCATGGCCTCGGGGACCCAGGCGGAGGTTCAGACGAAGGTCGTGACCGCCTCGAAGGAGATTCCCATTATCTACCGGGTAATTCTGAAGGACAACGGCTGGAAGGTGTACGACGTGGTCATCGAAAACGTGAGTTTGGTTCTGAATTACCGTACCCAGTTCAACGACATCCTGGCCAAGAACACGCCCGCGCAGCTGATCGAGATCCTTCGGAAGAAAGTGAAGGGATCCTAGGTGATGAAGGACCATCGGGTGAAGAAGGGGAAGACCCGACTCGCGGGGCCATGGCTGGTTTTGGTGCTACTGTGCTCCCTATTGGCTGGGGGCTGCGCCCATCAGCCTCCGGCCTCCCCCCGGGCGGTCCCTCTTGAGTCCGCGCCAGTTGCCGTGCCCCCTCCGCCAGCCGTCGCTGCCCCCGTCCCGGAGCAGTCCCCTCCGGGGCCTTCGGCGCTGCCGGCCGGCCCTGAAAAAGACGGCATCGAGGCGGACGCCTATATCGACACCGGCGAGGAGGAGGCAAAACAGAAGCCCCCAACGATCGCAGATCCACTCGAGCCCTTCAACCGGGCCATGTATCACTTCAACGACAAGCTCTACTTCTGGCTGCTCAAACCCGTGGCTCAGGGATACGAGAAGGTGGTTCCCGAAGTCGCGCGAATCGGCGTGAAGAATTTTTTCACGAACCTTGCCTTTCCGATCCGTTTCGTCAATGCGCTGCTCCAGGCCGACTTCGGCGGAGCGACCACCGAGCTCGGGCGTTTCCTGCTCAACACCGCCTGCGGGGCTGGCGGACTGTTCGATCCCGCCTCGCACGAGGAGATCAATCTCGTCCGGCGGGACAGGGACCTTGGACAAACCCTCGGAGGCTACGGCATCGGGCAGGGTTTCTTCATCAACTGGCCCGTCCTGGGCCCGTCCAGCCCGCGGGATACGGTGGGAACGGTCGGCGACCTCTTCCTGCACCCCCTGACCTACCTCGACCCCTGGTACGCCACTGCAGCGGTTAGAGGATACGAGAAGGTGAACGAGACCTCGTTCAGGATAGGCGACTATGAATCGCTCAAGGAAGCGGCCATCGATCCCTATGTGGCGATCCGTGACGCCTACGTGCAATACCGGCTGAACCTCGTCGAGAAGGCCGGCCCAGGCAAATGACGGAAAGCCGCCGCCTGCATCATCTCTCGAGACTTCCCCTTTCGCAGGTGATCACGAGCCGCCACGGCACCCCGTGCAGCGAAACGGTCCGCCAGTAGGCCACGTTCATCACCGGCGTCTTGCCGCCCTGCTGGTAGAACCGGTAAACGCCTGTCCCTTCCCTCCTGGCCGCGACTCTCCGGGCCAGGGCGATCAGATTCGGAAAGGGCCGGTACAGGGGATCCGTGAAGACGTTGCGGCCGATCTGCGCCGTGTCCACATCATAGATGACCAGACCGTCGGTCTGCATCAGGAAGATGTCGACCGGCAGGTTGGAGGCGACCGGACCGATGATGTCCGCCAGCAGATATTCCGGGGCAAAGAGGGCCGACACCGACCCTGCGAACCGGCGCTCCCCGGAAAACACGGGATGATGGATGACGACCGCATCGGGACCCTCGACGGAACGAAACGATGCGCTCAGGACGGGCCGATGGGTTTTGAACAGCCGGGCCATGTGTGCCTGCTGGCTGATGTCGGCGCCTTCGGAGGCCCGGTGTGCGGGCGGCTCCACGGCCAGCATGAGCCCCTTATCGCTCACCGTTTCGCAGTCGATGATATAGGGGTTCGCCCCGTACAGTTCCTCGAGCACGTCTCGGGCGTCCCCGCCCTTCAGGTCCACGCCGGCAAGCTTCCCGGCGCTGTGCCTGAGATCGCCGTCGAGCCTGTCCAGTGCCCCCTGGATCTCCGCGTGCAGCGTTGAAAGCAGATCCCGCAGTTCCTTTCGGGAATGCACGGGCCGATACGGAATCACTCCGGGAACCGTCACCTCCCCGGCGACGATCCGCGCCTGAAGCGCCAGAACCCGGTCGAGGACATCGGCGGGAATCAGTTTCCTATTCCCGTCGTTATAGACGAAACCGACGCCCTTCTCCTTCAGGCCGAAGCTCTTGAGGCCGCCGGAAAAGTTTCCCTCCACGCAGGACCTGACGCTCTCGTACACCGCCACATCGACGTGCTTGGTCATGCTGGTCAGGACCAGCCCCGGCGCCTGCGCGCTCTGATCCATATCCACGCCGATGGCCAGCCGTTTCATCTCCCGTGCCGCCCGGAAAACGCCGGCGCCCGTCGGACCCGAGGCGTGATAGATCACGTCCGCCCCCTGCCGATACATGCCCGCGGCGATCCGATATCCTTGTTGCGGATCGTTGAAGGCATGGCCGGTGATTCCGGCATATTTGGACAGCACGCGGATATCCGGCCGGACGGCGCTCGCCCCCGCCAGATAACCCGCCTGAAATCGGCGGATGATCGGGTTGTCCATGCCGCCCACGAAGCCGATCTTGCCCGTCCTGCTCGTCAGCGCCGCCAGCGCACCGACTAGGTAGGAACCCTCCTCCTCCCTGAACGTGAGACCGGCCAGATTGGCGGGCAGCGGTTCCATCAGGCCCCTGTCGTCATACCGGACGTGGTAGTCGACACAGGCGAACCGCTTGCCGGGATACTGGGCGGCCAACTTGGTCAGCCTTTCCGAGAACGCCATCCCGACGCCGATGATCATCGCGGCGTCGGAAACCGCCGCCTCCGCCAGTGTCCGGTCCAGTTCCAGGTTCCGCTTGTGCTCGACATAAACGGCCTTCACCCCCAGATCGACAACGGCCTTTTCCAGCCCGTTGTAAGCGGCATCGTTGAACCCCCCGTCTCCGCGGCCGCCAACGTCGAAGACGAGCACGACCTTCAGAGGCGTCCGATCTTGCGCAGACGCCTCCTGCGCGATCGACAGGAAGGCCAGCAAGACCGGCAGCAACAGAAAAATCGACCAGACCTTTTTCATCGTCAGACTCCTTATCCGAGTTAGGGGGACTATATTCCAGGATGGCAAAGACGGCAACCTCAAATCGCGGCCTGCCGAACGGCATTCCCCCGGAGATGTTCGTAGTCGGAATGATCGGGCCGCTTCCACGTAAGCCCCAAGGCCGCCATCCCCCCGGCAAAGCGGAGCTGCTTCACTGCATATTCAGACCCTTCGGGCATGATATCGTTTGATTACGACTCGGAACTCTTTACATCATCGATGCGGAAGGCAATGGCTCCCAGGAAGACTGGAACAGCCCCACTGGCCGGACCAATAGACATCCCACCTTGATGGCGGGGAAGATCTGACTATCGATGCAGGAGGCCCGTTACATTATCCATATATTGGTAACGCATGAAAATAAATTGTGAAAATTTGGAATTCCCACCGGCTATCGATGATGCCAATTATTTTCGCAGAAAGAACTTGACACCGCCGCTATGCGCCGGTAATAATGCGACCCGATTCAAGCATACCGGAACACGGTGCAAATCCGTGGTGGACCCGCCGCTGTAATCGGCGAGGCTCTTCAGAATGGCTTTATGCCGGTCACTGCCGGGCAAAACCCCGGTGGGAAGACTTCTGAAGGGTTGATGACCCGAGAGCCAGAAGACCTGCTGGAATCGAAAATATCACGAATCCGATGGTAAAGGGTTCTGACGAACGCCAGGCGTTTGTTGGAACCCTTTTTTTGTTGCACAAAAACGAATGGAAAGGAGAATGGAAATGGAAGCAAAGCAGAAAAAACAGGCAAAAGAAGACGTGATCGCTTACCGCAAAGGCTGCAGCGCCGAAGGAACCGGGCTTTCCCATTACATCCTGATGGACAGGAAAACAAAGTAATGGCGACCACAAACAACAAAAACGTAGCAGGTGCGACGGCCCCCTCGCGGGGCCGCTTCGTCAACACCGGCAATGGCCCCGCCTTTCAAGTCATCGACATCGGCCATGCGGACTACGCGGCAGTCATCGATGCGGACACGGCCTTCTGGTCTCTGATGAAGCGCGAAAAGCTCGCCGATCTCCTGTCGGGCAATCTGCCGGCAGCCTACGCAAAGAAGAGAAGCCGTTTCCTCCAGGAGATGGATGGGCTGCGGTTCGGGCTCAAGCCGTCGGCAGTCTATTTCAACCCGACCGAGCGGTGCAACATGAATTGCACCTATTGCTACATCCCCGAGCAGATGCGGCATGACGGCCGCCACATGCCGGTAAAGAAACTGCTGGCGGCGCTCGACATCCTTAAGCGATACTTCCAAAGAACCCTGCCGAAAGGCTCCCTACCCCAGGTGATCTTCCACGGCGCCGAACCCCTTCTCAACCGGGAGGCGATATTCGCGGGTATCGAGGCGTACAGGGATGACTTTCGCTTCGGCATCCAGACCAATGGAACACTCCTGGACGATGCGGCCGTCGGGTTCCTGACAGACCGCAACGTGAGCATCGGGCTTTCGCTCGACGCGCCGACCGCCCGGATCGCCGACCGCACCCGGAAAAGCTGGGACGGCCGGGGGACCTTTAGCCAAGTCATTGCGGCCATGGACCGGCTCAACGGCTACGAAGGGTGGAGCGTAATCTGCACAGTCACCCGGGAGAATCTGAGAGATCTGAGCAAACTGGTGGATTTTTTTCACGGGAGGCAGGTACCGACATGTTTGCTGAACCTCATCCGCTGCACCCTCCCGCCTTCGCGTAACCTGATGCCCGGCGATAGGGAGGCAGCCAGACACTTCCTGGCGGCTCTGGATCGGACCTATGAGCTCTATCTTGAGACCGGCCGTCGGCTGCCCGTAGGTAATTTCGCCAACATCCTGCTGGCCATCGTCGCGCCGGCAGCCCGCCGGTTGATGTGCGACATCTCCCCCTGCGGTGGCGGGCGCTGCTTTTTTGCTCTCGCACCCAACGGCAGCCTGTTCCCGTGCAGCGAATTCATCGGCATAAACCGCTTCCGGGGTGGAAATATTTTCAAGGACGATATTTCCTCCGTGATCGAGAGCGAACCGTTTCGTCTTGTGACCGGCCGCAAGATCGAGGAGATCGAACCCTGTCGGCGTTGCGCTATCCGTCACTTCTGCGGATCGCCTTGCCCGGCCGAGGCGTACAATATGAACGGCGGCATGAACAGGACTGGCGCGTTTTGCGAGTTTTACGAAGAACAGGTGAGATATGCATTTCGCGTGATCGCTGATGGAAAGGTGGATGCGTATCTATGGGACGGGTGGGACAAAGGCATGAAAACTACTTTCAACATGAGTTAACCACCCCGACACTGGAGAAACATCCAGGTGCGCCCAGAGGTGATGCCGGAGGAGGGAGAGCCCATGCTGAATGTGTCCCGTAGTCTGGAAAAGGACTAGGCCCACACATCGGCGCGCGTGATGGAAAACGTTCACGGCCCTTGCCGGCAGGGCCACAACGGGCCAGCCGGGGTGATCGGATATCCCCATCACAGTCCATCCCTCGTAGTGACAGGGCCGTCCACTGATTGTGGCGGAGTCAAAATCTTCCCGCGGACGTGGGCAATATCAGGGGCTGTCAGGTAAAGAGGCTGATGAGGGAGCCCTGTGTCCCCTCTGCCGGGGCCGTTTTATTCCCCTGCGAGTCGTATGTCCCCTCCTGAGCCTTTTCAGCCTGCCCACCCACCGTGGACGTTTCATCGGCAGCAGCGCTGCCCGAGTACTTCATGGCATAGGCCATCTCCTCGCCGATGGAAACGACCCCGTCCTTGTTGGTGTCTCTTAGGTCATAGGTGGCCGAACTGGAGGAAGTGTCCTCCGAGGCGTCGGATTTACTCGCGCCGCCGCCCATCCCGCCGGGCGGTGGTCCTGCAGGAGGAGGTCCCCCGGCAGGATTCCCGCCCTGGAGGCTTGTCTTATCCGTCGCAATTGCATTTTCAGACGGATCGGTCTGGCCGCTGTCATCGGCCCGCCTGGTGAACTGAAGGGACATCTGGACCGGGTTGAATCCAGACTGACTCCCGATTCCGCTTATCGACATACTGAACCTCCCGAGCAAAGAAACCGTTCCGGCCCGATCGGCAATAAAGCCGACCCGCACTTCGTCCAGGCGGGCCGGTCATGATTTTCACTCTTCCGCAAAAAGTTACCCCCCTGGACAAACCTTCATAAATTTTATCGGTTCATCCGGGGAAAAACTTGAGCCGGTTTACAAATCTTTACAATTTCTCCCGGCAGGTTCCCTTTCTTGGGGCTCACTCGTGCCGCAGGGCCACGATCGGGTCCAGGCGCGCGGCCTTGAGGGCCGGAAAATAGCCGAAGACCACTCCCACCGCCGCCGAGAAGAGGAAGGCGACCAGGACGATCCCACCGTTGAAGACAAAGGGCACCTTCAGAACGCCCGAGAGCCACACCGATCCGGCCAGGGCCAGGACGATTCCGATCAGGCCGCCGAAAGAGGAAAGGACCACGGCCTCCACCAGAAACTGGGTGAGGACCTCCCGCTCCAGGGCTCCGATGGCGAGGCGGATCCCGATCTCCCGGGTCCGCTCGGTTACCGAGACGAGCATGATGTTCATGATCCCGATCCCGCCCACCAGCAGGCTCACGGCCGCTACGGCGCTCAGGAGGGCCGTGAGCATCCGGGTCGTTCCGGTCAGCATGTTGGCGATCTCCTTCATGTCCATAACGTTGAAGTTATCCTCGTCGCTGGGGCCCAGGTGGCGCCGCTCCCGCATCAGCCGCTCGATGTCCCGCTTGGCCTTGTCGGTGGAGGCCCCCTCCCGGACCGAGACCTGGACGAGGGCCACGTCCTGGTTCCCGGCAATACGGCGCTGGAAGGTCCGAATCGGGATCACGACGAGGTCGTCCTGGTCCTGACCCATGCCGCTCTGCCCTTTCCCCTCCAGGAGGCCCACCACCTCGCAGGAGAAGTTCTGGAGGCGGACCCGTTCTCCCATGGGGTCCTGGGCGCCGAAAAGCTTCCTTTTCACCGTGTCCCCGATAATGCAGACCGCGGCGCCTGCCCGCAGCTCCCCGTCGTTGAACGTTCTTCCCGTCCGCAGAGCCCGGTTGCTGATCCGAAGGTACTGATTGTCCGTCCCCGCCACGCTGGTGGACCAGTTTTGGTTCCCCCAGATCGCCTTGAGCGAGCTCGTGGAGAGGGGGGCGACGGCGGCGATGTCGCTGATTTCCGCGGCGATGGCCTGGGCGTCGGCCTCCTTGAAGGACGAGGCCCCGGAGGCCTGGCCGGGGCCCATCCGTTTGCCGGGGCTGAGCATGAGGAGGTTGCTACCCATGCTGGCGATCTGCTGCTGGACCTGGAGGGTCGCGCCGCCGCCGATGGTCACCATGGTGATCACGGCCCCGACGCCGATCACGATCCCGAGGATCGTCAGGAAGGAGCGCAGGACGTTGCGGCGGATCTCGCGCAGGGCGAGGAGGATGGTATTTCCGATCATGACGGTTTCCTCCCATTGGCCTCGTCGGAGGCGACCAGGCCGTCCATGAACCGGATGACCCGGCCGGCGTAGGCGGCCATGTCCGGCTCGTGGGTCACCATGATGACCGTGATCCCCCGCTCGCGGTTCAGGGTCGTCAGGAGCTCCATGATCTCACGGCTCCGGGCCGTGTCAAGGTTTCCCGTCGGCTCGTCGGCCAGGAGGACCGCAGGTGCCGTGACGATGGCCCGGGCGATGGCGACCCGCTGCTGCTGCCCGCCCGAGAGCTCGCCGGGGGTGTGGGTTTCCCAACCGGTCAGGCCGACCGTCTCGAGGGCCTCACGGGCCCGGGTGTGACGCTCGCCGCCCGAGACCCCGCGGTAGAGGAGCGGCAGCTCCACGTTCTCCAGGGCCGTGGTCCGGCTCAGGAGGTTGAACCCCTGGAAGACGAAACCCTGGTAGTGGCGGCGCAGCAGGGCGCGCTGGTTGCGGTCCAGGCTACCGACCTCGACCCCCTGGAAGCAGTAGCTCCCGGCAGTGGGTGTGTCGAGGCAGCCGAGGATGTTCATGCAGGTCGACTTGCCTGATCCGCTTGGCCCCATGATCGCCACAAACTCGCCCGTCCCGATATCCAGGTCGACCCCGCGCAGGGCCTGCATCGAGGCGTCCCCCCGGCCATAGACCTTTGTGACCGCGCGGAAGGCGATCAGTTCCTCCGGGGCATTCGCTCGTCTGTCGTTTGAAACATCGCTGCTCATTTTCCCACCGCCAGGGTGTCCACGGCCACGGCTGTGCCGGGCTTGATGTCGCCCTCGACGATCTCGGTCAGGCTGCCGCTCGTCGAGCCGGTGGTGACGGTCACGGGGGCGAGGCGGCCGTCCTTCAGGACCCAGACCCGCTGCTGCTTGCCGTTCCCGACGGCCTCCGTCTGCTTCGTCTGGCGGGGCGGCCGCGGGAGGATCGAGGCGATCAGTCCGCCGGAGGCCTTCGCCTCCTCCTGTACGGGCGGGGTGAAGCGCAGCGCAGCGCCGGGGATCAAGAGGGCGCCCTTGAGCTCCTTGACCGTGATATCCGCGGTGGCCGTCATCCCGGGCCGCAGGGAGAGGTCCTCGTTCACGACCTTGAGGATCGTCTCGTAGGTCACCACGCCCGAGGTCGTGGAGGAACCGTAGCGTGCCTGGGTGATATGGGCCTCGAAGGTACGGTTCGGGTAGGCAGCCACGGTGAAGGTCGCCCGCTGCCCCTCCCGTACCTTGCCGATGTCGGCCTCGTCCACGTTCACGTGCAGGTCCATCCGGGTCAGGTCCTCGGCCAGGGTGAAAAGAACCGGGGTGCTATAGGAGGCGGCCACGGTCTGCCCGGGTTCGATGCTGCGGGTAAGGACGATCCCGTTGATGGGCGAGCGGATCACGGACTTCTTGAGGTCCGTCTCATTCCCCTCCAGGGCGGCCTTGGCCTGGGAGACCGCGGCTTTGCAGCTGGCGGCATCCGCCTTGGCACGGGCATAGGACGCCTCGGCCGCGTCGATCTCCTGCTGTGAGGCGAGTTTTCCCTGGCTCAGTTCCCGGGCCCTTTTGTACTGCGCGAGCTTGGCCTTGGTTTCGGCCACCGTGGCCTCAGCCTGCAGGACCTTTGCCTCGGCCGACTCCAGCGACGCCTTGGACTGGGTGATCGTCGCCTCCAGCTTCGTCGTGTCGAGCCGGGCCAGGACCTGCCCAACCTTGACGCGGCTGTTGTAGTCCACCTCGACGCTCTTGATGGTCCCGGAGAGCTCGCTGCCCACGTCCACAGAGTTGGTGGGTTTGAGGGTGCCGGTCGCCGTGACGATCACCGTCAGATCGCCCCGCCGGGCCTCCTCGGTCTTGTACTGCACCGCCGAATTCGGTGCGGACCGCAGGAAAATCCATGCGGCCGAGGCCGCGACGGCGACCACAAGGCCAAGGATGACCCACCGCCACCACTTCCGGCGGGGCCCCTGCCCGCTACCGATCTTCAGGGTCTTGGCAATCCCGTTTTCATCTTTTTCGCTCATGATGCTGCTCCATTCACCGTTGTCTTTTCCGCTGCCGGGGCCAGCAGGGTCCAGCCGCCGCCCAGGGCCTTGTAAAGTTTGATCAGGTTTGTGATCACGGCCCCGTCGCTCTGGGCGAGCTGGTCCCGGAAGTTCAGGAGGGACCGCTCGGCCTCCAGGACCGTCGTGAAATCAGCAAGCCCCGCTCGGTACTTGATCCCGGCCAGTTCCGCCGCCGCCTCGGCTGACCGGACCGCCTCGGCGAGGGACTGCCGCCGTCGCTGTTCTTGGGCGTAGGCCAGGATCGCGTTTTCCGCCTCTTCCAGGGCCGTGAGGACCGCAGACTCGTAGGCGATCAGGTACTGCTCCTGCAGGGCAGACTGGATCTCGATGTTCTGCCGGATCGCGCCGGCGTCGAAGACCCGCCAGGAAAGCCCCGCCGAGCCGCTCGAGGTGGCGTTGCCGGAGTTGAACAGGCCGTTGAAGGTCAGGGCCTCCAGGCCGATGGCGCCGGTCAGCTTGAGCTTGGGGTAGAGCTCGGCCGTGGCGACGCCGATCCGCGCCGTCTGCGCCGCAAGCTCCCGTTCCGCCTTCCGCACGTCGGGCCTCTGCCTGAGGAGGTCCGCCGGGACTCCGATCGCCACGGAGGCGGGCAGGCTCGGGACAGGCGACCTCTTCTCCAGTTCCGCATGGAGAGTTCCCGGCGCCTCGCCGATGAGGACCGCCAGGCGGTTCTTGGCCTCCGCGACCGAGGTGTTCAGGGTCGGGATTTGCGCCCGGGCGCTCTCCAGGTTGTAGCGGGCCTGCTGCTCGGCCAGTTCGTCGCCCAGGCCAGCCTGGACCTTCCAGGCCGTTAGCTGCCAGGTTTCCTCCAGACTCTTCAGGCTGGTCTCGGTCACGGCCAGGCGGCCCTGGGCCGTGCGCAGATCGACGTAGTTCAGGGCGACTTCGGCCAGGAGCGTAACGAGAGTATCGTGAAGGCTCTCGCCGGCGGCCTGCAGATCCGCGTCGGCAGCCTCCACCGACCGCCGGACGCCGCCGAAGAGATCGACCTCCCATGCGGCATCCAGGCCCGCGGAATAGAGGTCCACGGTCTTGTCGTTCCCCGAGGCGGCGCTCCCCCGGCTCCGGCTGACGGAGCCCGAGGCATCCACGGTGGGGTAGAGATCGGCCTTGCTCAGGCCTCGGCGGGCGCGGGCCTCGCGGATCCGTGCCACGGCCTTCTTCAGGTCGCGATTCCCCGCCGCCGCCCGCTCGATCAGCCGCGAGAGCTGCGGGTCCCTGAGGGTCGTCCACCAGGCCGCCAGGTTCCGCGGTTCGGTCTCGACGGCGATCCCCCCCTGCAGCGAGCTGTTCCAGGCGGGAGGTGGAGAGGTTTTAGGAGGAACGTAGTTCGGTCCCACCGCGGCGCATCCAGCCAGCACGGCGATCGCCAGGGCAACCCAGGATATCCGGAGGGCCCAAGGCCGGTTGATGGTCGTCGGGCGGTTCATGGGCGCCTCCCCTTGCCGGCCGGTCGGGCCTGGCGATGCCTCCGGCGCGCCTCGGCCGCCGCGCGGACCGCGGCGATCCCGGCCAGCGAGAAGGTCACGACGTGCCGGGCGTAGGCCTCGATGTCCACGATCCCCGGCGGCCCATCGTGAGCACCTTCATTGGCCCGGGACCGGTTCCGGATGACCATCGGGTTAATGCACTGGCTCATGATCCCCACCTCGCAGAACTGCACCTCCTGCTCTGTAGCCTTCGGACCGAGGAGTTCGCGGACCAGTTTCTGGGTCCTCTCCTGCAGGGGGCGGAACGCCCCCCGCATCACCTCTTTCAGGAGACCGGTAGGGTTCATGACCTCCCGCTGCATGAACCGGATTTCCTGGTTGTTCTCGTCGGCGATCCTGTTGAGCAGGGCGAAAACCTGCCCCTTCAGACGCGCCTCCGCCGGGGCCTCGGCGGCGACGCCCCCGTCCGGGGGATGCGCCTCGACAGACTGGACGAAGGCGTGCCGCCAGGCCTCGCGGTAGAGTGATTCCTTGCTGCCGAAGTGGTAGTTGACTGCCGCCACATTGGTCCCGGCCCTCCGGCAGATCTCTGCCACCGTCGCGTCCCGAAACCCCTTACCTGCGAAGATTTCGCCCGCAGCTGCCAGCAGCTTTCCCCGTGTCCTTGCTGTATCCGCCCTCGGGATCTTCATCTTCCCTTCTCCCCGCATGATTTTTGATACATATTTAAAATAGTCATTTGAAATTGTCAATAGAATTTTTTATCCGGCGGTATCGTAGGTTTCCCCTAAATGAAGAAAGCACATTTTACGGAGACGCAGGTCATCGGGAAACTCCATGACCTAACCAGTCCTCGTGATGGACATCGCCAAGCTGAAGATAGATGTAGCATTGTTTATCGATGGTAAGACCAAGAACAAGTCTTTCAAAAACGCGTTAGATGGTTTTGAGACTCTGACTCTTTGGCTGAGGGAGCTGGGCGTTTGGCGGGTCCAAGCGTGCTTGGAAGCGACGGGTAACTATGGAGAAAAATCAGCCAGCTATCTTCATGAAGCCGGTTACACCGTCAGGGTTGTTAATCCTGCCAGGATCAATGGGTTTGCCCAGAGTGAACTGATCCGTACCAAAACCGACAAGATCGATTCAGGTATTATTGTTTGGTTCTGCTTGGCCATGAAACCGGAATCATGGAGTCCGCCCTCACCAAAAATCAAATCACTGCGAGCCTTCCCTTATTTAGACAGGCTGACAGCTAATCGACATGAGGAGCCAGGAGTGGAATCGGCTTGGGACAGTCCATGAATCGGTGACACCATTGATCAAATAGCATATTGACATCTTCACAAGGAAATCGGGAAGGTCAGAGATCAGATTGCCGACCGCATTGATCATGATCAGGACTCAAGACGAAAGAAGGACCTCTTGCTTCCATTCCAGGCATCGGCAAGGCAACCATCGCCACCATCCTTGCAGACTTGGATTCGCTTTCAAAATTCAACCATGTTCGTGAACTGTTTGCATTTATCGGGCTCGTACCAAAGGAAACCCTGTCCGGATCATCTATCAAAGGGAAACCGAGACTGTGCAAGACCGGTAACGCACGGCTGAGAAAAGCATTGTACATACCCGCATCAGTATCGATTCGATCCAATCCTTTGATGATCGCGTTTTATCAGCGATTCAAGGAAAGAGAGAAGAATGGAAAAGTGATTGTCTGTGCAATTATGCGGAAACGGGTTCACCTTATCTAAGGAAATTTACCTTGAGAGCATAAAGAGACATTGCGAAAGGGGTACAGCAACTAGTGCTGTGCCCCCTTTTTCGTTGCTGTTAATAAAAAACGAATGTGTAGTTAGCCTATTTATGTTATCGGTACAAACCACGCTTTAATGCCCAGGTTGCCGTCGCTTCCGCATGTTTGCTAATTTGGGCGTTGGGATTCTCGAGATCAAATCCATGAATACCTCCCGGATAGAGTGTAAAGCCCGCCGGAACCCCTGCTTTCGCCAACCTTGCGATATAATCGATCGTTTCATCGCAGTGAGGATCAAGATCTCCTACATAAGAATAACAGGGTGGTAGCCCAGAGAAATCGGTCGCTCTCGCAGGGGCTGCATACGGAGAGACGTCATTTCTGGATTCATGACCCACTCCAAGGTATTGATTCCATATGTTCTTACACGACTCATAGTTGAGCGCCCTCTTGTCCGTAAATTCCAGAGTTGACCGGGTTTTCATGCGATCGTCCATGGTCGGGGCCAAGGGCATTTGGAAAATTAAGGAAGGTCCTTTTCGATCTCTGGCTAATAAGGCAACGGAAATCGTCAGACCGCCACCCGCACTGAACCCAGTCACCCCAATCCGAGAAGGGTCAACTCCTAGCTCATTTGCATTTGCAGCAAACCACACCAGCGCGGCATAGCAATCTTCGTACGCAGCAGGAGATGGGTTTTCTGGAGCAAGACGGTAATCCACAGAAACAACAACACAACCTATTTCCCTGACATACCTGATGCATTTAGCATTTTCATGATCGGGTGCCCCTATCGAATAACCTCCATAATGTAAGAATAGAACCCCTGGCAGAATCCCTTTCTTTACTCTTGGCTCGTATACCCGGACTGTTACATCGGGAGCACCCGGGGGGCCAGGAATCGATCGATCTGCAAAGGCAACCTCCGGATCTGGAGGTGTTGGAGGAAATGGCGGGAACGTGATATCTCGCGACACTTTCTTCGCCACATTTTCATCAGTCCAAGCCGCCAGATAAAAGGTTTGTGGGTTAGTTAATGTGTTTTTGAATTCAGGATCAATCCGTTCTTCAAAATAATTAGCCATAACCTTTTTCTCCTATGGTAAATTTTTCTGAAATTGATGCCACAAGGTTTATTATCTCGGGAGATCTGTCCCTTATATTACTCAAAAATCAGACTGTTGCTCTTGATAACCCTGTAGGCCAAAGGTTGAGACCGGATACAACGCAACTGGTAGTCAAATGTGTATTTTCAGGAGAAAATTACAAAGCCTCCAACGGAGTCGTCGAGCTCCCTCGGAGGCTTTATAGGACCAATTTTTGATAACTCCAGATTCCCACTATAATCACCAGAAGGCAGGGGGCAATAGTCTTTCGGATTTACTGAACAAATTTTATTTCATTATACTAATAATACGCTCATATGGCAGAAAAGTCAAGAGGATAAATCCGTAATTATTCAGAAATCTATCTCAAGAAAATAGACGACGATTTGGCGGAGGGGATGAGGCTTCTGGAAAAATGGGACACCCTAAGGGACACCCCAAAAGAAAAGGGGTTAGCCGTTATCGGCTAACCCCTTGATATTTGATGGTAGTCCCAAGGGGAGTTGAACCCCTGCTTCCGGCGTGAGAGGCCAGCGTCCTAACCACTAGACGATGGGACCGTGGTCGGGGAACCGGGCAATGAAACCGCCGGGCCGGCCCCCTTTTGCATCAGGCGGAACGTTGCTTTTAATGAAAATCCGCAAAAATGTCAAGACGAAATTCAGCCGGCAGTCCCGATCCGGGCAATGGCGGCCCGGATCCGCCGGACGGTCCTCTGCTTGCCCAAGGTGACCATCACCTCGTCGATCCCGGGGCTCACGGTCCGGCCGGTCAGGGCCACACGGACGGCCTGGGCGATCCACTTGAGTTTCGTCCCCCGCTCCTCGGCCAGGGCCCGGAGAAAGGCCTCCAGGCCGCTCTTCGTGTAGTCGGCAAGGGCCGGGATCCTGTCCGCGACCGCCTCCAGGTGCCCCTTGTACTCCGGCGTCAGGAACTGGGCTGCCGCCTCGGGGTTGTAGGGGATCTCCTCCAGAAAGTAGAAAGCCCCGGAATCGGCCAGTTCCACCAGGGTCTTGGCCCGCTCCTTGAGGTCCGAGACCGCCTTGGCCACGAAGGGCCGGTCGGAGACGTCGAAGCCGCGCTGCACCCAGAAGGGAAGCATCGCCTCAATCAGACGCTCCTCCGGGTAGGTCTTGATGTAGTGCTGGTTCAGCCAGAGGAGCTTGTCAGGGTTGAAGACGGCCGCCGACTTGCCGACCGTATCCAGAGAGAACTTGGAGATCAGTTCCTCGGTCGAGAAGATCTCCTGGTCGCCGTAGGACCAGCCCAGGCGGACCAGGTAGTTTACAAGGGCCTCAGGGAGGAACCCCATTTCCTGATAGGCCATGACCGAGGTCGCCCCGTGGCGCTTGCTGAGCCTGGCCTTGTCGGCCCCGAGGATCATCGGGACATGGCCGAACAGAGGCACTTCGTAGCCTAGGGCCTCGTAGATCTGGATCTGCTTGGGCGTGTTGTTCACGTGATCGTCCCCCCGGATCACGTGGGTGATCCCCATCTGGGCATCGTCCACGACCACGGCAAAGTTGTAGGTCGGATAGCCGTCGGCTCGCTCGATGATGAGGTCGTCCAACTCCTCGTTGCTGAAGGCAATGTCCCCCTTGATCAGGTCGTGGAGCACGGTCGTGCCCACCTCGGGAGAGCGGAACCGGACCACGGAGTTCGCCGACCGGGCCAGCCCTCTCTCGCGACAGGTCCCGTCGTACTTGGGCTTTCGCCCCTCGGCCAGGGCCTTCTTACGCTTCGCCTCCAGTTCCTCGGGGGTGCAGGTGCAGTAGTAGGCCTTGCCCTCGTCAATCAGCTTCTGGACCATCTCGCGGTGAATCCCGACCCTTTCGGCCTGGAAGTAGGGCCCCTCGTCCCAGTTCAGTCCAAGCCAAGTCATGGCGTCGAGGATGGCCTGCGTCGATTCCTCGGTCGAGCGGACCTGGTCCGTGTCCTCCACTCGCAGAACGAAGGTCCCCTCGAGTCTCCGAGTGAAGAGCCAGTTGAAGAGGGCCGTCCGGGCCCCGCCAATGTGGAGGAACCCCGTGGGTGAGGGGGCAAAACGCGTTCTGATCTTCTGGGTCATCGTCAACCGCCTTTTCGGTCCCCCGGGACGGTATCGCCGTGATCCGGGACACTTTTTCCTCGCCATATAGGGCCCCATCCCCCCTTTTGTCAAGGCGGATTTCGCCGGAAGGTCCCCTGGGACGCAGACCGGTGCGACCGGAGACGTCCGGTTGGGACCGGCCCCGGCAGGTGAAGCCGGGGGAGCTAGCAGGAAGATTCCATTTGAATTTATCCCCCGTTGCGTTTATAAATCTCCCGTGAACGGCCGGATCGGCGAAATTCTCCTTGACAATCCGGACGGTTTATAATTTACTTCAACCCTTTACACGGTATGGCCCCCTGCGGGGGACCGGCCGTTGGACTTGGGAAAGAGGACACTCTTTGAAGATCACCGTCAGCAAGATCCCCGACGGGGGGATGAACCTCCGGGCCGAGAAGGACGGGACATGGTTCCAGGGCATGATCCGGGATGGGTCGCCCAGCGATTTCACCCTGGAGAGGATCGAGGTCGCTTGCAGCGTCCAGAGGATGAAGGAAAACGTCTTCATCGAGGGGACCCTGTCGACCATGGTCGAGGTCCCCTGCTGCCGCTGCCTGGAGCCGACGAAGATCCCGGTCGGGGCCTCGTTCAAGTACACGTTCTGTCCGCCCCCCGCCGATCCCCGGGAGGAATGGGAGTTGACGGCCGAGGATCTCGATTTCGCCTATTACGAGGAGGACACGATCGACATGGACAACCTGATCTTCGAGCAGGTCGTGCTCCAGGTTCCGATCAAACCGCTCTGCAGGGAGTCCTGCAAGGGGCTTTGCCCCCACTGCGGGATCAATTTGAATACGGCAAGTTGCAACTGCCGGACCGAAACCTTTGACGAACGGCTGGCCGTCCTCAAGGGGTTCAAGGTCAAACCGGAGAAAAATTAAGCCAGAAAGAAGGTTAACCCACTATGCCGAATCCAATCAAGCGACACTCTAAATCGAGAAAGAACATGAGAAGGGCCCACGACTTCCTGAAGCCGGTCCTGGCATCGGCCTGTCCGCAGTGCCACGAACCCAAGCTGCCCCACCATGTCTGCCCCAACTGTGGCACCTACAAAGGCAGAGAAGTCGTCCCGATCGAAAAGGCCTCCTAAACCGCCTCGCGGGGAAAAACCCATGGGTCCATTCGGTCTTGTCTTTCCCGGGCAGGGCTCGCAATACCCCGGCATGGCCCAGGACCTCCACCGGAGGGATGGGAGCGTCCGGGAGCTCTTCGCCGAGGCCGGGAAGGTCCTTGGCGAGGACA
>Ga0228535_1001939_pt1 | contig 24740 bp, 14 predicted proteins | sample SJ1metagenome_FD_168457 | JGI IMG/M metagenome (GOLD analysis project Ga0228535, IMG submission 168457) | Enriched culture of PCE-dechlorinating microbial communities from Ithaca, New York, USA - SJ1 | ecosystem: Engineered > Modeled > Simulated communities (microbial... > Unclassified | place... | reverse complement strand
TATACGTGCTGTGTCATACAACACACGGTTCTCAATCCAATGCTTGGTATCTGAATGCTGATGTGATACTTTGATTGGAGTATTTTTTGAAGAGATGAGTATGAAGCGAGCGTTGCTTGTACTGTTTCTGTGTATGCTGTTACTCATAGGCTGTGACTGGAATCCAGGCTCTGCTTTGACGTCTACGGTTGCTTGGCGATCGAGTGATAGTCCATAACTCACAACGGCTCGTAACTTGCAGGAGCCGGACTCCTTGGTAACGCCCTATTACCAAGATTACGGAAGTCTTGTTGCAACAGTCACCCCTTCCAAGTTCAAGATTCCCTTGCAGGCTGTCGAGTTAAGCAATGAGAGGAAATTTGTCAACCCGATTCCTTTTCATCAGTTCGATACGGGTGGGGTGGAGATACGTTGAGGCATTGTGCTGGATACCTCCCCAAAAGAGGAAGGAACTGATGTGCATGAGGAAGCGTGCACATCAGTCCCTTCCAATGGATGTTTAAGTAATTCTATTTGCGAATTGATGCATAATATGCATTCATCTCTTTTGTGATTTGTTCTCCACCATTCTTATTCCAAAGGCTTACAAAAGTTTCCCATTCAGAAAGAGGGTATTCCCCGATGATGATCTTTACCGCATACTCAACCCACATTTTCTGCAATTCTGGACCAAACTCGAGCAATGATTCAGATTGATAGTATGGGATGGCAGAAGTAACAGCATCCTCCGCAGATATCTTTAGTGCCTCCCAGGCAAATTCAAAGATATCTTTATCATGTTTTACTTCGTCAAGAGCATTCAATTTGAATTCTTCTTCAGACCAAGGAACATAGCTTAAGTGATACAACCTGCGATAGATCTCAGGAGGGTTGATTGTACTGCGTGTCCTTACTCCATTAATAACCTCATAGTTGACACCCTTGATGCCGAAGTCATAGTCTCTTCCTGCTGGGGAGAAAAGCCAATTGAACAATTTAACAGGAATAGAAGGATCCTTTGCATCAATAGTAATGAAATACACACCCTCGCTTAACGCAAGCGATGCAGAGTTACCCTTTATCCCCTTCGGACCGATTGGTGCATGAATCGGTTTGATGAGCCCCCCCACCATTGGAGCAACGCCGGTATTTTTTAGAATTGATGTCGTACGCTGCTCGGGCTCCCACCAGGAGCCTTGCCATACGCCAATTTTCCCTTGGTACACCCGTTCCATCCATTGAGAGCTGTTGAGCATGTAGAATTCTGGGTCAAGGATGCCTTCCTTGTACAAGGAATTCAGGTAGGCAAGTGCATCTTTCATCTCAGGCTTCGTAGGATTGTAAACTACCTTGCCATCAACATCAGACCAAGTTGCTCCATGCTGGATGACTCCAAATGCTCCAAAAATTGGATCGAGTCCCCGCAGCTCTCCATCCCTGATATATCCGCTGATCCCCAACGTATCCTTCTTGCCATTTCCATCAGGGTCGTTGTAGGTGAATGCCCGAAGCATTTCAGTGAATTCCTGCAATGTGGCAGGATCCTTGATGCCGAGTTTCTGGCTCCAGTCACGACGCATCCAGAGTACGCGGTTAGGAATGCTGTCCTTTCCTTCGACAGGGTAGAAATAGACCGAAGGAATTCCGTATATTTTACCATCAACCATGGTGTGTTGCCATGCATTCTCAGGCATTTTCTCTAGAATGTCCTTGCCATGAGTTTTCAGAAGATCGTCCAGAGGCACTAACAAGCCTTCCTTGGCATAGCGGTATAGATCCTCGAATCTTCCTTGGATTAAGTCAGGCATGTTTTTAGAAGACATGATGAGATTCAACTTATCATAGTAAGTTGAAATTTCAGGTCTCATGAAAACCGGCTCGATTCCACTCGATTCCTTGATGAAGTTGATGTAAGGGTTGTTGTTGAAATCAACGCCCTCAGGCAACTTCTCTTTGCTCGGCCTCGTATTGAAAATCACAACCTTCGGTGGTTCCATAACACCTGCAGGCACCTTTTCCTGGTTCCCTGTGGCCGAAAGATGGGTGGTAATCAGAAGTACCCATAAGACCGCCAACACTACACTCCGTTTCATAATTCTCTCCTTTTTCCCTTTAAGGGATATCCTTTATTGCTAATGAGGTATGCTCATCCCTTTACTGATCCAACCATGACACCTTTTACAAAATATTTTTGTACAAAAGGATAGACACAAAGAATTGGTAAAATGCTTACAAGAATTGCCGCCATGCGAAGTGATTCCAACGAAACAAATACAGAACCACCTTCAGCCAATTCGGACGCATGTTCAGATTGTGAAATCATTTCACGTAAGAACATCTGTAATGTCCAAAGCTTCCTGTCATTGATATACATGATTCCCCGTAAGAAAACGTTCCAGTGATCTACTGCATAAAACAAGCCTATGGTTGCAATAGCGGCCATGGAAAGGGGCATAATGATACTGATCAGGATTTTGCCGTATCCTGCACCATCGATGATTGCTGATTCTTCAAGTTCCTTTGGTATCGAAGCAAAAAAATTTCGAAGCAACAAACAATAAAAAGGTGAAACCAAAGCAGGAAGCAGATATGCCCAATATGTGTCAGTCAGCCCAAGATTGCTAACAACAAGATAGGTTGGAATCATGCCACCAGAGAAAAACATAGGGAACAATACGATGATGTTCAAGACTTTTGATAATCGAAGAGCCCTTCTGGAAAGTGGATACGCCAGCATTGCGGTTACGAACAGATTCAACACCGTTCCTGCACAGGTAATGAATACTGTGTTTAACATCGCTGACTGATATCCTCTGTGGACCAACAATTGTCGAAGGGCTTCCGTAGTTGGCCTGACAGGGTAAAATGTTACCATTCCGCCCAAGACAGCCTCATTGGCGCTCAAAGCGCTGGAAGCCACGTGTGCAAATGGATAGAGGATGGTTAATGAGAAAAGGCTGAGGAAACAGAGGTTAAGGAATCTGAACACTTTTTCCGAAGCAGAATCATTATATGTTTTCATTTACCAAAGACTCTCCTCTGTCATTTTTCTACTGATCTTGTTTGCAATAACAAGCAACAGAAGCCCGATCAGTGTGTTGAAAAGTTCAACGGCGGTTGTATAACTGAACTTACCCTGTCCTAGACCGACACGATACACATACGTAGCAAAGACATCACCGGTTTCGTATAAGATTGGATTCAAGTAGACGTAGACCTGCTCAAATCCTACACTCATGATTTTCCCGATATCTATAAGGAGAAGAGTGACCATTGTCGGAATGAGAGCAGGGATCGTAACATGCCATGTCTTTTTGGCCGCATTCGCACCATCAATTTCAGCTGCCTCGTAGAGCTCGGTATTAATGCCTGATAGGGCGGCAAGATAGATGATTGAGGCCCAACCGAGTTCTTTCCAGGCACCAAATACAACAAGCATAGTCTTGAAGCTCTTCGGGTCACTGAGAAACGTCATAGGCTTTATACCCATGGTGACCATTAATTGGTTTATTGACCCTGAGTATGGTGAGAACAACTGAAAGGTGATACCCGATATTACAACCCAAGAAAGGAAGTGTGGGAAATAGGAAATGGTTTGGATGACCTTTTTTGTGTGAACATTTCGTATAGCATTGAGGGAGAGTGCAAATATCATGGCCAAAGGCGTCATTACAATGATTTTATACACATTGAGCAATAAAGTGTTTCTTAATAGAAGTGTGAAATCCCTGCTGGCAAAGAGTCGCAAAAAGTGTTTCAACCCTACCCAAGGACTTTGGAGTATTCCCAAGCGAGATGAGTAGTCTTTGAATGCAACAATAACCCCATACATTGGAATGTACTTGAAAATGAGTAAATACACCAAACCTGGAACAGCCAGGATGTATATCCATCGATATTTTGCCAGTTCTTTTCGTATCGATAGCTGAGGAGACTTGCCGGTGGTACGCCTGTTGATCATACGATTATTTCCTCTTGCGTTCTCAATGTGATGATTCTCTGAGAATAAGTTGCGTATCAAATGACTTGATGGTGAACGGGATTGCCCCTCCCCCCATGAGAAGGAGTAGATTGGTGAATGCCGCTTTTGCTATTTCATAAATTGGTACTGATATAGTGGATAGCTTTGGATTCCAAAACGATGCTTCCTGAATGTTGTCAAATCCAATGACAGCTATTTGGTCGGGAATGGAGAACCCGGCTTTTATTGCAGCAGAAACAATACCAAGAGAAATGGTGTCGCCGGTTCCGACATATGCTGTAGGGGGATCCTCAAGCGAAGAGAGATGGCTGAAGCAATCAGCTCCTCCTTGGTACCCATCAGTTCCGGTAACCAGCAATTCGCTGCTAAATGGAATGCCGGCTTCAAGTAATGCTTTTTTATACCCGGCAAGTTTTTTATGATACGGAATATTCTGAGGATACGTATTGACTACGCCTTCACCAATGAAACCAATTCTTGTATGGCCGGTATGAATCAGGTGTTTTACAGCCTCGTACACCGCTTGTTCGCGATCAATTTTCAGAAGCATAAAGTTGCTGTCGTTCTTTGGGATGTCAAAAGTATCTAAAAAGACAGAAAACTGTTCTTCCTCATTGTAGAAGATAAATGGTGTTTTCTTCTCTCGGAAAGCTTGCATGATCTGTTTAGCCTTTTTGGTATGATTGGGTGCTGGGAGGGGAGGGATGCCGCAGATTATGATGCCATCGACCATCCTGTCATATAAGTCTGTTAAATAGTCAAAATTGCTAAGGATGTTCTCATGATCATAGCTGAACAGGATGACCTGGTAATTATTCTCATGCGCCAAGTATTCAACCGTATGAATAAATGATGCATAGATAGGGTTAGTGATGGTTGGAAGCAAGACTGCTATTGCCATGGTTTTTTTAGTTTTAAAACCACGTGCAACCATATTCGGTCGATAGTTCAAGCTCTCAATGCATGCTAGGACTTTTTCCCGTGTAGCTTCGCTCACAGTCGTTTTCCCGTTGAGTACTAGGGAAACTGTTGCTATTGAGACCCCAGCTTGATCAGCAACTTCCTTTAATGTGCTCACACTTTCACCTCCATCTAAAACGTTTAAATAGATTATGACGAAAATATAATGTTGTCAATAAAAAAAATAATAATAATTATATCGATAAATTTCTTGACAATTTAAAACGTTATAGTAGAGTATCTGTTGTATCACCAATAAGGTATTTACCTAGGAGGATAGGATTTTGCTCACTAGAAATGTATATTCTGAGCCTGGGAGATTTGGCGGCTGGCCTGCCAATCACGGAATCTGGGGATGGGGCAATGAAATAGTTGTCGGTTTCCAAAGTTGTTGTTTTAAAGTAATCGACGATGGAAGCCACGCGATTGACAAATCAAAGCCGAGAAAGAATCTGCAGGCTCGATCTCTTGATGGCGGGAGGAGCTGGAGTATTGAGGATGGTCCTTCGGAGCAGACTTTAGGCAACGGGCATCTTGATGGCAAGGAGCTCTCATCCTTTGACTTTACAGCAGTCGATGCTGCCATTTCCTTCGACTCCAATAAAGCAGAAAAAGGTACCTTGTACCAATATGTTTCGGCTGATCGATGTAAGACTTGGAGGGGCCCATATCTGATTCGGTTATTCGAAGATCGAACCATCGAACCAAGGATTGATTACATAGTGAAGGCTGAGCAGTCAGTGGTTGCTTTTCTTACTGCGCATAAGGATAACGGACAGGAAGGCAATATTTTCTGTGCCAAGTATGATCATGGAACTTGGCAGGTGGTCTCGTGGCTCGATAAGGAACAGGAAGGGTTCCTTATTATGCCTTCAACCGTCCAGATGGGGGCTCACGGATTTTTGACTACTGCACGGTGGCAGCATGAAGGACGATGGGGTATTTCTTCATACCGTTCTTTTGATGAAGGCTCTTCGTGGACCATCGGATCTCCGGTTATTGAAGATGTTGGGTTGAGCAATCCTCCTTCATTGCTGCGGCTGCAGGATGGTAGATTGTGCGTCACCTACGCGAAAAGAACCTCTCCATACGGTATATATGCCCGATTGAGTGGAGATGAAGGGGCTTCTTGGAGTGATGAGAGAGTACTTCGCCAGGATGGCGGCCATTGGGATCTTGGTTATACGAGATCCTATCAACTGCCTAATGGTGAAATTGTAACGATTTACTATTTTTGTCGTGACAAGAAGTCCGAGCGTACTATTGAAGCGACAATCTGGCGTGCGTAAGCAGAATAAAAGGAGTCAATTTTGAAAATTGTAATAATTGGTGCAGGGAGCCAGATTTTTGGTCGTCGTTCGGTCATTGATGTTTTATTGGAGAAACAGTTCAATGATCTGCCTGTTGAACTTGTTCTTGTGGATATCAATGAGCAGAAGCTTGAGTTGATGTATCGGTTTTCCCAAATGGTTGGAGAATTCCTGCATTCTCAGGTTCATGTTTCTGCGACGACCGATAGAAAACAGGCCTTGCTCGGTGCAACCCATGTTTTCATTGCGGTGTCCTATCATCGATATGAATTGTGGGAACAAGATTTTCGAGTTCCGTACTCGTATGGTTTCAAACAGGCATATGCAGAAAATGGTGGTCCCGGGGCACTCTTTCATGCACTTAGGAATATTCATATCATCATGGATATCTGTTCAGATATAGAAATCTATTGCCCACAGGCTCTTGTCTTCAACTTTTCAAATCCTGAAAGCAGAGTTCTGCTTGCTATGAGCACTCTCACAAACATCAATGCGATCGGACTTTGTCATGGCCAGCATGATGCCTTGCAGGCAGTGTGCAAATTATTGGAAAGACCTTGGGATTCAGTTACGATGCGCGGTGGCGGGATAAATCATTTTTTCTGGATTCAAAGCATCGTTGACACAACAACTGGAGAAGACCTTTACCCATTGGTGAAGCGAAAGGCTTCACAGGAGACCTCAATGGATTTTGCTCTTACGAAAGAGCTTCTGCGTATCTATGGAATGTTGACCTATCCCGATTCAACACATGCCGGTGAGTTCATGTCTTGTGGATATTCCTATATGCAGGGGAAATGGAAGCATGGATTGGAAAGTCGCAGTATTGCCACGACGCATAAATCTCAACAGGATATGCTTTCTCCCTATCTCACAGGAAGTATTCCGATCAATCCAATTCTGGTGGCCTCAAGGGAAATAGCCGTCCCGATAATTGTTGCAATGCAAAATGGCATCCCTACGGAATTCACTTCAGGAAATTTTGTAAATTCTGGATTATACATTCCAAATCTGAATCCTGATGGAGTCGTAGAGGTGCCGATTCTTGTTGACGGCAAGGGAATTCACCCGCAGTCGATACCCGCTCTCCCTGAAGGCGTCGCGTCCATGTGTCGGACACAGATGTCAATCCAAAAATTGACTGTACAGGCATATCAGGAGCGTTCAAAAAATCTTCTGCTCCAAACCCTATTGTTAGAGCCGACAGTGGATGATATTCCTAAAGCGGAAGCTTTGATCGACGATATGTTGGAATTGCAGAAGGACTACCTTCCTGTGTTTCATGCTTGAAGCAGACGCCAATCGATTTCGCTAAAATGAGATGAAGCCGATCATAGTGGGTTGGGAATGAAGTATCCCAACCCGAAATTCGGCCTCATATACGGAAATGAAAGAACGTTCAGCTTGTACAGCATAGATCTGGTACTCAAGGATGCAAATGTCAACCCCACTGCGTTTCCATGTATAGGAGGGAGGCCCAGTGTTGGCCGGTTCGGGTATAGCTGTCCGGATTTGATTCTTGGTTGCCATACTGGAGATGGTCACGGTTCTCGTCATCTCCTTCTTGGTGATGATCATCGCCCCCGTATTGTTGGTGGTGAAGCTGTAGTTGGTTGTAATGTCGTACACTATATACGGAAATGAACCATGGAATAAAATACTTTATAGGATGGAATTACAGACCAAAACTACTGCAGCAACTGATAAAGAGCCTTCATATCATGCACTTCTCCCCTATGGCCAGTATGGCGTGAAATTTCTGGCTCCCTCCTACCCCTATGAAAGATGGGAACGATATAGCCAAAGCCATCTTGTTGTAGCAGGGGCTTTTCAGCCCCCGCACTTACTTCAATAGTAAAATGGATGGATTGTCCAATAGCTCATCAGAAAGCCCTCACAGCCCTGACCCTGATTGTGATGTGCCGACTGTAGTAGCCCCGATAATTATCGTCGAAACGATGGTACATTGCATAACCAGAATCATATTCGCTGGAACTCCAGTATTCATTGAAGGTATCGGTAATAAAATCCCCAAGGTTCATACACTTTAGGTTTAAGTACATCTGATTTAGCTCGTCCCACGATGGCAAGAACCAATCGCTGTATGTCACTCCATTATTGGTGACGGTATAGTCATCGGCAACCTTGCCCGCATAGTCTGATGTTGTCGGGGTTCCCGAACTTTCGGTATAGGCTGTTGCTCCCATCCTGGCCACTAGGCTGGCAGTGTTTGCCTTGCCCGTTCCTATACCCGTGCCCGTAGCACCTGTCCCTAGATTTGCCCCTGCTGGTCGGTAAAATCCGTATGTAAATGCAGTGACTGATCCTCTCTTGATATCTTCCTTTGCTGCCTCCAAATATCGCCAGCCATCACTGTAGGTTCCCTTGTCGTAGAAGATGTATCCACCTGCTGGGCCTAAGCCTCCGACTTCATAATTAAGCCACTTTGCATACAGTGTTTTGTTTCCTGTGGAGCCATGCGGGATCTCAGTAACCGGACTTCCGGTGAGAGATATGTTCTCGTACCATCCGCCGAACGTGTAACCGGTCCGAGTTGGAGCCTGCAATGCTATCGTCGCACTTTCTATCGTGTAGGCTGCAGGATTGCCGGCATTGTTGATTCCTTCGTTCAGGTTGTAGGTGATGCTGTAGCTGGTTGCGGTCCACTTAGCGTAGAGCGTCGTACTCGGAGTAGTCTTGTCCCAGGTTCTCGCGCTTGTCATTGTTGCCGTGTAGTACTGTGTACCACCGCCGTTTGCCGCATCGTAGTACCCGCCGAAGGTGAAGCCGGTTCTATTAGGAGCCACAAGACCTGTAGGCATCGCTGCATCATAGGTCGCGCTCGCCGAACCAGACCCTCCGGTCCCCGACTGTTTGTCAAAACTCACCGAGTAGCTGGTTGCGGTCCACTTTGCGTACAGCGTCTTGTTCCCAGTAGAACCCTGCGTAATAGTAGTCAAGGCACTGCCTGAGAAGGTGTCGGTTGTATACCATCCGCCGAATGTGTATCCGGTCCTTGTCGGAGCCAACAATGCTATCGCCGAACTCTCAACCGTGTAGGTTGCAGGATTGCCGGCATTGTTGATTCCTTCGTTCAAGTTGTAGGTGATGGTGTAGCTGTCTGCAGTCCACTTCGCGTACAGCGTCTTGTTTCCAATCGAACCCTGCGTAATAGTAGTCAAGGCACTGCCTGAGAAGGTGTCGGTTGCATACCATCCGTCGAACGTGTAACCGGCCCGAGTTGGAGCCTGCAATGCTATCGTCGCAGTCTCGATCGTGTAGGCTGTAGGATTGCCGGCATTGTTGGTCCCATCGTTCAGGTTGTAGGTGATGGTGTAGCTGGTTGGGATCCACTTCGCATACAGGTTTTTAGCCTCTGTTGAGCCCTGCGGGATGCTTGTAACTGCACCTCCAGTAAAGTTGCTGTCTGCATACCACCCATCGAACGTGTAACCGGTCCTTGTCGGATTCTGCAATGCTATCGTTGAACTCTCGATCGTGTAGATGTTCGGATTCCCTTCACCGATAGTACCATCGTTCAAGACATAGGAAATCGAGTAGGCTATCGGCGTCCACTTCGCGTACAGCGTCATATTTTCTGTGGAGCCTTGCAGGATGCTTGCAACTGCACTTCCTGTAAAGTTGCTGTCTGCATACCATCCTCCGAACGTATAACCGGTCCTTGTCGGAGCCAACAATGCTATAGTCGAACTCTCAATCGTATAGGTTGCAGGATTGCCGGCATTGTTGGTCCCGTTGTTCAGGTTGTAGGTTATGGTGTAACTGGTTGGGATCCACTTCGCATACAGGTTTTTAGCCTCTGTTGAGCCTTGCAGGATGCTTGCAACTGCACCTCCAGTAAAGTTCCTGTCTGCATACCATCCGCTGAACGTGTAACCGGTCCTTGTCGGAGCCTGCAATGTTATAGTCGCAGTCTCGATCGTGTAGGTTGCAGGATTGCCGGCATTGTTGGTCCCGTTGTTCAGGTTGTAGGTGATGGTATAGCTGGTTGCGGTCCACTTCGCCCAGACTTCGCTGTTCCCGCTGGATCCATGCGCTATCGAGGTGACTTGGCCTCCTGTAAGTGCTGCGTTCCCGTACCATCCTCCGAACGTGTAGCCGGACCTTGTCGGATCCTGCAATGGTATCGTCGCAGTCTCGATCGTGTAGGCTGTAGGATTGCCGGCATTGTTGGTCCCGTTGTTCAGGTTGTAGGTGATGGTATAGCTGTCTGCAGTCCACTTCGCATACAGCGTCTTATCTCCAGTAGAACCTTGAGCAATAGTGGTCAAGGCACTGCCAGAGAAGGTATCGGTTGCATACCATCCTCCGAACGTGTAACCGGTCCGAGTTGGAACCAGCAATGCTATCGCCGAACTCTCAATCGTGTAGGTTGCAGGATTGCCGGCATTGTTGGTCCCGTCGTTCAGGTTGTAGGTGATGGTATAGCTGTCTGCAGTCCACTTCGCATACAGCGTCTTGTTTCCAGTCGAACCCTGCGTAATAGTAGTCAAGGCACTGCCTGAGAAGGTATCGGTTGCATACCATCCTCCGAACGTGTATCCGGTCCTTGTCGGAGCCTGCAATGCAATCGCCGAACTCTCAATCGTATAGGTTGCAGGATTGCCGGCATTGTTGGTCCCGTCGTTCAGGTTGTAGGTGATGGTATAGCTGTCTGCAGTCCACTTCGCGTACAGCGTCGTATTCGGAGCAGTCTTGTCCCAGGCTCTCGCGCTTGCCATCGTTGCCGTGTAGTACTGTGTGCCGCCTCCGTTCGTTGAATCGTAGTACCCGCCGAAGGTGTAACCGGTTCTATTAGGGGCCTCAAGTCCTGTAGGCATTGCTGCATCGTAGGTCGCACTCACCGAACCAGACCCTCCGGTCCCCGACTGTTTGTCAAAACTCACCGAGTAGCTGGTTGCGGTCCACTTCGCGTACAGCGTCTTGTTTCCAGTCGAACCCTGCGTAATAGTAGTCAAGGCACTGCCTGAGAAGGTATCGGTTGCATACCATCCTCCGAACGTGTATCCGGTCCGAGTTGGAGCCTGCAATGCTATCGTCGCAGTCTCGATCGTATAGGTTTCAGGATTGCCGGCATTGTTGGTCCCGTTGTTCAGGTTGTAGGTGATGGTATAGCTGTCTGCAGTCCACTTCGCATACAGCGTCGTACTCGGAGCAGTCTTGTCCCAGGTTCTCGCGCTTGCCATCGTTGCCGTGTAGTACAGTGTACCGCCTCCGTTTGCCGCATCGTAGTATCCGTCGAAGGTATAACCGGTTCTGGACGGAACGGTTAGGCCGCTTTGCATGGCAGCGCCAAAGGTTGCTGTCGTGCTTGCCGAGCCACCGCTTCCTTGTTGCATGTCAAAGGTTATCGAATAGGAATTGGCCTCCCAATGGGCATAGAGAACCTGGTTGGTTGTCTGGGTGAACTTGTCGGTTTCCTCGATCTTCGTCCCACCGTTTATCGCCGTGTACCAGCCAAGAAAGGTGTACCCGGTCCTTTCCGTGGTTGCCAATGGACCGTACTCTGCATCGTAAATTACATCCTTGCCTGCCATAGACGGGGGTGTCCCCTCATTCGCATGGAAGGTTAGGTCATACTCATATGCCAACTCAATCACAGCTGAGACTTTCTGGCCTTTATTAACGCTAACCGTTCTCGAACCTGTCCCCTTGCGTATTCCTTCGACTTTAGCCTCGACTGTCAGATCCCATATCCCCGGTTCCAATGGAAGTAAAGAAATCGCATTCAGGGAGCCCAGTTCTTTTTGGATGGTTGCTCTGCTTCCCTGTTTCGTTCCATAGAGCGTGAAGCTTGAAGTAAGAGGAATATTATGATCGTCCATCCGCACGGTCAATTCGACCTGTGCCATGGGCTCGATCATGTCATTGCACCCAATCAGTAGGGCTGAAAGAAGGATTGATACGACGAATATTGCTTTTGTAAAAATCTTTGTTGTGTTCATTGCTAATTACTCCCACTACCAGGCAAATCTGATGCCTGTTCCTGCACCGTACAGCAAGCCAGTGTTTTCCTGCTCAATCATCAGTCGAGCCTGGATTCTCAGGTAGGCCAGCATTGATTGTCTGATGGGAAATTCAAAGCGCACCACCGCTGTTGCCTGTTGTGCCGTATACCAGGTCTTCTTATCCGTCCCATCCAAGCATTCCTCACAGTGATGGGCGAGCACCCCGTACGAAAGGGATGGTATCATTTGGAAGTTGTTTCCCAGCTGGAAACGGTAGCCAAGTCCCACGCTACCCCCGAGGAGGGTATAGGAATCGGTCCATATGTTGTTTGAATTCGCATACTGGGCATCAAGGTCCACGACCAGCGAAAGATTACGGTTGAAAGGAAGGCTGATTGTACTTTCCAGTCCCGCTCCGCAGCTGTACTGGTATAGATGATCGATGGTGTTTGTGCTTGTGTACGCCGTCGCATACAAGCCTAAGGTGTACGCCTCTTCGGTTTCTTTCGCTTTCTCAACAAGAGACCATGTCCGACTGACCGAATCGTGTTGGTATTCATAGCTCCGGCTCCAATCTTTACCTGGTTCCTTTTGCTGAACGAAGAGGACTTCCTGCGTACTGTCGAATGTTTCAAGTGAGATATAGGGATGGGATGCATCCACTTCTATCCAGGATTCTTGTTCGTTTGTCCCACTCTGGTATCGGATTGCAACAACCTCGTCGGAGGTTGGTGTGATCATAATCCGTACTGGAGCAGGTGAGGCAAAAACTGAAAGTGTGGAGAGAAGAAGCATAAGCGCTGTGCAAGCAGCTGTCCGAACGTAGCGTAGCATATACAACCCCTTGAGGAAGAACGACCTTTAGCTGATTGAGTAACTGTTGGGAGTCGCCTTCTGCATATTTAGGGTGCAGGGTAGCAAAAACAGCAACATAGTAACGAGAATTTACTTAGAAAGTGAGATTTGTTACTTATTTTATCAGGTACGTGGTAGGATGCAGGAAATCATCCCGAAACCTGTTGCGATGCAGAATAACACTCCTTCAGAATTCGCCTTAAGGAGTTTTGTGAATTCAGAACTATTCATACCCACCCGAATCCTTATGGTGTCGTTGAGATGTCAACCAAAAAGTAACTGTACAGGCGTATCAAGAACGGTCGAGAAATCTCTTGCTCCAAACACTGTTTTTGGAACCGATCATAGATGATGGTCTCAAGGCAGCAGCCCTCAGTGATGACATGTTGTTACTGTAGAAGGACTCTCATTCTGCATTTCATGCCTGAAGGTAACTGCCAAGGTACTACCATTGCAGATGGATTACTTGTTTCTATCATTGGATTGGGAACGATGCAACACAATCTGATGTTTCTTTTGCAAGTTGGGCTCATGACTTGTTTGGTAAGAAAAATCAAGAAGGAGATTCAATGTTCCCTGCCAAGCAATTGCCTGGCAGGGAAGTCATTGTTAGAAGTAGCGGACCGGGCGGACATGTTCATCCGCTGTATAGCTGGAATTCCTGGGAGACTTGTAGTTGACCCATCCTGTCCCAGAGGTGGTAGAAAACGGTAACACATGTGCACACTTCGTTGGTCCATAATCATGTGGATCTGGTTCCTGTGTTGATTCAGAGGAGGTCCAATAGACAGATGAATCTTGGAAATTTCCGATGATAGCTTTGTTAGTTCGTATTTTAAATAACTCTTCGAAGGAAGGCAGGAACCAGTCGTGATATGTCCCATCGGTATAATCCCTTGCTGCTTGAGCTGCATAGGGTGTCGGTTCATCCCCAAGGCTATTAAAATAATCAACGATTCTAGTTGTATTCGCCGCTCCGGTACCCAAGGCTGTGGATGTGCCTCCTACTTTCAAATCCCTGGAAGACCAAACCATTGATCTTGGTGTTGTATCCGTCTTTGCAGCAATCAAGCCATGCAGTTGTCCTGCTACGTACCCTGGATCAGAGCTTTGGTAGATGTATCCCACCACACCTCCTGCATAGTAGTCTCCAACTGCCAAGTCTTGCTCGGCGACGGGAATATCCCTAACGGTTCCTGCATTGGTAGTTGCAGTCTCCTTGTATCGCACCTGGACATTTGCCGATATAGTGACACTTGAAGACATCAGAATCATCGCTCTGCCGCGACTGTCGATTTCTAAATCAGCATAGTCATCATACTGTATGCCATTCAAGCTGACCCGGGCTTCCAGACCTGAAAGATTTGGCGTAAAACCGGTGAGGTTGATAATCGTCTGTGTAGCAGGGGAGGACGGATAGTATGCACTGAAGGCGCCATCTATTGAGGGACCGTCAATTCTTGACACTGTGTTGGTCGGCCAACTCGTATGGCTGCCCTCATAGTTTATCCCATCTGCGATTGCCGTGACTGTAATGGTCGATCCTATGTCGGCAGCAGTCAATGTATAGGTTTTAGCTGTTGCTCCGCTGATAGCTGTACCGCCACGATTCCATTGATATGTGGGAGTCCCCAATAGGGTAGCATTTCCTATTGCAGTTAAGACATCGCCGTATTTGGGGCTATTCCCTCCAAAGATTGCAAGATCGTTGGATATTGCCGCCTTGTTGATCGTCAGCGTACCCGTATCACTGGTATTGAAGCTGTAATTGGCTGCGCTGCCTCCTGAAATGGTTATCGTGGAAGTAGTACCTGCACTGGTGGTTGTGGTAGCCGTTGATGATGCAATCGGGGCGTTGTACCCGCTGGCCGTTAAGGCGCTTTCTCCATTCACAAAACCCGAAACGGATACGGTGAATGTTGGATTGGTTGTTCCATAGGATTTGGTGTAGTCTCCTACCGTAGCTGTTAGAACCGCCTTGTTGATGGTCAGCGAAGCAGTCTTGTCTGGGATTGTGTTGTAGTTTGTACTGTCACCGGTGAAGTGTGCTGCTATGGTGTACGTACCTGCATTGGTTTTCCCATTATTCGTGTAGAAAACACTGACCCCTGCAGGCAACGTTCCGGCAATAAGCAGGCTCTGTTCAGTTCCATCATAGGTCACTGTAGAATTATTGAATGAGACTCCACTCATATCGTACGTAGCTTTGTTGATCGTCAGTGTGGCCGTCTTGTCTGGGATTGTGTTGTAGTTTGTACTGTCACCGGTGAAGTGTGCTGCTACGGTGTACGTACCTGCATTGGTTTTCCCATTATTCGTGTAGAAAACACTGACCCCTGCAGGCAACGTTCCAGCAATAAGCAGGCTCTGTTCGGTTCCATCATAGGTCACTGTGGAATTGTTGAATGAGACTCCGCTCATATCGTACGTAGCTTTGTTGATCGTCAGTGTTCCTATATCGCTATTATTGAAGCTGTAGTTGGTGGCACTGCCGCCCGTAATGGTAATGGGGTAGGTTCCTGTAATAGATGTGGTAGTAGCGGTAGTAGATACAGTCGGGGTAAAATAGCCGTCGGCCGTGGAGGAATTCTCGCCGTTCACAAAACCAGAGACGTTTATAGTGAAGGAAGGGTTCTCCTCACCGTAAACCTTGGTATAGCTTCCTATGGTCGCTGTCAATTGCCTTGCAATGATTGTTCCCGGCGTAGTGAAAGTGTAATTTTGGGGTGCGGTGTAGTTATCGGCATCAGAACCGGTAAGCACATAGCTTACGGTAATGGATTTCGGGCTCCCTACATCCTTGTCCGCATATCTGGCAGACTCCAGAAGTGTAACCGAGTCGCCACTGAGGATCCCAACAAGGCTGCCCGGTGTAGTTACGACAGCTGTGGGAGTACCATCATACTCCTTGGAAAGCTGGATGGAAGGTGTAATGACCGTAAGGGCTTTCTTGGTGATGGCTCCCGAGAAACTGGTATTTGCAGGTGCAAGATAGTTGGCTGCATGCGCACCACCAAGTGTATAGGAAACGCTGATGAGCTTGCCCGTCCCCGCATGCCTGTCCTGGTAGACCGGATGCGCAGTCACCGTAACAACCTCGCCATCCACCTCGCCGCCGAGCGTACCGTGGTTCTCAACCGTTGCGGAAGTCAATCCGTCGTACACCTTTGAAGTGGTGACTGTTGTTCCTGAAATGGAGAGCTGCTTCGGACTAATGGTGCCGGCTATTGTGGTATCGGCAGGTTTTGTATAATTCAATGCATCAGCGCCACTGAGACTGTAGGCAACGGTGATGTTCTTGCTGTTCCCTACTGAAGCAGAGTTATAGGAGGCTTGGGCATGCACCACAACCTCGTCACCGCTTCTCACGCCTGAGAGAGCTCCCGGCGTGATGCTTCCTTGTACGGTGCTGGTCCCGTCATACTCCTTGGTCGTCGTCAGGGTGGGAGCGGCGATGGTCAGTTGAATTTTCTGGTAGGCTGGTACAGTGAAGGTAAGGCATTCACTTGCCTGCAGGCCGTGTGCTTGAGCCAGCCGAATGTGATACGTCCCTGGAACCAGTTGCGTGGTGTCGGCAGTACAGGCGGTAAAGGGATCATCGGCGGCGGCTGAAGCAAGGCGGTACTCCATCCTCGTCGTAGTCCCTGCAACAGAACCTTCCCGGTCATCGTAACGGGAGGGACCTGCAATCGTGAACGTACTGAGCACGGGAGTACTTTGTCTGAACTCAACCAACAACGAGGTCTCGACAACCTGCCCGGCCTTCAGATCGACTGTCTTGGTTCCTATTCCAATTTGATTGTCCTGGTCGTCGAACGCCTTGACGGTAAGGTTCCACCGGCCTTCTTTCAGCTCCGAGAGGGTGTGCCTGGGCGGGACGATGTTGTTCAGGGTGAACCGGGAACTCGAGTCAAGCAAACTTCCTTCCATGGTATAGGCGGCAACATCGACTTCAGGAGTGTCCAAGTCGATGGTCAGGCTGATGTTCCCAAGCGTTGCCATCATGTCGCTGCAGCCGACGAAGCTTACCAGGGCGCAAAGAAGAACGAGGGATATGATTGTCAGTGTTGTATTGATTTTTTTCATGATTGTTTCCTAGAAGTTGAAGCGCATGCCAGCTTGGACGCCATACAGGGCCGCGATCCTTGATTTCTCGAAGAGCAGGACGCCTATCGGAGCTACGAAAAATTCATGCGCATCACAGAATGTGTAGTTGAAGTTGATCGCAACTCGTACCTGCTGGTCGACAAAGACCTCAAGCGAATCCGTCCCATCCTGGTCAAGGTCGCCGTCGAGCAGGTGGACGACCAGGCCGTAGCCCGCCTCCGGTGCAATCTCCACACGCTTGCCTAGGCTCACTCTGTAGCCAAACCCTGCCGAAATGTTGACCGCCTGCATCACGTCAACCCAATCCGACTTCGAAGGTCCGCGGCTGTAAGCTCCCTCCACGTATCCGTACAAGGGTTTCTGTTCGTCGACACTGAGATTGAGTTTTAAAGCTCCCCCGATTACCGAGGAATAGAGGGTTGAACTCGAACTTGTCGGGAACAATGCATACGGTTTGAGCTCCATCGAGTCGATGAACAACGGTTTCCTTGGGTCGGGCAAGGTTACATCCCAGCTATTTGTTTTGGTGTCGTACCGATATTCATAACTGCGGCTCCAATCCCTGCCGGGTTCCTTTTGCTGAACGAAGAGGACTTCCTGCGTACTGTCGAATGCCTCAAGTGACAGGATGGGATGGTCGGCATCCACCTCTTTCCAGGGTCCTTTTGCTTTCGTTCCACTCTGGTACCTGATTGCCGCAACCTGCTCGGAGGCAGGTTTGATCATAATCCGAACTGGGGAAGAGGAAGCAAAAACCGAGAGTGTGGAGAGAAGAAGCAGAAGCGCAGTGCAAGTCGCTGTCCGAACGTTTAATCCCATACTACAACCCCTCATCGAGATACGACTGTTGTATGCGTTTTACCTTATAAAAAAGACATAGTACTGAGTCGTTTGCTACTAGATTTGGAATGTAGCCTAGCAAAAACATCGAGGAAATAGGGGAATGTTACTTAGAATATGCGATTTTCTACTTACTATTTCAGACAAGCAGTTGCACACGGAACTGGCCATCCTGGATGCTGTAGAGCAGCTCAGCGTTGTACGCGGCGGCAAATGCAACAATGCTTTTCGTCCCTATCCCGTGCCCCTCCTCTTCTGTTGCAGGAAGGCCGTCTGCATTCAATATGGTATCATCGGTGCAGGGGTTGACTACTTGTATGATAAGCCGGTTTTTATGGACACAGGATAGTTGGATGACCCGCTCCCTGCAGTCCTTGATACGCAATACTCCCTGGATGGCGTTCTCGAAAAGATTAGCGATCACCAAGGCCAACTCCAAGGAGTCGAAGGGAAGTTGTGCTGGCACTTTCAAGTTGATGGTTGTCTGTATGCCATGTTGCACTGCTTTTTCCGCATAGTAGCTGGTGACTGCATTCACGGCCTTGTTCTCACAGTAGACTCTCGAGGCTGGCTGTTTGGTGGCAAGTTGCAACTCCAGGCAACGCATCGCCTCCTCGGTCTCACCTTGCTGCAACAGTTGCAGCAGCATGCCGTAGACATGACGGCGGTCATGGGAGGCGAGGTTGTTTTGCTCAGCAACCTTATCCATGAGCTCAAGTTTCTGAGCCATTGTGGATGCAGCTTGGGAGAGCAGGGTCTTCTCGTACTGGATGCTTAAGTTTTCAGTTTCCAATGCATGCATTGCATTGAGACGCTTCAGTGAATAGAAAATGGTTCCATAGCTTGCTACGACAAGGACAACAAGGAGCAGGAGCGGTTGGCTGTAGCTCTGCAGGGTGGCAATAATGTCGGTTGTTGCGTAGAAGGGGTAGGCGAGCATCAAGGAAAGACAGATGACGAGGACTGAGAATATCGGCCAGTTGTCCTCGGCTGACCGATAGAGCGGCAGCAGGTATCGATGAAACAGGAAGATTACCAAAAGAAACAGGATCAGGCGAGAAAGTGAATGGATGTGAGGGATGAAGGGAAGAAGCATTCCGATCTGGAAGCTGAGAATGACGATCATCATCATGACGTTCATCGTCGTCAGGTAGCTGAACGCCCACTGCATGATGCTTGATTTGGACAAGGGCTTGAGAAGGAAGCCCAGCAGGATGATGGTAAGCAGATTCGAGTGCGATACCGCCGTAAGATCGGCATTGAAATACAAATACATGGTAGAGGTGATATCGGTGACAAACATGATGACTGCTGCAACGATGGTACCGTTTCTTCCATACTTTGACTTGGTCAAGGTAAACAGCAGCAGTGCGTTCATGACGGCGGTGACACTGCCTCGAAGCAGGTTGTTCAATAGGTCCGGTGTCATGAGCCTTCCTTGGTCAGCAGGTACTCGAGATACCGCTCACGCACCGTTCTATACAATTTGGCTACGATGGGTACTTCATATCCTCCGTGCAGGGTGAAGCGTGTCTTGGTGAAACCCTCGATGTAATCCATGTTCAAGACATACGATATATGGGTACGAATGAAGCGCTCATCCCGCAACATGCCTTGGATATGGGCGGTAAACGAACCCTTGATGATCGATGTGACAATGACTCTTGCATCGGTGAGGGTGTACCGCACTGTATGGTTGGAGTACTCTACAATCAGGATTTCAGCGAATCTGAGAACCCTGACACCCTCTGCTGTCTTGACGGTGCAGGAGGTATCAGAAGCCTTGTCGAGCCTCGAGAATGCCTGCAGCAACGTTCTACACAGCTGGCCCTTGTCGATCGGCTTGAGCAGGTAGTTGATCGGGCTCGACTCAAACGATTGCAAGGCGTAGCCCGGCTCGTAGGTTGCATAGAGAATGATTGCTTCCTGGTCTCGTTCCCTGATGGCCTTGCCTACCTCCAAGCCGTTGATCATAGGCATGACGATGTCCAGGATGTAGATGTGATACCGTTGTCTCTCGCAGCTGCTGAGCAGCTTGTCGGGATGGTCGAATTGATGGATGACAGCCCCTATTGCGTGTGATTGGATGCACTCGGTTGTATAAGAAGCAAGCAGCCCCAATTGAGTGGAATCATCATCACATATTGCAATATTCAGCATACCTTAATCCTTGCAGCGCATACCATGGTTTCGACTGGTTTACTGTACTGTATAACCGGTTGCAAGTCTATTCAAAACGTGTGAGAAGTGTGTGAGAACAACCAGATTACCCGATGCAATCTCGGGTATCAAATAGAAGAATAGATAGGAAGACACCTCCTGCCAAACAGATGTCTGGCAGGGGGAGGGTATGCTAGAAGTATCGGACAGGACGGACATGTAATGCCGTTGTTTGATAACTGGCATACATTGTTGCGTTAACTAAAGTGGAATCAAAGTTTACAGCCCACGCTCTAGTAATGTCAGCTGGGACTCTGATCATATCATTCTCACTTGAGCTCCAATAAAACGACTCAGAAGTTGTTATGAAATTTCCAATTTCCATCCTGCTGTTAAATAATTTTACTAATTCTTCCCGCGAAGGTAGGAACCAGTCATGATATTCACCTTCCGTATAGAAGCGAGCCTTTCCAGCTGCATAGGATGAAGCTGAAGATCCTAGCCTATCAACAATTGAATTGGTGTTTGTAAATCCCATTCCAATACTATTCGCAGTTCCAATTTGCGTAGACAACACATATGACCAAGCTATTCCTGCAGGCGAAACATCACTCTTTGCCGCAATCAACCCATCTGTGTCTTCAGCAAGAGTGGAGCTTGATGAGATATGAGCGACGACACCTCCTGCATAATAGTCCCCGATTGCAAGCGGTCGAGGGGCGAGCGTAATCTCTGTTGCAGGCCCTGGTGCATAGGTGCTTGTCTCTTTTACCCTGAAACGAATCTTTGTCGCTGTTGACGCAGCGGAAGGCATGTAGAGTACCGCTCTGCCGCGACTGTCGATCACTAAATCTGAATAAAAAAGGTTGAAGGTGCCATAGTAGGCTATTTCCGCCTCGATTCCCGTTTGGTTGGGCGAGAAGCCGGTGACGTTGATGATCAGCTGATCTTCATTTGAAGTGGGGTAATATCCATTTATGGTGCCGCTGATTGCAGCTCCAACAGGCTTCTGGATGGTTAGAGTTCCCGTATCAGTGGTATTGAAGCTGTAGTTGGGGGCGCTGCCTCCTGCTATGCGAATCGTGTAGGTTCCTGCAGCAGAGGAGGAATTGGTTCCTGCTGTTGCAGTAGGAGCACTATATCCCAATACATTGGAAGCACTGTCAGATCCAACAAAGCCGGTGACATTAACGGTGAAAGTAGGGGCGGCGGAACCGTATTGCTGGGTATAGTCCCCCACCGTTGCAGTCAGAACCGCTGCGGTAATTGAGGCAGTCTTGCTTGTGTCATCATTCAGGTAGTAATTGTAGGCATCAGTGCCGTTGATGGTATAGTTGATGGTAACAGGCTTGTCTGCTCCTACATTGCTGCTGTAGGAACCGGAATAATATGCAATGACATTGCTCAGACTTACATCATCATCTGCAATCCGACCGGATAAAGTCCCCCATTCTGTGATGGTGATTGTAGATGATTTATCGTACACCTTCGATGCAGGGAAGACAGTACCGATGACGCTTAGTTGTTTCTTTACGATGGCTCCCCAAAGTTGCTGGTTGACGGGTGGGTCGTAATTGATAGCATTCAAACCACTTAGTGAGTAGACCACTGTGATGGGATTGAATTCACCTCCACTTGCACCGTAGGTAACATTGGCTGACTTATAGCTTGCATTGGCTCCTACGGTAACAACTTCTCCTTCCAATATGCCGGAGAGCGTACCTGTTGTGATACTTCCCAGCACATTGGTTGTCCCATCGTAGGTTTTTTCAACAGTTTCCAAGGTAGGAGCACTAATCGTAAGCCGCTTTTTTATGATCGCGCAGGATGCTGTTGTAAGCGTGTCGGTTGGCTTGAGGTAGTTGCCCTCGTCGGGTCCCGAAAGCGAGTAGACAATAGAAATCCTTTTGCCGGTTCCCGCTGCAGGGGTATCATAGGTGGCTGTTGCCGTTATTGTTACATCATCAGAACCGATTTTTCCATAAAGATTGAATGTGGGAGCTGTTGCAGAAGAGGTCCCGTCATATACCTTGTTCGATGGTAGGTCAAGAATCTGGATGCCGAGTTGCTTCGGGGTGATCACGCCTCCTTGCGGTGGTTCACTCTCTTTAGTTCCTTGGTAATTGGCTCCTGTCGCAGTTGCGGTTACTGTGATGGTTGTTCCTATATCGGCAGAGACCAAGGTATAGGTGGTGCCGGTCGCCCCGCTTATGGCAACCCCGTTGCGCTTCCACTGGTAGGTGGGAGTCCCGGTGTTGGTCAGGTTCGGTACTGCAGTCAAGACCTGCCCATAGGTAGGGGTCCCGGTAATGGATACGCTTCCAGTCATAATCGCCTTGGCGATGGTAAGTGTGGCAGTTATGTCTGGAATCGTCTCGTAGTTTGTACTGTTGCCGGTGAAACGTGCGGTTACCGTATACGCTCCCGCATTTGTTTGTCCATTTCCACTGTAGGAAACGCTCACCCCTGAGGGTAGTGTACCTGTAATCTGAATGCTCTTTGGGTTTCCGTCGTATGTCATCGCGTAATTGCTGAACGTAATCCCCCCCATTGCATAGGTTGCTTTGGCGACGGCTGTGGTTGCTGCACTGTCTTTAGTTCCTTGGTAATTGGCTCCTGTCGCAGTTGCGGTTACCGTGATGGCTGTTCCAATATCGGCAGTTACCAAGGTATAGGTGGTCCCGGTCGCCCCGCTGATGGCTACCCCGTTGCGCTTCCATTGGTAGGTGGGAGTCTCGGTGTTGGTCAGGCTTGCTACTGCAGTCAGGACATGCCCATAGGTAGGTGTCCCGGTAATGGATACGCTTCCTGTCATTATCGCCTTGGCGATGGTAAGTGTGGCGGTTTTGTTGGGAATCAACAGGTAGTTTGTACTGTCGCCGGTGAAGTGTGCGGTTACGCTATACGTTCCTGGATTTGTTTGTCCATTACCACTGTAAGAAACGCTCACCCCTGAAGGGAGTGTACCTGTAATCTCAATGCTCTTTGGATTTCCATCGTACGATACCGAGTAATCATTGAACGTGACATCACCCATGGCGTAGGCAGCCTTTGCGACGGCCGGGGTGGCTGCACTGTCTTTGGTTCCTTGGTAATTGGCTCCTGTCGCAGTTGCACTCACCGTGATGGTCGCTCTGATATCGGCAGTTACCAAGGTATAGGTGGTGTCGGTTGCCCCACTAATGGCTATCCCGTTGCGCTCCCACTGGTAGGTGGGAGTCTCGGTGTTGGTCAGGCTCGGTACTGCAGTCAGGACCTGTCCATAGGCAGCAGTCCCCGAAATGGACACACTTCCTTCCATAGTAGCTTTGTTGATGGTGAGATTTCCCCTATCACTGGTAACAAAACTGTAGTTGGTTGCACTTCCCCCTGCGATGGTAATCGGATATACACCTATTACTGTGGTGGCATCAGTTGCGGAGGATGCAGACGGGGCCGTGTAGCCTGCTGCTGTATCGGCATCTTCACCAGGGATGAAGCCGGAAACAGATACTGCATAGGAAGGATTATTCTCGCCATAGGTCTTGGAATAGTCCTCCACCGTTGCTGTCAGCACGGCCTTCGTAATGGAAGTCTGTTCGGTATGAGTATCTGCTACTTGATAGTTGCCGCCATCCCTTCCTCCCAAGGTATAGGAGATGGTAACTGGTTTGTCACTTCCAACATTGCTGTCGGTGCAGCTTGCCGTTGGAGCAACTATTACTTCATCGGAGCCTACTACTCCTGCCGGAATGTCTGGTGGAGTGACTGCTATTGATGGAGAGCGGTCATATACCTTGGTTGCGGCAATGGTTGTTCCCGAGATGGCAAGAGCTTTCTTTTCAATTACTCCCGCCACTGCTTTATCGACCGGCTTGATGTAGTTGCCTGCATCAGGCCCTTCGAGTGTATAGGTGACTGTGATGATCTTTCCGTTAGCTGCGTCTTTGTTGTCATACGTTGCCCGGGCGCTAACTGTTACGCTGTCGGTTCCGGCAACTCCGACCAAGGCTCCTGGAGCCACCTCACCAACAATTTCGAGCGTTCCGTCATAGGTTTTGCTGGTATTCAGCGTCGGGTCTGCGATGGTCAGCTGGATTGGTTGATAGTGCGGCACGCCAACGCTAAGCGGCTCGCTTGCCCGTAGGCCGTGTGCGGCTGCGTACCTGACCAGATAGGTCCCGGCGCCTAGGATGGTCGTGCCTTCGCTGCAGGCGGTATAGGGGGCATCCGCTGGATCGGTTGCGAGCCTGTACTCCATGGCTGCCGTTGTTCCATCCAGCCGGCCGTCGGCACTGTCAAAACGTGTAGGAGCGGTGAACGTGAAACCGCTGGAGGCTGGGACAGCCTGGTTGAAGACGACCAGCAGGGTGGTCTCGACGATCTGGCCCTCCCTGATGTCTACACTTGTAGTGCCCGTCCCCAGCTGGGTGCCCCCTGCATCGAGGGCTGTGACCGTAATGGTCCACGTTCCGCTCTTCAGGGAGGAAAGGGCATGGCGGGGCGGGACGATGTCGTGTACGGTGAAGCGTGAGTTGGGATTGGCGTGCAGACCCTCAAGGCGATAGGAGGCCACCGCCACATCGGGGGTGTCCAATA
>Ga0228535_1001938_pt1 | contig 24744 bp, 23 predicted proteins | sample SJ1metagenome_FD_168457 | JGI IMG/M metagenome (GOLD analysis project Ga0228535, IMG submission 168457) | Enriched culture of PCE-dechlorinating microbial communities from Ithaca, New York, USA - SJ1 | ecosystem: Engineered > Modeled > Simulated communities (microbial... > Unclassified | place... | reverse complement strand
TCCCTTGGTGATGTATATAATCTGGTATTCGTTGAGCGTCCTGCCGACCGCTACGCGCTGGAAAATGCGGGGGTGGCCTTCTTTGTTCGGAGGATAGATCGTGTAGGGGGGAACTTCGGTATAGCCTGCGTCAGTGCATACCATTTCCCATTGCTCATCCTCGTCCGAGTAGGTGAGGTAGCGGAAAAATGTGTGCTGGACCGGGTTCTCCATAGCGCTCCTATTCTTTTATATCGCCGATTGCGCGCATGGACAAGCCTGCGTGTACATGCATATGCACGCAAGAAATATCTATCATAAATGCAAGAATATCCATTGCGCCCTGGGGGAGAAGCCTTATACTCGATGGTATATGAAAGAGAATTCTGCACATATTCCGACTGTCGGATTATTCGGCATCGGGCTCGACACCTACTGGGCACAATTCCCCGGGCTCAGAGAACGACTTCTTTCATATCAGGCAGAAACCGCAGCGCTGCTTGAGGGCGCGGGAGCGATGGTCGTCGATGCCGGCCTTGTCGATACAGTGGACAAGGCGCGCGCGGCAGGCGCCCTTTTCAGAGAAAAGAAGGTTTCGCTTGTGTTTCTGTACATCACGACCTATGCGCTTTCGCAGACGGTGCTGCCTGTGGCGCGGGAAGCAGGCGCGCCCATAGTCATTATCAATGTCCAGCCGGCAAAGAACATCGACTACGAGTGGTTCAACAGCCTTGGCGACCGCGCGCTCATGACCGGCGAGTGGCTTGCGAATTGTCAGTCATGCTGCGTGCCGGAAATTGCGAATGTATTCAACCGGAACGGCATTCCGTATCATATGATCACAGGGTACCGCGGCGAGCCCTTTGTCGAGGCTGAGCTTGCCCAGTGGGTGCGCGCCGCCCGCGTCGCCGAAGCGCTCAGAAAGACCAATATCGGCATTCTCGGCCACTACTACGAAGGCATGCTCGACGTCTATACCGATGTAACGCGCATGGCAGGAGTTTTTGGCAGCCAGTTCAACCTTATCGAAATGGACTACCTCGCCCAGCTGCGCGAAAAGGTGAGCCCCGCCCAGATCGAGGCAAAAATCGCCCAATTCAGAAGCGAATTCGAGGTAGTCTCCGAGTGCGAGGAAAGCGAGCTTGTGCGCGCCGCAAGGACATCCTGTGCCCTTGACGCTCTGGTGGAAGAAAAATCCCTTGGCGCCCTCGCCTACTACTACGAAGGAACCGCAGGCAATGTCCATCAAGACATTGTCACTTCAGTTATTGCGGGCAACACCCTCCTCACCGCCCACCATGTTCCCGTCGCCGGCGAATGCGAAGTCAAAAATGCTCTCGCCATGAAAATTATGGACCTTTTGGATGCAGGCGGCTCGTTCTCGGAATTCTACCTTATCGATTACGAAGACGATGTGGTTCTCTGGGGACATGATGGCCCCGCTCACTCCGCAATCGCGGAAGGCAAGGTCAAACTTGTGCCGCTTCCTCTCTATCACGGCAAGCCCGGCAAAGGCCTTTCGATACAAATGAGCGTGCGCCATGGACCAGTCACCTTGCTGTCGGTCGTCGAGGGCGCAAGCGGCAAAGTCTTCCTGCTCACTGCCGAGGGCGAATCGGTGCCCGGCCCCACGCTCCAAATCGGCAATACCAACAGCCGCTACCGCTTCCCGCTTCCTGCGAGGGACTTTTCGGAAGCATGGTCGAAAGAAGGCCCTGCGCATCACTGCGCGATCGGCGTCGGCCATGTCGCGGCGGAAATTGAAAAAACAGCAGCACTATTCGGCATCGAGTGCCATAGAATTTGCTGAGGCGCGCGACCATGTGTCGAGCCCGGCAGAACCAAGGACGGTTGAATGGCTGAGTATATATTGGAGTTGCGGCATATCTCGAAATATTTCCCGGGCGTGCAAGCCCTCAAGGATGTGCATTTCCAGCTGAAGCCCGCCGAAATCCACGCCATCATGGGCGAGAACGGCGCCGGCAAGTCCACCCTCATCAAGATCATCACCGGCGTCTATCAGCCCGACGAAGGCGAAATCTACTTCAATGGCGAGCGGATTCACTTCAAGAGCCCGCTCGATGCCCAGCGCCTCGGCATTGCGGCGGTTTACCAGCATGTCGCCTGCTTCCCCGATCTTTCCGTGCTTGAAAATATTTTCCTAGGCCACGAGAGCTTCGACCCTGTTACCCGCAAAATCCGCTGGCGCGAGCTGCGGAAAAAAGCCGAAATCCTCTTGCAGAGCCTCGACGCGGATTTCAGCCCGTCGACGACCATGGGCAATCTTTCCATCGCCCAGCAGCAAATCGTCGAAATTGCAAAAGCGCTCTCAGTGGATGCCAAAATTCTCATCATGGACGAGCCGACAGCGCCGTTGTCCCGCCGCGAGTGCGAAGACCTCTACCACATCGTCGAAACCCTGCGCGACAAAGGCGTATCGATCATCTTCATTTCCCATAGAATCGAAGACATGTACCGCCTCGCCGAGCGCGTCACCGTGCTGCGCGATGGCAATTATATCGCGACATGGGATGTCCCGGGCCTTGAGCAATCGCGCTTGGTGCAGGGAATGGTTGGCCGAGAAATCACGCAATATTTCCCGTCGCGGCATGCCACGATCGGCGAAGAAATTTTCCGCGTCGAGGGGCTTTCAAGAACCGGTTTTTTCAAAAATATTTCGTTCTCTGTACGGCGCGGCGAGATTGTCGCGCTCACCGGCCTTGTAGGCGCAGGACGCACCGAAATCTGCGAAAGCATCTATGGCATCGCTCCCCGCGATTCGGGAAGATTCTTCCTTGAAGGAAAAGAAATTACGATAAATACCCCCGCGGAAGCTCTCATACAGGGCATCGGCTACCTTCCCGAAGACCGCATGAAACAGGGCCTTGTGCTCGACTGGGACCTCATCCGCAATATCACACTGGCTTCCCTGCGCTCGTTCTGCAAGAACGGTTTCATGCAGCCATCAAAAGAACGCGACATGGCGCTGAGCCTGGCCGACAACCTCAAGGTCAAAGCGTCGAATATTTACGCAAAAGCCGCGACTCTGTCCGGCGGCAACCAGCAGAAACTCATCGTCGCCAAGCTGCTCACTTCGAAACTCAAGCTCATCATTCTCGATGAGCCCACAAAGGGCGTCGATGTCGGAGCCAAGACCGAAATCTACCGCATCATGAACCAGCTCGCCGAAGAAGGATACGGCATCATTATGATTTCGAGCGAAATGCCTGAAGTGCTCGGCATGAGCGATCGCATTGTCGTAATCCGCGAAGGCAGAAAATCGGCGGAATTCGAGACGCCGAACGCCAGCCAGCAAGCCATTCTCGAATCAGCAATGACCGCAAACGGGAGAGAAGCTCATGCAATCGCAGGATAAGATGCAAACCGGACAGAGCGCGGACGGCCAGACCAAGGCCGCGAGCCGCCCGGACGCCATAAGCAGCCGCGCAGAAAGTACAAGCCGCGCCGAAACACTTGCCCGTAACACCGAAACCTACCGGGAACTCGGGCTGGCGATATTTATTGTCATCCTATCGGTCATTTTCCAGATCAGAAATCCGAAATTCTTGAGCCTTTCGAACATCAAGGACATGCTGGCAAATACCGCTATCTTGTCCATTCTCACGGTTGGCATGATGATGGTTATCATCACGCGCGGCATCGATCTTTCGATTGGTTCGACAATGGCACTGGCCGGCATGATCACTTCGCTCACGGTCAGCGCAAATCCGAGCATTTCGCCATTCCTGTCGCTGGCGCAGGGCATGGCTGTGGGACTGGCCGCCGGCCTCACCATTGGCGTGCTTGTGGCATATTTCAATATATTGCCAATAATTGCAACGCTTGGGCTTATGAACATCCTGCGCGGCATGACCTACCTGATCAGTAAGGGCAAATGGGTCAGCGCCTACCAGATGTCCGCCGGCTTCAAGAACCTCAGCACAGGAACGACCTTCGGCATCAACAATCTTATTATTTTTGCGATAGTTATTTACATCATTTATGCATATTTCATCAACCAGACAAAAACTGGGCGGTACATCTATGCCGTAGGTTCGAGCCCGGATACCGCGGAGCTTATCGGCATCAAGCGAAGGCGGATAATCCTGCTCGTATATGCGCTCATGGGGCTGCTGGCAGGGCTCGCCGGCGTTCTGTGGGTAAGCAAATTCGCCTCTGCACAAGGAGATACTGCAGTTGGCTATGAACTCAATGTCATCGCAGCGACAGTGCTGGGCGGCGTGAGCGTGGCGGGCGGTCGGGGCAAAGTTTCGGGCATTCTGCTCGGTTCGATTCTGTTCGGAATTCTTGCGAATGCCCTGCCGCTTATCAATATCTCGCCATTCTGGCAGCAGTTCATCCAGGGGCTCGTTATCCTCGCGGCAATTATTTCGAATGTGTTGCTGCAGCGGCGGAATGACAGGCTCGCGCTCAAAAAGCGCGTGATTTGAGACGGAGTATGCATATGACTGAAAAAACAAGCACCATCGATGTCAACAAACCGCGCGGCCTTCGCAAGTATCAATGGGAGATATTCCTCGTTGTCCTCTTTCTCGCGGTCAATGTGGTCAACTCTTTCCTAAGTCCGTACTATCTGACCTTGGACACCTTCGTGAGCACTCCGATGAACTTCCTCGACAAGGCATTCCTCGTGCTCCCGATGACAATGATCATTATCCTTGGGAACATCGATGTGTCGGTGGGGTCGATTGTTGCGCTCACTTCGGTGCTGATGGCAGTGTCGTATAACGCAGGCCTTCCTATGCCGCTCGCGATGGTGCTCGCGCTTGTGATAAGCACCACATGCGGGCTCATCAACGGCCTTCTGCAGATCAAGTTCCGCGAACTTTCGGCGACCATCATCACGCTCAGCACGATGACTGTCTATCGCGGCATTGCCTATGTCATTCTCGAAGACAGGTCTGCAGGGCGCTTCCCCTCCTGGTTCAGTTTCCTTGCGTGGGGGTATATCGGGAAGGTGCCATTCATCTTGATTGTGTTTGTTCTGGCGGCGATCGTGTTCGCGATTCTTTTGCATACAACGCGATTCGGGCGCATGGTGTTCGCGGTCGGCAACAACAAGACCGCGTGCGAATACTCAGGAATCAGAACAGGGCGGATCATCCTTGGGGTGAGCGTGATCACGGGGCTTATGGCGGGTTTTACCTCGCTCTTTCTCACCTCGCGCATGGGGAGCACGCGCCCGAATGTCGCGCTTGGCTATGAGCTCGATGTCATCGCCATGACAGTGCTCGGCGGCATCAGCACGAGCGGCGGCAAGGGAAGAATTGCGGGGCCGCTTATTTCGATATTCCTTATAGGATTTTTGAACTATGGACTTGGCCTTCGGAATGTTTCCGCGCAAGTTTTGCTCATTATTCTCGGTTTTCTGCTCATTCTGTCGGTACTTGTACAGAATTTCACCGACAGGCCGAGGCAGAAGTCTTCTTCAAAATCGGGGAAATCGGCCGCTCCAACGCATCGGTCTGATGCAGGAAGCGGATCAGATATTCACGGAAATTCAGCTCAAGGAGGCTGACATGAAAAAAACATTCACAGTGGTAGCGCTGGTGCTGATCGCACTGGCACTGGTCATGCCTGCATCGGTGTTTGCCGCAGAAAAGGCGAAATATGCCATTGTGTTCAAAAACACTGGCAATCCCTACGGCGAAAAACAGATGGAAGGCTTCAAAAACGGCATCGAGGAACAGGGCTTCGAGGCGATTCTCCGCGCTCCGGATCTGCCCACCGCTGAGGCGCAGATTCAGATCATCGAGCAGCTGATTGCCCAGAAAGTCGCCGCGATCTGCATCGTCGGCAACGACTACGATGCCCTCGTCCCGGTCCTCAAAAAAGCGACCGCGCAGGGAATCAAAGTCTTCTCGCTCGATTCCTCGGTCAATCCCCAGGCACGCCTTACCCACGTCAACCAGGCGGACTCCGAGAAGATCGGCCAGACCCTCATCAAGGCTGCGTACGACATGGCAGGCGGTAAAGGCGAAATCGCCATTCTCTCCGCGACGAGCCAGGCTTCCAACCAGAACATCTGGATCGACTTCATGAAGAAAGAGCTGGCAAAGCCCGAATACAAAGACCTCAAGCTCGTCAAGGTCGCCTATGGCGATGACCTGCGCGACAAGTCCGTATCCGAGACCGAAGGGCTCCTCCGCTCCTACCCGAACCTGAAAGTCATCATCGCCCCGACCACCGTCGGCATTGCGGCAGCTGGAAAAGTCCTCACCGACAAGGGCCTCAAGGGCAAAGTGATGCTCACCGGCCTCGGCCTGCCTTCGGAAATGGCTGAGTACATCGAAAACGGCGTGTGCCCCTACATGTTCCTGTGGAACCCGATCGATGTCGGCTATCTCGGTGCCTATGTTGGCACCGCGCTTGTAAGCGGCAAGATCAAAGGTGCCGTGGGCGACAAGTTCAGCGCAGGACGGCTTGGCAACTACACGATCACCAAGGCACCCGATGGCGGAACAGAAGTCCTGCTCGGACCGCCGTTCAAATTCGACAAGAGCAACATCAACGATTGGAAGAAAGTGTACTAAAGCGATGCAGCAGGTGCGCAGGCCGGCTTTCGGGCTGGCCTGCGCTATGAAAGAAAGCGGCGCGCCGCTTCAAAAGCGAAAGCGGCAGCCGTACGTGCACCTTATTTCAGGAGCAAGTCATGAAGAGAAATGCATTTGCGATGCAGCTCAAACCCGGAAACGAAGCCGAGTACAAGCGCCGCCACAACCAGATCTGGCCCGAGCTCAAGGCCGAACTCAGAAAAGCAGGCGTTTCGGACTATTCGATTTATCTCGACCCTGAAACCCTGCGCTTGTTCGCAATCCAGAGCCTTGCGGATGACGAAACAAGCAGCACGCTCCCAGAAAGCCCCATTGTTCGCAAATGGTGGGACTCGATGAAAGACCTCATGGAAACGAATCCGGACAATTCTCCCAAGGTGTGGCCGCTCACCGAAATGTTCCATATGGATTGAGCTGGCGCGAATTGTGTGGCAGCAAAAAGGCAAATAATGAACCTTGAAACATTGATTGAGATTTCGCGCCGCTATGGCGCAGACCCCGACTACGTCCTCGCGGGCGGCGGCAACACATCCCTGAAAGAAGGGGATGTGATTGCTGTCAAAGCTTCGGGTGCGCTGCTCGGGATAATTGACGAAAATGGCTTTGTACAGCTTTCTCTTTCCAAGCTGCGTGCGTTATTCGATATGGCGCTGCCTTTTGATTCTGAGGCACGAGAAAAAATCGTGCTTGAAAAATTGCTTGGGGCACGGCTTCCGGGGCAGACGCGCAGGCCGAGTGTGGAAACCCTGCTGCATGCGCTGTTCCCGTATCGATTTGTAATCCATTTGCATCCTGCGCTTGTCAATGGCATGCTGTGTTCGCGCCAAGCGCTGAGCGCAGCGGAAACGCTCTTCAGGAATGAGGCGTCGGTCCTTCCTTATATTACGCCCGGCTATATCCTTGCGGATGCTGTGCGCCGGGTTTTTGAACATCGAACATCATCGGGCATGAGCCCACCAAAAATATTGTTTTTGCAGAACCACGGCGTGTTTGTCGCGGCGGATTCGGTCGAGGAAATTGAGGCGCTGTATGCGCATATCTTTGAGACATTGAAGGCGAAGGTGCAGCCGCTTCCGGAGGAAGGCCTGAGAGGTGGGCCTGCGCGCGGGTATGAGGCTGCGATTGCAGGTGGGGAGCAGAGAACGATGGCTTCTCTTCAAGCTGCGCTGCTGACTGCAGTGCAGGCTGCGGTGAAGCGCGCAACCACGAAATTTAACGTACGATTTTTCTTTACGTCAAATTCGCTGATTGGCCATTTCCTGGCCAGCCCCGAGGCATTCGTGCCCCTGTCTAGTCCATTCACCCCCGATCACATCGTCTATGCCGGCGCCTGGCCTCTCTTTGTGAATATCTCCGAGGCACAATCTTCGGAACACCTCATTTCCAAAATCGACGAATTCCGTATCCGCCACCAGGAAATGCCGAAAATCATTGCAGTCCAGAATCTCGGCATTTTCGGACTCGGGCAGGACGAGAGCGCAGCCAAACGCGCCTGTGAGCTTTTTGGCGATGCAGCAAAAATCGCCTGGTATGCGCGCTCATTTGGGGGCGTGCATCCTATGCAACCTGCAGATATCGAATTCATACAAAGCTGGGAAGTCGAAAAATACCGCGCATCCATTGCAGCGAGCTCGAATCCCGCTTCCTGAAATATTGCAGTAGAGAGAAGGGAGGATCACCTTTATGTCCAGAATAGAGCAAGAATACAAATCAGCACGCGAAACCTATGCCGAGCTCGGAGTGGATACCGATCAGGCAATCAAAACACTTTCTTCGATCCCTCTCTCTATCCATTGCTGGCAAGGTGACGATGTCATCGGATTCGACGGTGCGACATCCCTGAGCGGCGGAATCCTCGCTACCGGCAGTTATCCTGGCCGTGCTCGCAACGCCGAAGAGCTCAGAGCCGACGCCGCATTCGCCTTTGCGCATATTCCCGGACAGAAACGCTTCAATCTTCATGCCATGTATGCCGAGACAGGCGGCACTAAAGTCGAGCGCTCTGCCCTTCAGCCCCGCCATTTCGATGCCTGGGTTGCCTGGGCAAAAGAACAGAAAATCGGCCTCGACTTCAACCCGACATTTTTCTCCCACCCCTTCGCTGCGAGCGGCTGGACCCTGGCCCATCCCGATGAAAATATCCGCAAATACTGGATCGAGCACGGCAAGGCAAGCAGGCGCATCGCCCAGGCCATTGCCGACAGCCTCAAGGACGTCGTCGTCAATAACCTCTGGGTACCCGACGGCTCGAAAGACATGCCCGCCGACAGGCTCGGCCCACGCCTCAGGCTCAAGGAATCCCTCGATGCCATCTACGCCGAGAAACTGCCCAACGACCGCGTCCTGGATGCTGTCGAATCCAAATTGTTCGGCATAGGCTCCGAATCCTATGTCCCCGGCTCGCATGAGTTCTATTTCGGATATGCTTCCCAAAAAGCCATCGGCCTTTGCTACGACATGGGCCATTTCCATCCAAACGAAAGCGTGGCAGACAAAATTTCGGCCACCCTGCTCTATGTGCCCTACCTCATAATTCACCTGAGCCGCGGTCTGCATTGGGACTCCGACCATATCGTCATCTGGAACGATGCCGTAACCGATGTCTGCCGCGAAATCATCCGCATGCGCGTGTGGGACAGAATTCACCTCGCGCTCGATTACTTCGATTCCTCAGTCAACCGCATTTCCGCCTGGATTATCGGTGCGCGCAGTGCCCAGCGAGCCCTCCTCTATGCCCTCCTCGAACCCGTGGAAGCTATGCGAACCGAAGAAGAGCGCGGCGATTTCGGAAGCAGGCTCGCCCTCATCGAAGAATCGCGCTCCCTGCCCTTTGCCGCAGTCTGGCGCCATTACTGCGAAATGCAGGAAATCCCGTCCGGTCCGGCATGGATCGAAAACGTCAAGGAATACGAAAAGAAGGTGCTAGAGGAGCGAGGTTGATGAGGGAAAGAAAGATAGAGCTTGACTTTTGATTTCCCATGAGATATTGAGAAACATGTAAGCCGGAGTTGCTATATATCTGCCAGAATTTCCTTTGCACCAAGAAATTTCGGTCCGGTCTCCTTTTCTTTTGCCTCGAATTCCTCGATAAGCTTGTTGTCAATATAGTTTTCGTACAGCTCGTTGAGAGAATACTTGATGAGACTGGACTTGTCTTTTGCGAACTGTTTTTCGAGGAAAGCGAGCATCTTTTCTTCTTCCTCATTCAGGCGAATTGAAATCACCGCCATTTCTTGTATACCTCCTCGCGTTTGTCCAGAGCGATTACATATATATCATCATGCTCAATATAAAAAATGAATCTCTTCTCTGCAACCAAGCACTTTGCCCGGGCGATTCTTTTCGACTACACTGGAAGCATGGAGAATTCTCTGCTAGGAAATGAGTTCAGAAAAGGAAGAGCAGCGCGCCATATGTATCGCTCAATCGCTCTCGCCTGGGATGTGCGCTGAGGCCGCGCTGCTGAACCTCACCCTTCCAGATCAGTCCCATGCGAAGCCCGTTCGCGCTCCCTGATGGCGCGGATAAGGCTTTCCACATACTGGCGCGCCATGTCCTTGCAGCCAAGCCCGATCGCAATCGCGATTCCCAGCGCAATCGAACCAATCAGCAGCAGAAGCAGAATACTCACAATCGACTGCCCGAGGCCGAGCTGGTCGACGACCATCACAACCACGATGATATATCCGACCGCGCGGATGAGCCTCTGGACAAGCGTCGCGGAGCCCATCCCCGCATTATTCATGATGGTCAGCACAAAATTCGAAAGAAAATTGACAATCAGCACCCCGATCGCAGCCGTGATTCCAGCTGCCAGAATTGTCGGAATCGCGCCGAAAAGCCACGACCAGATGGACTCAGCCGCGCGCTGATCGAGCACCGAAGCTGCCATCGCCAGCACGAGGAGCATCACAACCCAGTACAGAAAAACCCCGATCAGCTTCGATGGCGCATACTGCACGTGACCTTTGCGCAAGAACTCGTTCACCCCAATCTTGCCTGCGAGCACATCGAATTTGAGCACCGCAAGTATTTTCGGCATAATGAGTTTCAAGATTTTTGCGATCGCCCAGCCCACCAGGAGGATAAGCGGAGCCCCGAGAGCCGATGGAAGGTCGCTCACCCATCGCCATATATTGTTCACAAATTCTGTCATTTTTCCCCTCCTTGATTTTCAGCCTTCAGTGACGAGCCGATGGAGCTCTTCCACAGAGAGCCCTTCGATTCCCAAGGTATGGACTGTTCTGCCATTTGCGCGATAATCCACCCCATGCATGAGGTTTGCAAGATCGATCGTGAGATTGATAGCCGGCGTTTCGACTCCGTACATTGCCGCAATGCTTGCCATGGGCACAAGGCTCATTGGCACATCTTCCCAAATGTAGCGATGATTGATCGTTTTTGGTGCCTTGATGCCCGCATAGCTGATCGTCGCACGTATCGCACTGCAGAGGTCCGCACCCACTGAATCATAGGTAAGATAGAGCCATTCGCGGGCGGAAACCGTCCGGATGCCCAGCGCGCGGGCGAGCGCAAGCCGCTCATCGTCGATTGCCTGCAGCACCCTCGCCACGGAAGGCGAAATGCCCTGAAGATAGTATTCGAAATCGCCGCCCGTGGACTCGATCCATGCGGCGTTCAGCAGGGTGAGCGCAGGATGGAAGACCGCGCCGATATTTTCTAGGCTCGTGGCGAGCACATTGCTCCCGGCTATGAATTGTGGAAATGCCACATCGATCACTTTCAGCACGGCAGGAGTCAGAAACGAAGGCAATGCGCTCACCGGGACGCCGTTTTTGATTCTGAAGATGTGACCTTTATTCCTGGATATCATGCGCGAGGCATAGATGAACGTCTGTGCTTCGACGATGACGACTCTTGCTGTGCATCCTTCGCGGTCGAGGGCTGCGCGGAATTCGAGGGCGCCACCGGTCCGGCCAGGATTCAGCACTACAATCTGCCCATCTTCCAAAAAAGGCGCCATAAGGGTACCGAGTCCATAATGCGCGGTCGAAGGCGTCACGATCATTATGACATCAGTGCCTGCTATCGCCTCCCCGATGCGCGAGGTCGCAAGCCGTACAGGCCCGAAGCCGGATACTGCTCCCTCCACTTCGATACCCTTGTACCAGCGGATTGCGTTGAGGTGCTCGTCGGTGCGGTTGTAGATATGCACAGGGAATCCCAGCAAGCCAAGGTGCCCGGCCATAGAAATCCCGCCATTCCCTGCGCCTGCGATACACCACACCATATCTTTGCCTTTGGCAGCGACGCGCTCAAGATGCTCGAGAATGCCGCTCCAATCAGTTTTTTTCACCATGTTCCTCCTGGGGGGCGAACCCCATGCGCTCGAGGTTTCGTGCAATCCCGAACAAGCGCTGGCTTACCGCGAGCGGCTTTCCATCTTTGTCCACGGTCTGCACGCCTCCATGCATGAATTGCACAGGCTGGCTGACCGCCGCATCGAATTCATCCCTGCACGCGCTCAGCCATGGCAACGGAAACACCCCAGCCTTCATCATCGCATAGAGCCCACGCGGACTGTAAGGCTCGGGAATTGTCGCCTCTATGAATTTAATCATGCGACGCGCTTCCTCATACAGATGGCGTGTGCGCGCTTCCACCATAGAATGCTTGCCGTACTCCGGCATATCGCCTTTCCGCTTGAGCCTGCGGTACTCCGAGAGCGCGTACCGCGTGATGCGCACCGATTCCTGCACGACATCCGGGTCGGCAAGGCGCACTCCCTCCGAATAGCTCACCACATGGATGATCTGAGGACTTGTCGGATCATCTGGCTCGATGTCGTCCATGAGCATGGTCACCGCCGCAAGCTGTGCACGAGCTTTTTCCATATCCGGCGAGAAATAGTCGAGCCCGCCCCGCGGCTGGAGGATAACCGCAAAATCCGGCCCTTCCAGCTCCCGCACGAGCATGCGCAAGGCGCGGGCTTTCGCCAGATCCTGTATTCCCCAGGTATATTTCGGCGTATTGAGCATGGTCTGGAGAATGAGCGTGCGGATACCCTGAAGCTTCGCCGCTTTTGCGGCGACATAACCCGACACAATATAGCCGACATCGTCACAGCCTCGGAATGCGAAATGGTGCGGCACATTCGGTTCCATCGGCTTTCCGCTCGAAGCGATATGACGAAGGGCTTCAAAATGCTCCACAAGGTTCTCCAGAACCGAGTTGTCTCCTCGCCCGTCGAGCTTTGAGAACCACCAAAGCGAAAGCGCGTGCCAGCATATATCGAGGGATTGCTCATGCATCTTGGCCATGTCGGGAACGCGTTTTGTACCCGCATACGTGCGCACGAGCATGGGGCGCGCGGCTTGCCACACGCGGCGGTATTCTTCAGGACTATTGATGGGAACTCCGCCTCCGTTGGAAAGCCCTGTCCAGTCTTCGCCGAAATGGCTTTGAGTAAGCTGGGACGAGCCTATCGAGAGCACATCGAGAAGCCCGCTTTTCGCAAGGCGTGAAGTCCAGTCGAGAAAAAGCGCGACTGCTTGCGAGCGATCTTCTGCATAGGGGCCTACGTGCGCGCGCATAAGTGGAGGTAGGTTGTGCGCAATGCCATGCCGGACACGGTCAATCACGCGCTCGCCCCATGTGCCAAAGCCGGGAGAACCAGATCGATCTACGGGCGCAACATCGAGATATGCTCGGTTCTTGACAATTTCAGTACCAAATTCAAGGCGGGCTTTGTCGTACGCGAGCTCCGCGCTTGCCTGCTGTGGCACAAGATGCGTCGGCAGGCCGAGAATTTCGAGGATCTCCTGGTATGTTTCATCGCCATGAAAAACCGCATCGACAAAAGGCACGCGCTGTTTTGCCTTCTCGCAGGCGGGCGGAAGGCCTGCGAACCAGAGCGCTTTGATCGGACCCCCGTCCTTTGCGAGCATTTTGGCGCTTTTCAGGCGCTCGACAAGTTGTGCAAAAAGCTCTACGCCCCTGTCCGGATCGAGGCGATACGAAAACCCGAGTACATCGATGCCTTTTGCCCGTACCCAGCGAACCAGCCTTTCTATTGAAGGGCGCCCGACAAGCGAATCGAGTTCTTTGCTTGCATCCTGATCGGCGATTTCCACTCGAATGCCACAGTCCCTCAGAATCTGCGCGAAGGCGAGAATGCCGAGGGTGTGTGCGTCGATGGCCGGCTTGATAAGGCCAATTACATCGTTCTGGCTTACTTTATACATCCTGTAGGCCTCCTTTGTGCGGCGTCTCTGCAGACAAGTCTTCTGAAAGCCGTGTCCGTTCGAGCAGTGCCCGCGCTCCTGCGGGGAAAGCACTTGTTAGCTTTCCTTGCACACGAAGCCGCCTGTACCCCGCTGCAACAATACCCACGAGATACTGCGCTTCCGAAATTCCGGCAAAACCAGCCGCCTCCTCGAACCAGCGATCGGGAATCATCGGTTGGCCATTGATTTCGATTGCCCAGAACTTGCCATCCGCAAAGAAAAAATCACCTCGCGCATAATCGCGCACGCCTGCAGATTCGAAAGCGCTCCGCGCAAAGGGAACGAAACGCTCCATCTGCTCGGGCTCGAGTGGGCTCATCACGGTGTGATGGCCATCTTTGTCATCCGAAGTTATAAGATGAAACCGCTTTGGCTGGGCTAATCCAAGGAATGCCGGCATGCATTGCATGGCGCCGGGCCCTTGTATCATCGCGCAAGTAATCTCTTTGACATCGGGATACGCTCCAAGATAATGTTCGACGAGAATGTGTCCGCCGTACAGCGAAATCATTCGCGCAAGAATCCTTGATAACTCATCTACATTCCAGGCTATGCTGTTTTCATCGATTCCCTTGGAATTGCCGAGATTTTCTGGCTTTATGATGTAAGGAAAGGCATCGAGGACCTTCAATTTTTGAATGCCTTCTTTCAAGCCGGCTTCTCCTGCTTCGACGTGCACGAATGGCGGCGTCCGGATGCCATCCGCTTCCCATTTCCGCTTGAGCGACGCTTTGGAAAGAGCCCGCTCAATGACTTCAGGATCGGAACCTATATATAAAACGTTATGCGACTCAAACCATCCATGTACGTTAGTCGATACTGTTATTCCATCTTTTTCTTCAGGAAGATGATCGATACCGCAGAGAACCAAATCCGGCAGGTTTTCTCTAATAATAGTCTCGAGATCATTAATGTTGGCTGCATAAGAGAAATAGGCCTCAAATCCTGCCCCATTATAAATTCCCGTCATGCGCGCATAACGCACCTCATTTTCGGCCGCAATTTTCCGGTCAGTTTTTTTCTTCATGATTATCTGCAATCTCATATGGTCCTCCAATAAAATCTCTATTTAAGTATGTACCACATATCCGCGATAATTACAAATTTTGTTTTGAAGAATGCGAGGCGGCTCTTTGTGCTATAATTGATTGCAAAGCAATGATCACCTGCAATGAGCGCAAAGACGAGCGCGATTTCATGGTGCGCACTCAGATCGCCGCGCGCGGCGTTCGGGATAAGCGCGTGCTCGATGCCATGCGTAAAGTACCGCGGCACCGATTCGTTCCCGTATCTTGCAGTTCCGAAGCATATGAAGATTTTCCCCTACCCATTGGCTCGGGACAGACAATCTCCCAGCCCTACATTGTTGCATTCATGGCAGAGATGCTCAGGCTTAATGGCAGTGAGCGGGTACTTGAAATTGGGACAGGGTCGGGGTACGGGACCGCAGTGCTGTCCCTGCTTGCGAAGGAAGTGTTCAGTGTTGAGCGCATTGCAGCGCTTCTTGAGCGGGCGCGCGAAGTGCTTGAGGCTCTGAAAGTGGAGAATGTGCATTTGCGGCTGGCGGACGGATTTTTCGGTTGGGCGGAGGAAGCGCCGTTCGAGACGATTATTTTAAGCGCGGCGCCCTTTGATATTCCGAATGCGATTGTGAACCAACTCGCGGATGGTGGCAGGCTTGTGGCTCCTGTCGGTTCTTTGGGAGCGCAGACGCTCGTGCGCATCACGCGGCGAGGCGCACACTTCGACACTGAAGCCTTGCTCGATGTCGCTTTCGTGCCGATGCGCCCGGGAGTGAGCGAGCTGTAACAAGAACGGACCATTCGCTCAACCGCTGCTCGGGGGCTGGCCTATTTCAGCGCCTGCGCCCGGCGGGCTGCTTCCTCGCGGACTTCTTTCTCGCCTTCGATGACTCCATGGAGCATGAGCACGCGCCCTGCGCAGATCGTGGTATCTATCGCGGCGCCAGCGTTCGCATACACAAGGTTCGAAGCAAGGTCATGGCAGGGGGTCATTTCCGCTCGCGCCAGGTCGATGAGCACAAGATCGGCACTCGCGTCTGTCTCGATGCGCCCGCCGCCGGTGCCGAAAAATACGTGCCCATTGCGGCTTGCCGCGGCCAAAATTTCTCTGACGGGCCAGCGCTTCGGGTCGCGGTGGTGGTGCTTTTGCAAAAGCCCGGCTATCTTCATGTCTGAAAACAAATTGAGCGAGTTATTCGAGGCTGCACCATCGGTGCCCAGCAGCACCCTCACGCCCCGGCGCCGCGCCGCTTCGTAATCGAACGCTGGCCCCGATGCCAGCTTCATGTTCGAAACAGGATTGTGTACCGCGGTTACGCCTCGCCGGCCGAGCAGATCCCAGTCGCGCGCATCGAGCCACAGACAGTGCGCGGCGAAGGTGTTCGGTCCCAGAACCCCGAGCGAATCAAGGTAGGCAGTTGGAGACATGCCGGTCTTTGCGCGGCATTCGCGGTCTTCGGTTTCGGTCTCGGCAAGGTGGATGTGAATGAATAACCCGTGCTCCTTTGCAAATCGGGCAATATATCGCCAACTCGACGCTGATGTCGCATAGACCGAATGCCCGGCAAGGGCGAATATCGATACCGGCCCGCAATCCGGCAAGCGCTTAAAAAATTCGTCGCAGGCTTTCTGCTGAACCATCCCGCGTGCCTCGTCGAGCCCGTCGATTAGCGGAAAAGAAATGATAAAGCGCATACCTGAGTCGCGAGCTGCCTGCGCCTGCGCTTCGGGGAAGAAATACATGTCCGCAGCGAGCGTCGTTCCTGCCCTGATCATCTCGATTGCCGCAAGGCGCGTGCCCCAGTAGACATCTTCGGCGGTTAGTCGCGCTTCCCGCGGCCAGATCGCCTCATTCAGCCAGGGCATGAGATCCATGTCCTCGGCGATTCCCCGCAAAAGGGTCATCGCCGAATGCGCATGCGCGTTCACAAGGCTCGGGATTGCAGCCATCCCGCGAGCTTCGATGACTTCGATTTCGTCGCTCCCATCAAGAGGGATCGAATCTGCGGGAACTACCCGCGCGATCCTCTCGCCTTGAATCAGAATGTCGGATTCCGCTCCTTCAACGAGCGCATGGCGAATCAGGAGCGCCATGCTGCACCTCTCGGCGTGCCGGCCAAAGCCGCATCCTCCGCGCCGATGCGCGCAATAATCGCCTTGACCAGCGCCGAAAATTCGGGACGCTTCTTCGTCGAAATCTCCAGCACCTCGTCGCCCGAAATTGGCTGGCCGAGGATGCCCGCCGCCAAGTTCGTAATGCACGAAATGCCGAGTACCCGCATGCCGCAATGCACCGCGGCAATCACCTCGGGTACCGTGGACATGCCCACCGCATCCGCACCGAGCGTTCGCGCCATGCGGATTTCCGCTGGTGTTTCGAAGCTTGGACCAAGGAACCATGCATACACGCCCTCATGCAAGCCGATTTCAAGATCGCGCGCAGCACCCTTCGCAAGCTCCCGGAGCGCCGGATCATACGCCTTGCTCATGTCCGGAAACCGCGGCCCGATGCGCTCGTCATTCGCTCCCACAAGCGGATTGCGCCCCGACAGATTGATATGATCGCGAATCAACATGAAATCGCCCGGTCTGAAATCCGTGTTCACCCCGCCCGCAGCATTGGTCAGCAGAAGCACCTTCACCCCATAGGCGCGCAGAACCCGGACCGGAAACGCAATCTGCGAAGCGTCCCACCCTTCGTAGCAGTGGAATCGTCCCTGCATCGCGAGCACCTTCACCCCCTCGACATAGCCCGCAACAAACCTGCCCGCATGTCCCGGCGCTGTCGAAAGCGGAAAACCCGCGATTTCCTTGTAGCTCAGCGCGACCGGGCGCTCGAGCTCGTCCGCAAAACCGCCCAGCCCCGAGCCCAGCACGAGCGCACAGGCCGGCGCCTCGCCTAGCCGCTCCCGCAAAAGTGCCGCGGCGGCCTGAATTTCTTCAAAACTATACATACAGTCCTCGCATGCCTTCACAATAGGATTTTTGCATGGAGCTGTCAATAAATATCGATGAACGGGGCTCGTATCATTGCTTGAAAAAATGCTGCTTGACTATTTCCGCAGCAGGTTTCTGATAGACTGTAAATTCCTGCGTATGCCAAATTGTTTGAAGGTTGTTTGAGCTCAGCATCGATGGCGTGAGCTGCCACAAACTCACCCCTTTGAACCAGCTGTCCTTGTTTTCAGACAATACTCTCAGATACGCATCCAGCCCGCGGCTCTGCAGGGCATAATTCACAGTTTTATCGGGAGATGGGCCGGTCATGTCGTACAATCCCCCGCTCACGCTTTGATATCCCCCTTCGAGCGCCATGAGCGGCTTGCCCGCATCCTGCGCAATTCCCTTGAGGTATGCGATGACGTCGCTGATCTCTAGCTCGGGCTCGAGGCTTTCAAACCAGCCGCGTCGTATTTCCTCGACGCTCGCATCATCATTGCGCGTCACCGGCACATAGAGCGATACTCCGATCATATCGACAAGATCCCAGAAACATACCTCGCCGATATCCGCAACCGAGCGGTACCAGCGATTAAAAAGCGCATCATAGGTAACGAGCCCTGCAAACCGTACGCGAACCGCGGCCACAAGTTCGCTCCATTCGTCATGGAAGCCAGTATCAAGATGGTTCATCTCCGTGCCGATGCAGATGGCATCGACATTATTCTGCGTTGCAAAGTCGGCGAGCTCTTTTAGATAGCCCTTGTAGGCAGGGAAGAATGTACCGGGAAGGAATTTCACTGTATCGGTGTTCCAGATGTTGCGGTTCTCTGCGCTTTCCGCCTTCGTGGTATGAGGCTTGAGCATTATATGGAATCCCATTTGCTTGGCTTTTTCGATGAGCCGTTGCATGTCATTCCAATGTGGATGAAGCGAATTCTCGAATGCTACCATTGTGCCATCGTCATTGAAATTGACCGGCCAGTCCAGGGCGAGAAAATTCGCGCCCTCTTCAAGCGCGAACTTCAGCGCCTTGTCGACAAGCGCCGCATCGCTCCACCCATCCTTGTCCCAGGCGCATATGTTGAAACCTTGATGATCGAATGCAGTACTGGTATTGACCTGCGGCAGGTCGCCCGAGCCGGCAGGATTTCTGCCACAGCCCGCACATAAGAGGACAAGAACAACAAAGAAAGTGCCTATTGGCACAATTTTCATGTTGTGCATATGGGCGATTCTTGTGTTTCTTTATGTATTATTAGAAATTGCTCTGATAAATGCAAGTATGAACTACACACAAAAATGTATCCGGCTAATAGCTTCTGCAGAGATTCGCAGCAGCATCTTCAGTATGGCATGATGGGAACCGGAGAATCCATTCGATACCGCGAAATTGTTCGCCTTGTTGGAGATGAACATATTCGTGCTCTTGAATGTACCAGAGTGGAATTATAGACACCTGGCAAGCAAAAATCAACGCAAATCAGTCCCTTCCAGAGCACCATGAGATTTTCGTCATAGGCGATGAACTCGTCGCGCTGGTTGCCAACAGAGAAAAAATCTATGCCAAAATCTTCATAAACGCCGCAGGTGTCTATGGCGACGTGATTTCCCGCAAAGCAGGGATCGATGCCTATACCATTACCGCCCGAAAAGGCGAATATATCCTTCTTGAACCAAACGAAAAATACAACGTACATCGAATTATCTTTCCATCGCCCACAAAAACCAGCAAAGGCGTTCTTGTCACTAAGACTATTACCGGCGACATCCTTCTCGGCCCCAATGCGGTCGACATGCCAGAAACAGAAAAATCAAACAACTACACAACTCGTGAAGGCCTCAAAGAAGTGCTCAAAAAACAAAAAAGCTTGTGCCAACATTATCGACGAAGCTGGCGGTCAAGACATTTGCCGGACTGCGTCCTCAGCCGAATACCAATGACTTTATTCTGGAAGACTATGCTGTACCAGCTAACTTTATCAATGCGATTGGCACGGGACTTCGGTGTCCGCAACCAGCTCTACAATTTCACTTGTTTTGCTGATCTGGGTCTTGGTGTCGATTTGGGTGCAAGCTGGCAGAATCAGCTCATTCAATGGATCAAAGGCAAAGGCCTTTGGACGAGCGATATTCTGTACCGGCATTCTGGCTCATGGCAGGTTTAAAAAAAGGGGTCTGACCCCCTTTTTTAAATATTTTAACGGAAGCTTCCTCATTCGCTTTTCTGTCGAGTAGGGCAAGGAGCTTTTGCGCTACAGCTTCGGCCTTTGGCCCGGGCTCCACCCAAGTTTCCATTGTGAGCGAAATTGCGTGCGATGGGCACGTGTCGACGCAAAGGCGGCAGCCATCGAGGCATTTGGATGCATCGATCTGGCCGTTCTCGGTGTCGGTCGCCTTGGTCGGGTACACGAAAAGGCATACACAGTCTTTCATGCACAAGCGCAAATTTCGTACTGCGTGCATAAATTCCCTCCTAGGCTATTTTCGAAAAACGAAAGCTAGGCGCCTTGCACACGGGGCAAATCTCCGGCGCTTCCATCCCGATGAAAATAAAACCACAGGCCTCGCAGACAAAAATCGATTTACCTTCCAAGAGGGCGTCGCCCTGTTTCGCATAACGCTCTGCGACTGATTTCTGAATGGCGTTGACCTTGCTGCCCCATACTGCCGCTCGAAGCGCGCCGCGATCTTTTGCCGCCGTAGCGGCCGCATTAGCTGGTGCAATGTATTCTGCTTCATCATTCTGGAAAACCTGCGCAACGTCGGCATAAGGTTAAGCCCATATCAAAGCTTTTCATACTCTCGGGAAGCACCCCATCAAAATAATCAGCAACTTTCCAGAAAAGCTCGGCCTCCCTCGCCCGGTACTGCTTTTCGCAAGCCTTGGCCAGATTCGAAAAGACCTGACCTAATGCGTGTTCCATCTGTACCTCCTTTTCATGTTCATTTTCATTCCATTTCATTCCAGATTATTTATGCCATCAATTCTCCATAGAGCAATGTGCTCCTGACTGAAAGCCTCTGGCCGCCATCGAAATAAAACAGCACGATATCCGCCGGCGCGCCCACCGCAAGCTTCCCGGCAAGCTTCACCCCCGCCTTCGCAAGCAAGCGTGCCGGATTGACCGTGCAGAGCTTCAGCGCTTGAGCCAGCGTCACAATTTTGATAAGCCCTTGGGCCGCATCCTGCAGCTTCTGAAACTCTTCAAAATCGGGCGTGCGGATATAGCGCGGATCGTGGGCTCCACGAGGACCGTCTTCCAGCGAAATCCAGGGGCCTTCGAGGTGGACCCCGGAAATCGCGAATCGCAGGAACGCAGATTCCTGACGGGCCCGGACTATAGCCATGAGGTTCCGCACCATATGTTCATGAGGGCGAGTGACAATTGTTGCAAGATGCTGTGTTGTTCCGCCAGCGGCGAGGTGGCGTACAAGCTGCAGCATTTTCGCGGCGTCGAGTCCATCATCGCTGTAATCTATTCCTTTATAGCCATTTACCTGTATATCAATAAAGCCGCGCGCGATGACAAGGAAGGCCGCTGCACGGCTCCTGCGCAGGCTGGACTGAAGCAACGACGCCGTGTTCCACCGATACTTCAATGGCATTTTCTGATTCCGGGTCGATTCCGCAAAACTGTTCCATCAATCCATCCTCGCGCATTTCACACTCAAGCATTTCACATTGGAGCCCGCCTCATCCCCGCACCAGAATGCGCCCGGCAGCAGGATAATCCAGAAACAGCGTGCAATTCGGGTGCCTGCGCAAAATCGAACACGGCGCCTCGGACGAGATCGGCGCATTAAGCGCCATATAGACCGCGTCCTGCTTGCGCGCGTCCGGCACGGTGCACACAATCATTCGCGACTTGAGAATCTGCCGGATGCTCATCGATATGGCCCGTGTCGAGACCTCCGCCAGGCTCGCAAACCAGCCTTCGCCAACCTGCTGCAGTCGGCAGGCTTCATCGAGCTCGACCACGATATAGGGATCTTCGATTTCGAAATCTGCAGGTGGGTCGTTGAATGCGAGGTGCCCGTTCTCCCCGATGCCGATAAACGCAACATCGATGAGCCTGCCCCGGATCGCTGCGTTGAGCCGCTGGATTTCAGCCTCGAAGGGCACAGCGTCCCCGTTCACATAATTGAACTGCTTGGGCGCCTGCGCCGCCAGCTCGCGCTCCCATGATTTCAGCGTTCTCGCATATGCAAAGATCCATGCATAAAACCCTTATCTATCAACTATGCCTAGTATCGCAGCCGCTGAGGGAAAAGTAAATCTTACATGCTGCGCCTCTTGATTCTGCAAGCCAGGCTTGTTACTATCGGCAGCAACACAAAGGAAGGCATAAATATGCAGCAAAGAAAGAAAGAGGTGCATAATTATCGTATCGGCACACTGGGTCCCAGCTCCGGTGCGCGTGGCCCCAGCGCGTCCAGCTCTATTAAGCGAGCCAATACAATAAAGCAGCAGCTCGAGCCTAGCCGCGGCGCGTATAGCACTCTTTCGCCGAATCCGAGCGGCCTCTACCTTCCCGAGCACGAGCACGACGCGTGCGGCCTCGGAATTGTCGCCGATCTCAAAAAGAAATCGAGCCATTCTGTCATTTCTGATGCGCTCACCATCCTGCAGAACCTCGAGCACCGAGGCGCTGTCGGCGGCGACAAAAAAACTGGCGATGGCGCAGGCATCCTTTGTCAGATACCCGACCGCTTTTTCCGCCGCGAAATGGCAATCAACGATATGCCATACGGAATCGGCATGTTCTTTTTGCCGGCCTCCCATAACGCCTTTGTCAGCGCGAAGAAGCTTGTTTCCAATATCGCCGCCGAGCGCGGTTTTGGCCTTATATCCTGGCGCGATGTACCTATCCTTCCCCAAGTGCTAGGCGAACGCGCCAACAAGACAATGCCGCGCATCTGCCAGGCCGCGTTTGTGCGGCGCCCCGCCGGCTCCATTTCATCAGACGATTTCGAGCGCAGCCTTTTCATTCTCAGAAAATACATCGAGCAGGAAGCAAAACGAGCCGGATTTTCCTTCGAAGAGTTCTACATTCCCTCGCTTTCGTCCCGCATCATTGTCTACAAAGGCATGTTCGTCGCATCGCAATTTGCCAATTTCTACCCTGACCTCAGGGATCCGCTTTTCGAAAGCCAGTTCGCGATTGTACACCAGCGATATAGCACCAACACCTTACCTTCATGGCCGCTCGCCCAGCCCTTCCATATGATTGCCCACAACGGCGAAATCAACACACTCCGCAAGAACATCAATTCCATGAAAGCCCGGCAGGCAACCATGGCTTCGCCGCTTCTCGGCGCGGATTTTTTCAAGGATATCGCCGTGCTCGATGAAGCCGGCTCCGATAGCGCAATTTTCGACAATATTTTCGAGCTCCTGGTGCATGCAGGAAGGAGCCCCGAGCAGGTGTTCGCGATGATGGTGCAGGAGCCTTTTGGCGAAGGGCTACGGATTTCGAATGACAAAAGGGCGTATTACGACTTTCATGCGGCAATGCTTGAAACATGGGACGGCCCTGCAGCCATGAGCTTTACCGACGGGCGTGTGGTGGGCGCGGCGCTCGACCGCAACGGCCTGCGCCCTTTCCGCTATTCGCTCACCAAATCCGGCTATTTCATCGGGGCAAGCGAAGCCGGCGTACTCGACCTCGATGAATCGGATATTGTCGAGCGCGGCATTCTACGGCCTGGCGAAATGGTGCTTGTCGATCTCGAAAATGGCCGGCTCATCAATGATGCAGAGATCAAAACGCGAATCAGCAGGCAAAAACCGTACCGCCGCTGGCTCGAAACAAACCGGATCGAGCTGCGCGGCCTCTTCTCCGCTCCGGATGTCCGGCCTTCCAGCGCGGAACTCGCGCATCTCATTTCGTATTTCCAATACGATAACGAAACAATGAATATCCTGAAGCCGATGCTCCTACAAAAACAGGAAGCGGTTTCTGCCATGGGGACCAGGAAGCCGCCTGCGATTCTCTCGCGCACGCCGGTACCGCTCTACGCGTATTTCCGTCAGCGATTCGCGCAAGTGACCAATCCCGCAATCGATCCTTACCGCGAGTCGGCAGTCATGTCGCTCGAAAATTATATCGGAACGCAAAAAAATCTTCTCGAAGAGACTCCCGAACACTGCAGGCAACTCAAGCTTCAGAGGCCAATTCTGTCTAACTCCGACATGGAAAAACTGAAAAATTCCAGAGTGCCGGGGTTTTCTTCCGCCACGGTTTCCATGCTCACGCCCGCGGCGCGCATCAGACTTGAAGAAGAGCTCGACAGGATGTGCAGAGAAGCCGAACACCACATCGACCAGGGCGCGAATCTCATCGTCCTGAGCGATCGGGGACTAGATGAACAGCACGCGGCCATCCCCGCTCTTCTCGCGGCCGCAGCCGTCCATACCTATCTTGTCGATGCAAAAAAACGCCACCTGGCAGGCCTTGTCGTTGAGACAGGCGAGGCGCGCGATGTCCATGAAATTGCGGTGCTGCTGGCGTATGGCGCAAGCGGAGTCAATCCCTGGATGGTATTTGAATTGCTTCCTTCGATTTCCGACCAGCTTGAAGAAAGGCCCAGCGCGGAAATGCTTGCTGATCATTACATCGAAGCAGTGAACAAGGGCATTCTGAAAATCATGTCCAAGCTCGGAATAGCGACGGTATCGTCGTACCGCGGCTCGCGTATGTTCGAGGCCGTCGGACTGTCGGAAGGCCTCGTGAAACGCTATTTCCGCGGGACCGAAAGCAGGTTCGGGGGCATCGGGCTCGAGGAGATTGCGGACGACATGCTGAGCCGGCATCAAGAGGCCTTTGGGATTGAGCAAGAATCTGCGATTCTTCCAGACAGAACCGGGCGCCAGCCAGTGAATGAACCGCGGCAGGCTGCGGGCGGGGCCGCAAATCAGGCCGCAGACCAAGTCGCAAACCAAACCGTAAGGCAGACAGCCGTACCGTGGCCGCCTTC